>ENA-UAOW01000583-UAOW01000583.1-human-gut-metagenome-genome-assembly--contig:-NODE-583-length-16343-cov-4.107748_pt1 | contig 16343 bp, 17 predicted proteins | sample MGYA00243470_ERZ654559 | MGnify/ENA primary metagenome ERZ654559 (study PRJEB26926, sample SAMN06164851) | human gut metagenome | biome: ENVO:00009003; feature: ENVO:2100002; material: ENVO:00002003...
TTACAAATTCGCCGTAGATTCCCGTAAAAACGGTGCATTCTGCCGGGCCGATGTGTACCGGCAAGCGGCAGACCCACATCCGTAACGCTCCTTCGCCGCGAACGGCTGTGACCGGCATCAACCCCTACAACGGCTTTAAGAACAGCGTCGGAAGTATTGAGCTGCTTCAAATTTCGCGGGAAAGAGCAAAAAAAACCGAAAAGTGTTCTTGCATTGATGGGCATTTAATTTATTATAGCACACCCCGCCACAAAAGAACAGCCTTTCTCTCAGCACCACAGGATGGTCGGGCAGCGGCCGGAGAGGCAGGACATTGCGGCGCAGATGCCGCAGCAGGCGCGGCTCAGGTCGATGTTGTCGAAGCCGAAGCCGGACTGACGGCTGTGGTAGACCGTGCCGCTTCGGCCGATCTGGTCGCGGGCGGCGGCGTATTCCGCGTTCGCCGGGTCCATGGCGCAGGCTCTGGTGATCTGCTCATAGCCGAGCACGCGGTTGCCGAGGTTCGTATTCGCGACGGCGGCGAGATAATACCACTGCGCCGTGCGCTGCGATTCGGGCACGGCGTTCAGCGCCCGCAGCGCCCGCTCGTATTCCTGCACAAAGATGTACCGCCGCGCGGACTCCATCGGGTCGGCCTCCGACCACGCGCCCTGATAGCTCTGCCGGTACCAGCCCGCAAAGGGGTCTGCCTGATAGCTTCGCTGCTGCGTATTTATGCGCGGCTGCGGGTTTTTGATCTGGTCATAGGCGGCGTTAATGCGGTTCATCATCTCCGCCGCGTGCTGGTCGCCCGGATTCATGTCCGGGTGGTATTTCTTCGCCAGCGCGCGGTAAGCGCGCTTGACCTCCTCGTCGCTCGCGTCCGGCGTCAGGCCGAGCACGCTGTAGGGATCGTCGATCATGTTGGTTCCTCCTGCTTCGTCCGGAACGCCGCCTCAAAGCGCGTCCAGACGCCGGAATATAGAATGTTCTGTAATATCGCTGCATCCTGCACGATGGGCAGGCGCTCAAACGCCTCCGCCGCGTCGCCCGCCAGAAGCGTCAGCTGCGGGCGGAAGTCCGCGCCGCTCTGTACGCCCAGCAGCGCCAGCGGGTTATACTGGCCCTTTTTCCGATCCTCTTCCAGATCGCAGGCCGCGTCCATAAAATAGATCAGCTTGCCGAGACTCCGGCCAAACTGCCGCAGAACCGGCGTCCAGCGATCTTCCTTCACTGTAAACAGCTCCGCCATCAGTTCTCCAAACGCGTTGGCAGGCGCTTCGGAATAAGCCGTGCGGTCTTCCTCTGCCTGCGTGATGGTCTGAAGCGCGGCACGGATGGCGGCGGCCTTTTCCGGATACTGTGCGGCGGCCCGCTTCGCGCCGGGGCCGAGAAGCCCTGCGGCGGCTGCCGCGGAAAGCTTTTGATCGTCGTGCCAGTCGTCCCGGCGGTTCTCATAGGCCAGCAGGCAGTTCATTGCCGCCGCGTAGCCGGTGAATGCCGTCTGCGTCCAGCTCTGCGCCTGCGCCGGATGGCGCAGGCAGCGCGACGCGCCCGACTGCTCCGCCGGTTCGTAGAGCGCGGACAGAAACAGCGTCAGAAACGCCATATCATAGGTTAACGCCAGCGCCGGGACCGGCCCGTAGCCGCGGTACAGCGCGCGGCACAGCCCGCAGTAGAAGCTCTTGTAGCGCGTCTGCTGCCCTTCGTCCAGCCGCGCAAGGTCGGCGATCACGTATCCGAACATTCCGGCTTCTCCTTCTCTTCCTTCCAGTCGAACAGCGCGTGATTGAGCAGCGCGCCGTAAAACAGAATGGAAATACACGCGTACAGCCACAAAAGCATCAGAAGCAGCACGGACAGGCTCCCATAGAGCGCTGAGGCTTTGGCGATGTGGTTGACGTACCACGAATAGATCTCCGAATAGATCACCCACGCGCAGGCGGCGCCCGCCGCGCCGGGCAGAACGTGAACGAACCGCTGCCGCTTGTCCGGCAGAGCCAGAAACACGCCCGTAAACAGCGCCGTCAGCAGCACGAATGAATACAGATGCAAATTCCGCAGGATCGGCTCAAGCACGGCGGCAAAGGAAAAGCCCCGTGCCAGCAGAAACGCCAGCAGCGCCTGTCCGCCGACATAAAGCCCCAGCGTCAGCAAAAGCGCCAGCAGCATCCCGACCGTATATAAAACGCACAGCAGCCGCCGGTGCAGGTACCTGCGCGTCTCGCGCACCTCCAGCACGGCGTCAAGCCCGTAAAGAAGACTCAGCATCCCCTTTGAGGCCGACCAGAGCGTCAGCACGGCGCTGGCCGAGATGATCGCCGCCGAGCTTGAGCCGTAGAGCGTCCGGATGAAATATTCCAGCAGCCGCAGCAGCCACTCTGGCGCAAGCTGCGCGCAGAGGCCGAGCAAATGCTCGATCGTCAGTGGTGTATACGGAAGCAGCGACAAAAGCAGGCTCACGATCGGAAACACCGACAGCAGCAGGAAAAACGAGGCGTTGCCTGCGTAAATCGGGATCTGCATGGCCGCGACGCGCGCAAGCAGCTGTTCGAGCTGTTTTTTCAGTTTCATCCGCCGCCTCCTATACCCGAAAGTTTTCGACAAAAATCTGTCCCGGCCTGCACAGGTTCCCCAAAACGCGGATGATCTTTCTGTAAAGATCATCAAAAATCACAATGCTTTTGTCGAATCATGCGAAATTTTTTGGTTTTCGAATCGCAGAAGTTATGGTTCAATATTCCCGGGAGGGAGAACACCATGAGAAATAAGAGTCTGATTCACACAAAGGACGTCAAGACACAGGAGGGCACGCCGCTGCATCTGGAATACTATCTGATCAACGACAGCGTGCTTGGCGGCTGTGCCGAGTGCTATGGCGTGGAGATCCTCGCGCAGACCGGCGAGGCGCAGTGCTACGCCGGCATCCCGCGCATCACCATGCGCGGGACCAGCATCTTCACGCTCATCGACCAGCTGGCCTACTTCGCCGTCACGCCGGATTCGCTGAACGATGTGATCCAGGACTGGCTGTAGAAAGAAGTAGACAAGGCCTCTCTTTTTTGCTACAATCATAACAGAAAATGGGCAGAAGCGCAAGATGCGCGTCCGCCGGATGAAGAGAGGAGTTTTTGCCATGAAGTGCCCGTACTGCGGCTATCAGGAGAGTAAGGTCGTCGATTCCCGTCACTCGGACGACGGGGTGAGCATTCGCCGCCGCCGCGAATGCCTGCAATGCCAGAAGCGGTTTACCACCTATGAGACGGTCGAAAGCCTGCCCATCGTCGTCATCAAGCGCGACAGCAGCCGGCAGCAGTTCGACCGCAACAAGATTTTGAATGGTATGCTCCGCGCGTGCGAAAAGCGCCCCGTGCCGCTGGCTGAGCTGGAAAAGGCCACCGATGAGATCGAGCAGGCCATCCAGAACTCGCTTGACCGGGAAATTTCCACCGAAAAGATCGGAGAACTGGTCATGGAACGCCTCAAGCCGCTTGACGAGGTCGCCTATGTCCGCTTTGCGTCGGTCTACCGCCAATTCAAGGACATCGACAGCTTCATGCGCGAGCTGAACAAAATTCTCGAAGAGCGATAAAACGCTTCGCCCCGCTGAACAGCGGGGCGTTTTTTTCAGGGAAGCACCGGCGCGGGAGCGTGCCTACATCACATTCTCCACCGTCGGCAGCTCCATGCGGCGGACGTGCTCCAGACGGGCGGTGAGTTCGCCGCAGGCGGCGAGGTAATCGTCCAGATCTTCCAGCTTGATAAACGCCTCGAGCTGCGCGAACAGGGCCAGAATTTCGTCGACCTCCTCGTGGTGCAGGAAAATGCCGAGGACTGTCTCGCGGCCCTCCCAGAGCTGCTTTGCCTGCCGCAGAGACTCCGCTGCCGCGGTATATTGTTCTTCCTCCGCCTGCCGGATGGAGCGCTCCAGAAGCGTGACCGTTTCCTCGCCGGACGCACGCACATAAAAAAGCGAAAACAGCCCCACGGCCAGACACAGCGCAAACACGAGACACGCGATCAGAATATGCTTCATGCCTCATCCTCCCGCATGGCGGCAAAATACAGCTTGCCGTCCGGTTCGCTCGTGAGCAGATACACGTCCTGCACGCGGCAGTTGTAATTTTTCAAGATCTCCTGTACCCACGCTTCGTCCCGGCCCAGAAGCGGCAGATTCTGCCGCATGAGCCGCCCGGAGGCAATGACGGTAATGGGCAGCTTCCGCCCGCTTACCTGCACGCCGGCGTCCTTTGCGGGCGCTGGTTCGTATTTCGGAAACAGGAACGTCGAAATCGCGCCGCTCGTCTCCAGAATGGCGTACTGCACCTGCGAAAGGTCCGTCACGCCCTGAATGCGCAGATATTCTGCCAGCTCGTCGGTGTTCACGCGCGTCTTTTTAAGATTCTGCTGCAAAAGCCGCCCGTTTTCGATCAGAATGACCGGCTTGCCGCACAAAAACCGCCGCATACCCACGCTCCGGTATGTCAGCACGGACAGAACCAGCTCCACGCTCAAAACGACAAGGATCGGCAGCAGTCCCGCCAGCAGCGGCGTGCCTGTCTCCTGCATCGGCACAGCGGCCAGATTCGCGATCAGCATCGTCACAACGAACTCCATCGGCTCCATCTCGCCCAGCTGCCGCTTGCCCATGAGCCGGACGACGAGGATCAGCGCCAGATATAAGACCACGGCGCGAATGAGTGAAATCAGCATAAAAAACGCCTCCCTGCCGTAGCATTTGCACACAGCAGGGAGGATATACCGCTTTCCTTCTATTTTTCCAGATACTCCGTGCATTTTGCCTGCGCGTCGCGGGCGAGTTTTTCCTCGTCGACGCTGGCAAGACGGCCCTCGCGGACGGTGATTTTGCCGTTTACGACCGTGTAATCGACCGGGCCGCGCACACCGACGGTGGCAAGGACGGATTTCGGGTCATAGCAGGCCCCGACGAGCTCCATCCGGCGGCTGTCGATCAAAAACAGGTCGCAGCACTTGCCGGCGGCAAGACTGCCGATGTCACTGCGGCCGAGCAGCCGCGCACTGCCGCGCGTGGCGATCTTCAGAACATCGTAGCCCGAGGGCGCTTCGCGGCTGGAATTGAGCCGGTGCAGCAAAAACGCCGTGCGCAGCTCCTCCATAAGGCTCGAGCCGTCGTTGGACGCCGAGCCGTCGACGCCAAGGCCGACCGGCACGCCAAGCTTCAGCATATCCGGGATGCGCGCGATGCCGGAGGAGAGCTTCATGTTGCTTGCCGGGCAGTGGCACACGCCGGTGCCGGTTTCGGCCAGAAGCTTCAGCTCCTCGTCATTAAAATGAATGCCGTGCGCGTACCACACATCCGGGCCGACCCAGCCGAGCGTCTGCATGAACGCCAGCGGGCGCATCCCCTCGCGTTCGAGCATATAGGCTTCCTCGTCCTTTGTCTCACACAGGTGCGTGTGCAGGCGGACATGGTACTGCCGCGCGAGGATGGCGCTCTGCCGCAGAAGCTCCGCCGAGACGGAGAACGGCGAACACGGCGCAAGCGCGACCTGCCGCATGGAGCCGAACGACGCGTCATGGTATGTTTCAATGAGGCGGGCGGAGTCGGCCATGATCTCGTCGACCGTCTGCACAACGGAGTCGGGCGGCAGGCCACCGTCCTTGACGGACAGATCCATGGAGCCGCGTGAGCAGTGCATCCGCATACCAAGCTCCGACGCGGCCTCGAACTGCGTCCCGATCAGATCGCCCGCGCCGACCGGGAAGACATAGTGGTGGTCAAAGCAGGTCGTGCAGCCGTGCTTCATGAGTTCGCCCATGCCCGTCAGGCTCGACAGGCGGATGACCTCCGCGTCGAGATTTTTCCAGATCTCATAGAGCGTTTTCAGCCAGTCGAACAGCTCCATGTTCTGCACCTGCGGCAGATTGCGGGAAAACTGCTGGTACAGATGATGGTGCGTGTTGACAAGGCCCGGATAGCACAGCATATGGCTGGCGTCCAGCACCTCGTCGGCCTGCCGGTCAAGCTTCGGGCCGATGGCGCGGATGACGCCGTTCTCAGCGTAGAGGTCGACATTTTCATATACGGTATCCTGCTCGTCGCAGGAGACGAGGGTTTTGATATTGCGGATCAGAAGTCGCTGCATGGCAAAGCCCATCCTTTTCGTTCAGATGCCTCTATTTTACCATGCGGGCGCGGAAAATCAATCGTTTATGCGATGCCGCTTGCGGGCAGATGCGCAATATGATAGAATGTATGCAGAGTAAATGACATTTACGCAGGAGGCAGTGCTATGACGCTCGGACAGAAGCTCAAGCAGACGCGGCTTGCACGCGGCATGACGCAGTCGCAGGTCGTGGGGGACCGCATCACGCGCAATATGCTCTCGCAGATCGAAAATGATCTGGCTTCGCCGTCGGTCGGGACGCTGGAATATCTGGCGTCGGTGCTGAACGTCCGGCTCTCGTGGCTGCTGGCGGACGAGCAGGAGGAGGCGGAGGCCGGGCGCACGCAGCGGCTGCGGGAACTTCTGAAAAGCGGCGAGTATGCCGCCTGTCTTGAGCTTGCGCCGGAGCACGCGCCGGACGACGAGCAGGCGCTGGCGCTGGCCATGGCCGCGGCGCAGTGCGCGCAGCGGGCGCTGGAGTCCGAGCGGTTCGACACGGCGCGCCATCTGGCCCAGCGGGGGCTTGCGTGGAACAACGGCAGCCTCTATGCAAGTGCAGCGCTTATGCTGCACCTGTGGGACATTCTGGCCCGGTGTGCACAAAGCGCAGGGCCGGGACAGGAGGAGGCCGCTTTTGCGGACTACCGGCAGGCCTATGCCGCGCAGCCCGTCCGCGCCCGGTACCATCTGGCCATGGCCCGCTATCAGCTTGAACGCGGGAAGACGGCCGCCGCAGAGGCGGAGCTTCGCGCAGTCCCCATGCCGCCGGAGGAAAGCCGGGCGGAATACCGCGTTTTGCAGGCACGCCTCGCGTCGGCCTCCGGCCGGTACGCGGAGGCTATGACCGCGCTGCGGCAGGCCGAACGGACAGGCCCGCTGCCAAAGCTGCTCGAACGGGAGCTGCTGCAGGCGATGGAGCTTGCCGCCCGCGAACTCCAGGACTACAAAACGGCCTACGAATGCGCCGCCCGCCAGCTCAAGCTGTGATGCGCGGCAGCACTTTTTCTTGCGCTTTTTTGGCAGCTGTTGTATACTGAAAACAGGAGAAACAGACAGAAGGGGAGTGGCTGGATGAAACGGGCGGGCACGCTTCTGATCGCCGCCGTGCTGCTCCTGACGCTCTGCGCCTGTAAGCGTGAAACGCGGCCCGCCGTGGGCCTCGGAACCTTCTATGGCGAGCAGGTCAGCGTCTATGGCGGAGACTGGCAGCCGATCGGCGAGGTCTACAGCGGCCAGACCTATCTCACGCTGAACGCAGGCGGCGAGGGTGTTTTCTGCGTGGACGGTGAAGCCGCCGCGGTCGAATGGGAAACATCAGGCGGACGGCTCACGCTGACAATGGGCAGCGCGCGCTGCGAAGGAACGATCGACGCAAACACGGTCACCATCGGCTTTTTTGACGCTGATATCCGTATGAGCTTTTCCAGAACGGCCACCGCCGCGCTTCCGCTGCTGGACAGTCTGCCGGAGCAGGCACAGGAGCCGGACACGGATGCAGAGCCGGATCACGCGGCCTATTGGGCCGGAGATTGGTACGGCTGGCACATTGTTACCGATGCGAGCGAGGAGCTGCAATACCTGAAGGACACCGCATGGGATGCCTGCGCGCACATCAGCGTGCGCGGGGATGCAGGAATGCTCACCGTTTGGGATACGGAGAATGAACCCGGCGAGCTTCTGCTTCGGGCAAGCGTCACGTTTTCGGCGGGGACGACCGACGCCGGGCACATGACGGCGGACTCCGGCACGTATCTGGACTGCGATCTGACGAATGGGCTTTCCTGCGATCCTGGCGTGTCGGAGGTACATACGTTTGACCATATGATCGGCATTTCCGGCCGTGCGGAGGATGAAAACGGCGGCTGGGTGCGCTTCCGTCTCTATCTGCGCCCGTGGGGCACGGACTGGGAGGATGTGCGCACCGGCGACACGAGCGGCTGTCTGTACCGCAATATGCTCCCGCCAGATTACGACAGCTGGTACGCGCCGTTGCTTGCGCGGGGCGTTGCCGATATGCCGGACTCATTCGGGACGGCGAAATAAGAAAGGAGAACCGACCATGGCGTTTTGTCCCTATTGCGGAAGCAAAATCGAGGAAACAGCGAAATTCTGTACGGAATGCGGCGCAAAGCTGACACAGCCCGAACCCGCACAGCCGCAGACCACACGCGCAGACGGCTTCCCTCCCCCGCCGGAGCGGCCTGCGGCGCAGAGTGCGCCCCCGCAGAAGCCGAAGAAAAAATCCAAAGCGCCGCTGGTGATCGGGATCATCGCAGGCGTTCTGGTGCTGTCCGCCGTGCTCTGGGGGCTGGTGGGAAGGAGCCTTTTCGCGGCCTATCAGCCGGCAGAGCCGGTCGATCCCTCAATGAATGCCGTCTCGCAGACGGCCTTCTGGAACGGCAGCTGGTACGGCTGGTGGATGATCGAATCCGGAACCGGCGCCTATGAAGACAACGCAGGCAGCTGGTGGGATGCCTGCGCACAGATCGAGCTTGACGCGGACGGAAGCGGAACACTTACCATGTGGGACGATTCCTGCGAGGCCGGACAGATCATCGCCGATGCACAGGTGCAGGCGAGCACCGATCTGACGACGAGCGGACGGCTCGTTTCGACGGGCGGCAGCTTCTTTGACTGCTCGCTGGACGGCGCGGACGCGTGGTACATTGACGCGGCCCCATCCGAGTCCATGCCGTATTCCGAGATGATCTGCATCTCCGGCGTCTATACAGACCCGGAAAACAGCGAAGATTCCTTCGTCTATACGGTCTATCTGCGCCCCTGGGGCATGGATTGGGAGGATGTGCGCACGGACGACGAGACGCGCCTGCCGTATTTCTACGACGACTGGTACCTGCCGCTGATCGAAGCCGGCGCATCCATGCCGAACGCCATCGGCGGCACGCTGGCTTAAGCATATAAACTATCACACTGAAAAACGGAGGTTTATAGATATGGAACTGGCAGAAAAGCGATATGCGCAGTGGCTCGCGCAGCAGGGATTGGAGCCGGAGCTGCGGCAGGAGCTGGACGCGATGCACTCCGACGCGGAGAAGGTCACCGACGCGTTCTACCGCGATCTGGAATTCGGCACGGCGGGTCTGCGCGGCGTGCTCGGCGCAGGCACGAATCGGATGAATATTTACGTGATCCGCCGCGCGACGCAGGCGGTTGCACAGTATCTCAACGAGACGGAGCTGCCGAAGACCGTCGCCATTGGCCATGACAGCCGCATCAAGAGCGACGTCTTCGCCCGCGAGGCTGCCGCGGTCTTCGCCGCCAACGGCATCACGGCGTACCTCTATCCCCGGCTCGAGCCTGTCCCGGCGCTGAGTTTCGCCGTGCGTCACCTGCACTGCGGGCTCGGCGTCTGCGTCACGGCCAGCCACAACCCGGCGGAATACAACGGCTACAAGGTCTACGGCTCCGACGGCTGTCAGATGACGCCGGAGGCGGCAAAGCGCGTGGTCGCGCTGCTGGAGCACATGGACTATTTCACCAGCGCGAAGACCACGGACTTTGACGCGGCGCTGGCCGCCGGAAGCATCCGGTACATCCCCGACGAGGTGTTGGACGCGTTTGTCGACGCCGTCTATGCGCAGCGCGTGGGCAGCGGCGAGGGAATTGAAAACCTGAAGCTCGTCTACACGCCGCTCAACGGCGCGGGACTTGAATGCGTCAAAAAGCTGACGCAGAAGCTCGGCATCCGGAACATGACCATCGTAAAGGAGCAGGAGCAGCCGGACGGTCATTTCCCGACCTGCCCGTATCCGAATCCGGAGATCCGGCAGGCCATGGAGCTGGGCCTTCAGTACTGCGACCGCGTCCACCCCGATATTCTCATCGGTACCGACCCCGACTGCGACCGCTGCGGCACCGCCGTGCCGGACGGAAAGGGTGGCTACCGGCTCATTTCCGGCAACGAAATGGGCGTCATTCTGCTGGACTTCATCTGCCGCAGCCGCATCGCGAATGGCACGATGCCGGAAAATCCCGTCGCTGTCACCACCATTGTCTCGACCGATATGGTCACAGCCGTTGCGAAGAAATACGGCGTCGAGCTGCGCCGCGTGCTTACGGGCTTCAAATATATCGGCGAGCAGATCGCCCTGCTGGAGCAGGGCGGCCATCCGGAGCGCTATATCTTCGGTTTTGAGGAGAGCTACGGGTACCTGTCCGGTACGCACGCACGCGACAAGGACGCGGTCAACGCTGTGCTCCTCATCTGCGAGGCTGCCGCGTGGTACGCCAAAAAGGGCATGACGCTCGGCGACGCCATCGACGCGCTCTATGCCGAGTTCGGCTGCTACTGCAACGCCCAGAAGAGCTTTGCCTTTGCGGGCGAGACGGGCATGGAGAAGATGGCCAGTCTCATGCAGGGCCTGCGCACGCAGCCGCTGCGCGAGATCGCCGGACTTCCGGTCGAGGGCTATACGGATTACGAGGCCGAGGGCACCGGCCTGCCGAAAGCGAACGTGCTGGAATACCGCCTGCCCGGCGGCAGCAAGGTCATCATCCGCCCGTCCGGCACCGAGCCGAAGATCAAGGCCTACCTGTCCGCCGTCAAGCCGACCGTGGAGCAGGCAAACGCCCAACTCGCCCGCCTGGCCGAAGCCGCCGCAAAGCTGCTGGCGTAAAAAATAAAAATACCTCTTGCAAAACCCACCCGGATATGCTATGATACATAAGCTAATTCAATAGCTATCCGGGTGTGGCGAAGTTTGGTATCGCGCTTGAATGGGGTTCAAGAGGCCGCTGGTTCGAATCCAGTCACTCGGACCATAAAGAGTTATCGGTATAGATGCGTCTGGCGCAAAGCCAGGCGCATCAACCGTTTCCGGGCTTTTTCGAGCCCGGATTTCTTCTTTTGAACCATAGATTTTTATGGGGGTTTCGGAGCAACTGACCGGATTTGAACTGGAGGATCTCATGTCTTGGACAGTTTCCAACCTCCAGCGCCCTTTTAGAGAGGACTTTTCTCTCAAAAAAAGCGGCATCATCGCAGAAAAAGAATCACAAATATTTGGGCGTCGTTTTGTCGGCTTTGACAGGCCGAAAAAGCGGCGCCCTTTTTCAATTTCTAAAAGGGCGCTGGCTGCAGCGTCTGAAACGGCAGGCTGGAGAAGACCTCTCCGGCCTTATTTTTTTACAACAGGAGGATCGCTCACATGGACACCCAAAACACAAGCCGTCAGCTTCGCTACCTCGAAGAAGTCCGTATTCCCCTGCACCGTGCAGGCTTTGAAACCCTGCCGGTGGAGGGAGAGCAGTTGCCTGTCCTTTGGAACGGCGCACCCCTCTGCCGCATCACCGGCAAGGGCAGCGTGTTCTATCGGCGAGAGGATGTGGACACGCCCCAGGCAGAGGATGCCCTATATCGCGTCGAGGACATCGCCGCGAAGACGCTGGAGTATATGACCGCTATGGAAACCGCCCCGCAGCTCAAAGCCAGCGGACTGGATGGCGACTACCGTATCCTCGCTGACTTTGGCGGCACGGTGCTGGCAGGTATCCTGCAATCTATCGTCCCGGCCGTCTGCGTGGAGCGCATACTGCTCTCTTGGTGGTTTGTCGCAGCCGTCATAGTTGTTCTCCGCGTAGCCCATGGCGCAAAAGCGGAAGAAATCATTGGCTGTCATCGCCGGTAAGTGTTCTTTCATTGCGGTGTAGTTTTCTTCCTGCAAGGAGGCTTTTTCAATGAACTCCGCAACATCCACAGGCGAAATGTTTTTGAAGAAGTCAGCTCTTGCATCCGGCCAGACATTCCAAAAATCCCTGCGTCGGATCGTACCGGTTCGATGCTGGGACGGCAGATTTTCACGGACGAAATCGTTATAAGTCCCTGCTTTCAGCATTTCAATGCAGCCCCTGACACCGTCGACAAGCCACTGGACAAACTCAGAAATTTCGCAGGGCCATCCTGCTGGTTCTCTGCGCTTGTCCTGAACGATCACATAACTGTGACGAACCGCGACAGCGCGGTATCCTTCCGCTTTGTCCTCGACGGCTTGGAAATGATACCATTTGACGTCCTCTGGGAACCAGCTTTTCCATGCATCTATAAATTCTTCTTCCGAATCATAGTTGCCTTCCTCGATTTCCTCCGCTGCATTGCCGAAATCCTCGATTGGTCCTCTTTCCGCACGAAGCCAGAGTGTTCTGACACCGTACGGGGATTCCGGTGCAACCTGCTCTAGCAGTTCAAACAGTTCATCAAGCAGTTTCTGACTTTTGTCGTCGTAGATACAGCTTGTCATACCAAAGTGGTCATTTCGCCGGAGCCAGCTGATATACCCATCTATTTTTGGCTGCGTCAATTTACCATGCACGTTTCTTCACCTCCAGTAACTCTCCTTTTTCTTCCCTTAAATATTTTACGGGGCGGGGAAAACGCGGGCAGCGCTGATCTCATCTCCGCCGAAATAGTAATAATGGAATACCAGCCGATTAACCTCTCCGTTGGGATCCGGCTGAAATTCCACAAAGCCGAAATAATTTTCCCAATAGAATCGCGCCCCGCCGAGTGGAAGCAAGCGGCTTTCATATACCGGGAAATGTTCCGCCGTAGTGGAATTCGAGTAAATTTTCCCGTTGGGGCCGTATAAGCCGTGGGTAAATAATCCTCCCTGCTTCCACTCAACAGTGATGTAATCTTCCACCGGCGTGGGAAGCCAGGTGCGTTCCAGCCGGTAAATCCCGGCGCATTTTTTCATAAAAGATGGCTCCGCCTGAAAATCCTTGTTCCCAAACGGGCGATAACACATTGTGGCTAACCGGAGCGGTTCCTTTGTGAAAAACACCAGATCATAGCCTTGGAAGATATTGGATGCAGTGTAATTCGCGTTGGTTCTGTCCGGATGGCTGCTGTTCAGCCATTGGAGCGCGTCCGGATCCTTACATTGACGCAGATCCAGCAGGTAATTAGGGGCTTCCACTTGCGCCAGCGCATACGGGATACTGTCGGGAATAGGTTCCTCCCCCGGACGCATGGAATAACGCCCCATACCCGCCACCGCCTTTACCATGCCTTTGGGGAGAAGAGAATCCAGAAACACTCCCGTTTGCAGGTAGCCGCCCATCCGGCGTTCCCGGCTGATATGCTGGTTATGGGAGTGGTAGACGAGACGCGCTCCGGGGCCTTCCCGTTCTAAGACCCAATTGATGTTTTCTGCCATACATAGTTCCCGAATGTTGTCGGACAGATCCTCGCAGCCCGCCTCCGCATATCCTGCAAACCAGCGAGCGGAGAAAACCGCGAGATAAGCGGACCGGAGCGCCCATTGGTAAGCCTCTGCACTGGTGAGGGCGGCATCATGCGGCCCCATGTAAGAAATCCGATTATAAAGCCGCGTGGCTTCCCACAAAAACCGTTTTTGACTTTCGGGGTTCAGGGCTTTAAACCCGAATAAATCCTGCGTTTCTGCGGTTTCCAGCAGCCAGGCGAAGCCGTGGGAATAACCCGGATCGACCGCCGCAAGGTAATCCAAAGCTGCTTTTACGGCGGGGTATGCACTGTTTCCGCCATAGGCGGCGCTACCGATATCCACGCCGTAAAAATGAAGTGGTTTTTCTCCCTTGTTGGAGAGGTTATACTCCCGCATCCATCTCAATAAATCCTGGGTTTCCTTCCAGCCACCGAACATCGGGCTCATCCCATAACAAAAGACTTTATCTTCCGGGATATCTTCCCCCGCCACATAACGGTATGCCAGCGCGGCGTCCGCAAAAGGGGTCTCAAACGCGAAAGCAGTAAAACCTAAATTTTCCACGAGATACCGGAACAATTTAAAATGAAAGGCGTTAAAAACACCCGTGTAATGCTGAAATTCCCCTAAACTAACTACTCGGGCATCCGCCAGAGCGGATTTTAAAAAGGAAAGTTCCTCCGCATTGTCTTCTGATGCGGAAGAAACGGGGTGGGCATTTGCTTTCGCCCACTCGACGAATGAGTTAAATGGTTTCATATCCTTCTCCTCCGCCAAGCGGTTGCTGCATTGTGACACAATGGATGTTTCCGCCGCCGTATACGATTTCACGAGTATAAACCCCAACCGCTTTACGCCCTGGAAACAGTTCTGCAATCTGGGACAAAGCGAGTTCGTCGTTTTCATCGCCGTATTGTGGGACAATAATGCCACCGTTTACGGTTAAAAAATTGACATAGGAGGCAGTACAAAGATCTCCCGACAGTCTTGGAAGGCTCTTGCCGCAATTATCCACTCGGAATCCTTTTTCGATGTACACCGGTTTTTTAGGCATACAAATTTTATGTACCTTTAAACGCCGCCCTTTTGCGTCGACAGCTTGGGAAAGTTGTTCGTATGCGCTACGCGATACCCCGTAAAATGGATCCTCCGGGTCTTCAGTCCAGATACAAGCAACTTCTCCAGGCTTAACAAAGCAGGCGACATCATCGATGTGGCCGTTGGTTTCCGCCGGATCCATGCCATCCTTCAGCCAAATCACTTTTTCGATGTTCAGGTATTCGCTGAGTTTTTCTTCTATCTGGCGTTTGGATAACTGAGGATTCCTCCCCGCGCTGAGCAAACACATCTCTGTTGTGAGAAGCGTTCCTTCGCCGTCTGTATGGATTGACCCGTTTTCACAGATAAAATCTGTGGCATCATACCGACGCATTCCCTCCAGACTACAGATTTTTTCCGCGATCATCGCATCCTGATCCCAGGGAAAATACAGCCCGTCTGTCAGGCCTCCCCAAGCGTTAAACCCCCAGTCTACGCCACGAACCGTACCGGATCCATTTATTACAAAGGCCGGTGCCATATCCCGCATCCATGCGTCGTTGCTGGACATTTCCACTACCCGGACTCCCTTAGGCAACATAGCTCTTGCATTTGTATACTGTTCCTTTGAAACTCCCATCGTCACTGGTTCAAATTGACAGATAGCTTCAGCGACCCTTGCGTATGCTTCCTGGGCTGGTTTCGCGCCATCCCGCCAAACGTCGGTACGGATCGGCCATAGCATCCAAACTTGCTTTTGAGGCTCAAATTCCCCTGGCATCCAAAATCCATCTTGCTTTGGCGTGCTTTTTTTTATTGGCGGCATTTGTGCGTTCTCTCCTTTTGAAAGATTATTATGGAAAAATCATATACATTTTCTGTGGAAATGTATATAGTTTTTAGTCATGTTGAAACGCACTTGAATTATTTTTTACATGTTTCTTCGCCAAAACAAATTGATGAGTTTTTTGAATCTTCAAAGCATTTGTTTCTTGATGAAACAAAAAACCTCCCGCAAATCTGCGGGAGGTTTTCGGCTGGAAACCTTATTTTTGCTGTTCAGAAATAAAGCGATATAAAAGCGTTTCCAAAATGGCGATCATACCGCACCGGGATGTCAAATCCGTGTCCATATACCGAATTTCGTCTGCAAAAACATAAAAATTTAAGGTGCTCATATTCTGAATCGTATTGTTGTCGGCGCGTGTTATCGAAATAATAGACGGCGTTCCATAAGTTAAAACTCGTTCCATAATATGTATCACCGATTCGTTGTTGCCGTTATATGAAAAGACCAGCAAAAGGTCTTCGGAAGAGATGTTCCTGATCATGCTGCGGATCTCATGTTCCTGGATGGGTAAAAATACATCAAATTCCAAACTGCCAAAAAGCCTGTAAAAATACCGTGCGACATCTTCGCTTAACCCTTTGGCGATCAGGTATATCCGCGGCCGTTTTTCTATAATTTCATTAAAACGCCGCATTTTATCATCTGTGATGACCTTTACGGCTTCAATGACATTATTAAGATAGTCGTCCCGATAACGCTCGGAACTCATAATTCCAGGGATGGTCACGGCAGAGGTGCTTTTTACAGTATCGCTTAAGGCTTTTTGAAAATCTGCGTATCCTTCGTATCCCAGTCTTTTTGTAAACCGGAATAATGTTGCTGGAGAAACAAAACACTTTTCCGAAAGTTCCCGGATCGACATCTGCGCAGTTTCCGCCATGTTTTTGATCACATATTTCACAATGCTTTGTTCAGTACGGGAAAGCTTTGTCATTTCACGGCTAGACACTTCATAAAAATCCATAGCTGCATTCCTCCTCCTGTCCTTGATAATTGTTATTTTTATTTTTATTATAACATATTTTTATATATTTCGCAAATTGCAAGTGCAAGTTGCGTTTGATAAAAAGCATTACTGACGCTGTCTCTTATACACATCTCCGAGCCCACGAGACACTGAGC
>ENA-UAOW01000595-UAOW01000595.1-human-gut-metagenome-genome-assembly--contig:-NODE-595-length-16135-cov-8.975560_pt1 | contig 16135 bp, 9 predicted proteins | sample MGYA00243470_ERZ654559 | MGnify/ENA primary metagenome ERZ654559 (study PRJEB26926, sample SAMN06164851) | human gut metagenome | biome: ENVO:00009003; feature: ENVO:2100002; material: ENVO:00002003...
GAGGAACCCACGGAAGCGCCGACGCCAACCCCGACGGCGACCCCGACGCCCACGCCGAGCCCGACGCCTACGCCTACGCCGACCCCCACCCCTGAACCCGTGGACGGCACGCTGACGATGCTCATGCGCGGCGTGAACGCGGCAGTGGCGTACCAGATTGTCAGCGAGGACGGCAAAACGACCCGCACGGGCTACCTGACTGATGGCGAGACGGTGAAGGAAGCCGACCTCTTCCACGGGACGTACTCCGTCACGGTGACGCTGCCGGAAGGCACGCTGCTGACGGGCGTGAACGACTGGCCGAACCTGCAAAAGGGTCAGGCACAGTGGCTGGTGAACATTCAGGCGATGCAGACCAGCCGCTATGAACTGGATCTGACGCTCAGCGGCGGCATGACCGGCAGCATCGACGATCTGTCTGCCCCGGCGGAAGTGACGATTTCCGGTCAACGGATGAGCGAACAGATGACGGTCAGCGGCGCGTTTGCGCTGAACGACCTGTATCCTGATACCTACCAGATTACGGCAACCCTGCCGCGCGGCTTGTATGACACCGAGGGCTGGACGCTCAGCACGACCGATACGGGCGTGACGGCGAGCATTCTGGTGGAAATCGGCGCGGGCGAAACCGTTGTGCTGCCGGCGCTGGCGAACCATGCCACCGGCGACGCTTCCGGCGTGGTGCTGGGGCTGGACGGTCAGCCGATGAGCGGCGTGCAGGTGCAGCTGGTCAATCAGGCGGGCGAAGTCGCGGCGGAAGCGGTGACGGATGAAAACGGCGCTTGGCAGGCGGAGTTCCTCGAATACGGGACGTACGTCGTCCGCTATGATGCGGGCGTGACCCTTGCCAACGGCGCGCTCGTCATTAGCGACGAACCCGCGACTGTGACCGCGAAGGCGGCGAATCCGGCGGCGCTGACCATCCACGCCTTCCGCGACAACGATAACAACGGTTCACGCGGGAAGTACGAGGAAGGCGTGTCCGGCGCGACGATGAGCCTCATCACCGAAGTCAACGGCGTGGAGGTTGTTGTGGCATCCGGCGAAACGGACAAGAACGGCGAAGTGTCGCTGGCTGTGCCGGCGGGGACGTACGTCCTGCGCAGCGAGCTGCCCGCGGGCTTCGGCCATGGTGCGCACGGCAAAAATGTCAGCGCGAACATGTCCATCATGGATGAAACGACCGAACGAGTGCAAAACAGCGTGCCGCTGACCCTCGAAGCCGGTTCTGTGACCGACGTGGGCGTCGGCGTGATGACGATGGCGGCGCTGCAGGGCCTTGTGTGGCTGGATGAAAACGACGACGGCGTGTATCAGGACGGCGAACCCGGTCAAGCGGGCATCAAAATCCGCGCCGTCGGCGTGAAAAACGGTCTGGTGTACGAAACCGAGAGCGGCGAGGACGGCAAATTCTACATCGGTCAAATGCGCTACGGCACATACAATGTCGAATACAGCCTGCCGGACGGCCTGGTGTTTGCGCGATACAGCCAGACGGGCGGCAATCGCCGCTCCATCATCACCAGCGAATTCAAGCGCTCCGAAACGGATCAGGTGATTCTTGAACGCGGTGACTTGGAGGAAGTCCTCCTTGGCGTGATGAAGGGCTCTGACATCAACGGCATCTGCTTCCTGGATGAAAACAACAACGGCGTGTACGACGAGGGCGAAAAGACGCTGGAAGGCGTGAAGGTCGTCCTGTACCGTCAGGCCATCGGCAAGGAGCTGCTGAACACCGTCTCCGACGAGAACGGGCGCTTCACCTTCGCCAACATCCGCGGCAGCACGTTCCGCGTCAAAGCGACGATTCCGCAGGGCTATGTGTACACCATCGCGGGCGATGGCGAGTACGGCAACCTGTTCGCGCCCGGCACTGACCGCCGCGAGCACACGATTTCCGACGTGGTGCTGGAGAACGACAGCGAGATGACGATGGCCATCGGCGCGATTACTTACGGCAGCATCTCCGGCACGGTGTATCTGGATGACGACTTCTCCGGCAGCCGGATGGACGCGGAAAAGATGGTCAACAACTTCACCGTCACCCTGACGGATGAAAACGGCAATACCCGCACGGCGAAAACGAACCGCAGCGGCGTGTATACCTTCGATGACCTTGCGCCGGGGCAGTACACCGTGAGCGCGACCGCGAACCGCGGCTTGGCGTTCACTCGCACGGGCGACGGCAATATCCTCCGCAATCTCTCCGGCGGCGCGGGCGAAAGCGACCCGGTGGCGCTGACAATGGGCGCGGATTTGACGGGTCTTGATATCGGCATGATTACCCCCGGCCATGTGTCCGGCGTGGTGTTTGCCGACAAGAACGACAATGGCCTGCGCGACGCGGATGAAGGCGGCTTGCTCGGCGCGGTGGTTCACCTGATGGACGAAACCGGTGACGTGGCGACCCGCACCATCGGCGCGGATGGCAGTTTCCTGTTTGACGCGGTGCTGCCCGGAACGTACCGCTTGCGCTACGAGCTGCCGGGCGACGGCGTGTTTGCTCCCCTGGCGGACGGCGGCAACACCATCGCGCCGGATTCCGACGGCACGACGGATTCCTTTACCATCGGCGTGGGCGAAGAGGTCACCGCGCCCCTGTGCGGCGCACTGGCTTTGGGCGACATTGAAGGCATGGTGTTTGCCGATCACAACGGCAACGGCGCACAGGATGCAAACGAAGCGGCGCTTGCCGGCGTGACGCTGATTCTGACCCCCTCCCGCGAGGATTTGACGGAGCAGACCGTCCTCACCGATGCGACGGGCGCGTACAGCTTCACCGGGCTGCGGCCGGACACTTACACGCTGACCCTGCGCTTCCCGGAGGGCATGGTGCTCTCCAAGCTGGACGGTAATGTGACCCTGCCGTTGATGCACGGGCTGAACGAGCAGCAGGTGAACATCGAAATCGGGCTGGGCGAGGAATGGCTGAATCAGGCGCTTGGCGGCGTGATTCCGCCGAAGATGTCCGGTCAGGTTTGGGTGGATGAGAATGACAACGGGCGCATGGACGCTGGCGAAATCACCCCGGAAAATGAGACGCTGACCCTGCTGGATGAAACCGGCGCGGTGTTTGCGCAGGTGCAGACCGATGCGGATGGGCGATTCGCCATCGATGGCATTGCCCCCGGCGTGTACAGCCTTGCCTACGACCTCAAGGAAGGTACGCAGGCGGCGCGTCTGGGCGACAGCACCTTCACCACCGAGGGCAGTCAGCTCGTCATGACCGAAATTGAAATTAGCGAAAACAACAACTATACTGCTCCGATGCTGGGCTTGAAGATTGACACAAGCATCGGCGGCATGGTCTGGTGCGACAACGCGGGCGAGATTGCGCCCCTGTCCGGCGCGGAGGTTATCCTGCTGGACGAAAAGGGCAGCGAACTGCAAACCGCGGCGACGGGCGAGGACGGCGTCTACCGCTTTGATGGGCTGATGCCGGGGAACTACCGTCTGCGTGTGACGCTCCCGAACGGCTACGTCGTCGTAGAAAAGGATGACACGCGCCTCAAGGACGGGCAGAACATCAGCGTGATGACGACCTACACTGCCCGCGAGGGAGAGAGCGACCTGATTGCCCTGCGCATGAGCCAGCATCAGCTGGAACAGAATATTGGCGCGGTGCAGCCGGGCACGCTGGGCGACTTCTGCTGGCTTGACCTGAACGGCAACGGACTGCAGGACGCGGGCGAACTCGGTCTGGGCGACATGCGCATCGAGCTGTGGCGCAATGACCAGCTCGTCGCGGAAACGACGACCGACGCGTATGGCTACTACACCTTTGAGAACCTGTATCCGGGCGTGTACACGCTCAAGCCCATCTACCCGGCGGAAGTTGTGCCGACGCGTATGCGCACGGATATTCCGCTGATTGCGTCGATTCTGGGCGAAAACGGTGAATCGAACCCGGTTCAGGTGACCTCCGCCAGTACGACCTACACGGCGGATTTGGGCTTCGTGCTGGTTGATGACGACGTGCTGCCGGCAAACTACGGCATCGGCGAAAAGCAGGACTGGACGAAGAAGTAAGGGACAATGCGGAATTGCGCAGCCGCGGATGGCGGGGTGCTGCGGGGGCGAAAGGCTCTCGCGGTGCCCCGTTTTTTGTGAAGGAGGAGGGAAGCAAAGTCCGCTTTTACGGAAAGAATCAACTGTTTGTTTTTGTGAGAATTGAAAAGTAAATAAAAGTTACTTCACTCGCATTTTCCGAATGAAAATGGAAGCTGCTTCATTCTGAAATCCCAAATCCGCGCGAATCAACCGTTTTCCTGCGCGAAAGCGTATTGCAAAAGCGGCTTGCATTTGGTATCATAAATGTTACCAGATGTGGCTGTTTAATATGGAAAGAAATCAGCCGAATCATGCTGGAAATGAAAGGACGGAAACAAATATGAAGAAACTCCTTGCTCTCCTGATGGCGCTCATGATGTGCTGCACTGCCTTTGCGTTCGCGGAGGAAGAAGCGGAAGTGCCGGCAGTTGAAATGAATGTCAGCTTCGAGGCGCAGACGGTTGCGCTGGGTGAAACGGGTCTGACGATGCAGATTCCGGCGGACTGGGCGGTTCAGGAAGTCCCCGCAGGCACGGAAAACGCCGAGAACATCCTGCTCTTCGCCGTCAACGCCGACCAGACGGTCAGCATTACGGTGCAGAAGTCCGCGATGACTTTCGAAACGCTGCTGCAAGGCATTCAGGATGCGGGCGCGACGGAAGAAATGCTCGCTGAGCTGTATGTCAACGAAAACTATTGCCTCATGTACACGCCGGGCGACACCGTGCTGGCGCTGTATGCTTTCCTTGACGACGAGACGGTTCTCGCTGTGACGTTCCAGGTCGCCAGCAAGGAAGTGGGCGACGCGCTGGAGAATATGCCGCTGGAAATCTTCGGCAGCTTGGCGGCGGCGGAGTAATTCACTTCGTTACCACGATGCAGGACGAATGAGCGTCCTGCATTTTTTGTGCGCAAAAATGCACAAGGAACTGCAGAAAACTTGACAAATGCAACGACATGCCCGAAAATATTCAAAATACACGAGAAAAACATGAAAAAAACACAGTTTGTGCAACAAAACACTTGATTTTCTCCATACAGTGTTGCATAATAAAGCATCGACACGGTGAAGCCGGCTGGTTTGGCGTGTCGATGAACAAGAAACGCAGGCAGACGCGGCAGCGCCCCTGCCGGGAAGGTGGAGCGGATGAATTCCAAGATGCTGTTTTATATCCTCAAGCGCGTGCTGCTGGCGCTGCTGACCATCTGGATTGTTATCACGGTGACGTTCTTCGTGATGCACTCGATTCCGGGTGGACCGTTCGCAAGTGAAAAGGCAATTTCCGCGGAAGCGCAGGCGGCGCTGGAGGCCAAGTACGGGCTGGACAAGCCGCTGGGCGAACAGTATGTGACGTATCTGCGCGACGTGGTGACGAAGCTGGACTTCGGGCCGAGCCTGAAGCAGCGCGGCCGTCAGGTCATTGACATTATTCTGGATGGCATGAAGACCTCCGCGAAGCTTGGTCTGATTGCGGCGTTCAGCGCGGCGATTGCCGGCATTGTCCTCGGCGCGTTGGCGGCGCTGCGGCGCAACACCGTGCTGGATAAGATTATCATGGTGATTACAACCGCGTTCGTGTCCATGCCGTCGTTCATTATGGGGTCATTCCTGCTGATAGTGTTCTCAGTCAAGTTAGGCTGGGTACCCGCGAACGGCGCGACGGCCGAAGGGCTGATCCTCCCGATTATCACCCTTGCGCTCTACCCGATGAGCTACATCACGCGCCTGACGCGCTCCTCCATGCTCGACGTGCTGGGGCAGGATTATATCCGCACCGCGCGCGCCAAGGGCGTTTCGGGCAAGAAAATTATCTTCGGTCACGCGCTGAAGAACTCGCTGATTCCGGTTATCACCTATTTCGGCCCGATGCTGGCGTTCATCGTCACCGGCTCGATGGTCGTCGAGCAGATTTTCGCCGTGCCGGGTATCGGCCGCCAGTTCGTATCCAGCATCACCAACCGCGACTACACCATGATTATGGGGACGACCATTTTCCTCGCCTCTTTAATCGTGATTATGAATCTGATCAGCGACCTGCTCTACAAGGTGGTTGATCCGCGCATTGATTACGAATAAGGAGGCCTCTGCACCATGATGATGAACAAGAAAAAGCCCTTTAGCCTGCATCTGGATGTGGATTCCTTCATGCCCGCGACGGCGGAGGAAAAGGAAGTCATCTCCCGGATGCGGCCGTCCTCGACCTTTTTCCGCGATGGCGTGAAGCGCCTGCTGAAGAACAAGGTCGCGACCATCAGCCTGATTCTGATTGTGCTGATTACGCTGTCCTCCATCATTATTCCGATGTTCTGGCCGTATTCGTATGACCAGATGCTGGGGCAGACGAAGGGCCGCCCGATGGACAACAGCTACAACAACCTCGCGCCGTTCCAGTACGGCAAGACGGAACTGAAGAAAATCGACAAAGGGGAATCTGTTTTCCCGCACATCTTCGGCACGGACGCGCACGGACGCGACTACTTCATCCGCGTCGTCTACGGGACACGAATTTCCCTCGCTGTCGGCTTCTTCGCCAGCATCATCGTGCTGGTGATTGGCATGATGATTGGCGCAGTCGCGGGATACTTCGGCGGCAGGGTGGACTTGTTCATCATGCGAATCGTCGATATTATCTACTCATTGCCGGACATGCTGGTCATCATCCTGCTGGCGGTCGTGCTGGGGCAGGTGCTGCATGTGGAAGGCACCATCTTAGAGAAAATCGGCTCGAACATCATCAGCATGTTCATCGTCTTTGGTCTGCTCTATTGGGTGGGCATGGCGCGCCTGATTCGCGGTCAGATTCTGTCCCTCCGCGAGCAGGAGTACGTGCTGTCTGCGCAGGCGACGGGCGCGAAGGCACAGTGGATTATCCGCAAGCACCTTCTGCCGAACTGCATCAGCGTCGTGATTATTTCGACTGCGCTGCAAATTCCGAACGCGATTTTCACCGAAAGCTTCCTGTCCTTCCTTGGGCTGGGCGTTAATGCGCCGATGCCCTCGCTGGGTTCGCTGGCTTCTGACGCGCTCAACGGCATCTATTCCTACACCTATCGCTTGATTATCCCCGCCGTGGTCATCTGCCTCATCGTGCTGAGCCTGAACCTGTTCGGCGACGGCCTGCGCGACGCCTTTGACCCGAAGCTGAATGCGTGATGAAAGGAGCTGGACAAAATGGCATTGCTGGAAGTCAATGACCTGCATACATCCTTCTTCACCGACGCGGGCGAAGTCAAGGCGGTGGATGGCGTTTCGTTCCGCCTTGACCACGGCAAGGTGCTGGGCATCGTGGGCGAAAGCGGTTCGGGCAAGAGCGTCACGGCGTATTCCATCATGCAGATTCTTGCGCCGACGGGCAAAATCGTCAGCGGCAGCGTGAAATTCGACGGGCAGGAGCTGGTCGGCGCGGACGAGAAGCTGCTGCGCTCCGTGCGCGGCAACCGCATCTCGATTATCTTCCAGGACCCGATGACGTCCCTGAACCCGACTTACACCATCGGCCGGCAGTTGATGGAAGCAATTCTGCTGCACACCGACCGCAACCGCCATCAGGCGCGCGAACGCGCGGTGGAGATGCTGAAGCTGGTCAACGTCAACGAGCCGGAAAAGCGCATGAAGCAGTACCCGTTCGAGCTGTCGGGCGGTATGCGGCAGCGCGTGATGATTGCTATGGCGCTGGCGTGCGAGCCGGACATCCTGATTGCCGACGAGCCGACGACCGCGCTGGACGTGACAATTCAGGCGCAGATTCTTGATTTGATGCGCGATTTGCAGAAGAAGATGGGCATGGCGATTATCATGATTACGCACGACTTGGGCGTTGTCGCCCAGATGTGCGACGAGGTCATTGTCATGTATGCTGGTTCTATCTGCGAGCAGGGTACGGCGGATGAAATCTTCTACAACCCGCGCCACGAGTACACAAAGGGCTTGATGCGCTCCATCCCGACGGCGGAGAACAACGGACAGCGCCTGGAGCCGATTACCGGTACGCCGATTGACCTGCTGAACATGCCCAAAGGCTGCCCGTTCGCGCCCCGCTGCGAGGCGGCGATGAAGATTTGCCTGAAAGAGAAGCCGGTTCGGATGCTCATCAATGACGACCATATGGCAACCTGCTGGATGAACGTCAAGAAGGGCGTGGAGGACGGCAGCATCACGGAGGAAGGAGGAGTGCCCTGTGTCTGAAGCGCAGATGCACCAGCCGCTGCTGGAAGTCAAAGGACTGAAAGAATACTTTGACATCAACATGGGCTTCTTCCGCACCAAGCCGCTGAAGGCGGTCGATGATGTGTCCTTCACCATCAACAAGGGCGAAACGCTCGGTCTGGTGGGCGAATCCGGCTGCGGCAAGACGACTGTTGGGCGCACCATCCTCCAATTGTACAAGCCGACGGCGGGCGAAATCATTTACGATGGAAAGCCCGTCAAGACGAAAGCGGACTTGCAGAAGTTCCGCACGAAGGCGACGATGGTGTTCCAAGATCCGTACTCCTCGCTGAACCCGCGCATGACCGTGTCGGACATCGTGGGCGAACCGCTGGATGTGCACCACCTGTATTCCTCCAAGAAGGAACGGGAGGAGCGCATTTTGGAGCTGCTGGGGTATGTCGGACTGAACAGCGAACATGCCTCGCGTTACGCGCACGAGTTTTCCGGCGGTCAGCGGCAGCGCATCGGCATTGCGCGCGCGCTGGCGGTGAATCCGGAATTCATCGTCTGCGACGAGCCGGTGTCGGCGCTGGACGTGTCGATTCAGGCGCAAGTCATCAACATGTTTGATGATTTGCAGGATCGGCTGGGGCTGACGTACCTGTTCATTGCGCATGACCTGCTGGTTGTGCGGCACATTTCGGACAGAATCGCCGTGATGTATCTGGGCAAGATGGTGGAGCTGGCGTCGGCGGAGGAAATCTACAATCACCCGCTGCACCCGTACTCCAAGTCGCTTTTGTCCGCCGTTCCGCTGCCTGACCCGAAGGCGGCGCGCGCGAACAAGCGCATTGTCCTCTCCGGCGACATTCCAAGCCCCCTGAACGCGCCGTCGGGCTGTCCGTTCCGCACGCGCTGCCCCTACGCCACCGAAGCCTGCGCGCAGTCGATGCCGCCTTTCAACGAAGTCGAGAAGGGTCACTTCGTCGCCTGCCACCGGGTGAAGGAACTGGGGTAAAAGGGGAGACGCCAGAGACTCTGCCTATGGACTCCGGCAGGGGCGCTGCCCCTGCACCCTGCAAGGGACTTCGTCCCTTGACCCTTTCGCGCGATTGCGTTGGTGACACTGGCATAGTGTGCCCGCGTGTTTATCCGCGCAAAAAAATTGCTTCAAGGATGCGTCAACACGCATTTTTGATACAGACAGTCTACGAAAAGCAAGGCTGTCACAGAATATTAAGGGAGGTTTTTTCATGAAGAAGCTGACTGCTCTCCTGCTCGCCATCGCAATGATGGTGACCTGCACCCTGTGCGCTGTCGCCGAAGACGGCAAGACGTACATGGCTGTCTGCATCGCGTCCGAGCCTGATACGCTTGACCCGGCGCTGAACTCCACTGTGGACGGCGCGACGATGGTCGCTCACCTGTTCGCAGGCCTGTCCACTTGGGCGCAGACCGACGACGGCAAGCTGGAAATCCTGCCGGACTGCGCGGTGGAACTGCCTGATCCGGTGGTCAATGACGACGGCACGGTGACGTACACCTACACGCTCGTTGACGGCCTGAAGTGGTCCGACGGCAAGGATTTGACCGCGAAGGACTTCGAGTTCGCGTGGAAGCGCGCTGCTTCCTCCGAGCTGGGCGCGGACTATGGCTACATGTTTGAAGTCGTCAAGGGCTACACTGCGGACGGCTCCGACCCCAAGGCGGAAAACCTCGCTGTGACCGCCGTGGACGACAAGACCCTGACCGTTACCCTGAACAACCCCGTTGCCTACTGGAACGAGCTGCTCGCCTTCCCGGCGTACATGCCCGTGCGTGAGGACGTCGTCGCCAACGAAGCGTGGGCGACCGATCCTTCCACCTACATCGGCAATGGCCCGTACACCATGACCGCGTGGGAACACAACAGCAAGATCACCCTGACCAAGAACCCCTACTATCATGCGGTGGACAAGGTCACGATGGACGAGCTGGACTTCTACCTCTCCGACGACGCGAACAACATGCTGGCGAACTTCCAGAAGGGCGACTGGCAGCTGATCGACGACGTTCCCACCTCTGAAATCGCTTCCCTGAAGGAACAGTATCCGACGGAATTTGTTGTTGCCGGCCAGATTGGTACCTACTATGTCTGCTGGAACATCAACGAAGAAATCCTGCCCGCTGACGTGCTCGCGAACATGACCCCCGAAGAAGCGGAAGCGGCGCGCGCAGAAGTCCGTCAGGCGATTGGCCTCCTGTTTGACCGCAACTACATCGTCACCGAAATCGGTCAGGCTGGTCAGCTTCCTGCGTCCAGCTTCGTTCCGATGGGCATGACCGATGCGGACGGCTCTGAGTTCTACAAGAATGCGGGCCATGTGGAAGGCGTCACCGGCTACTACGACGTGACCGACGACGAAGACGTCTACATGGCGAACTTCGACAAGGCGGTTGAAACCCTGAAGAAGTACTACACCTACGACGAGGCGAACGGCGTCTTCACCAACTTCCCGTCCCTGACCTACCTCTACAACACCTCCGAAGCCCACAAGGCGATTGGCGAATACCTCCAGAGCGCGGTTTCTGCGGTCGGCATCACCATGAACCTGAACAACCAGGAATGGAACACCTTCCTGAACACCCGTAAGGCGGGCGACTACTCCATCGCGCGCAACGGCTGGCTGGCGGACTACAACGACCCGATCTGCTTCCTCGACATGTGGGTGACCGGCTCCGGCAACAACGACGTGCAGTACGGCAAGGGCGCGAATGCGGATCTGAAGATCTACAACCTCGACCTGACCCCCTACGGCTACGACGTGAAGGTGGAGAACGGCACTTGGGCGGAAACCTATGACGTGCTGATTTCTGCTATCAAGAGCTGCACCGACAGCGCGAACCGTTATGCCATGATGCACATCGCGGAAGATATGCTGATGAATACTGGCTGCATCGTGCCGCTGTACTACTACACCGACATCTTCATGATCGACGACTCCGTGCAGGGCTTCTTCTCCAACCCGCTGGGCTACAAGTACTTCATGCACTGCACCATCGCCAAGTAATTCCATCCAAGTTTGGATAAATCCACGGGCGAATCGGCTTCAAAACCGGTTCGCCTTTTTTTCGCATGTTGGAAAGATACACTTTGCCATCCTTGGCAACCGATATTTCCTGCCTTGGCAAGGTATATTCGGCGGAAAACATGCGCGAATTGACGGGAAATCTGCGTGAATGCAGGAATTTTCAGCAGGAAAAGGGCAGGGAAACGTCCAATTAATCCATTGAATGGCGGTGGCAAACAGCGCTTGCCAATGGTATACTGAAACCAGAAGGGCGATTTCTATGGGAAAAAAGCCCGCGGAAGCTATCAGCAAGGAGGAAGCAGCATGAAGCGAATCGCACGATGGAGCACCATTTTCCTGCTCTTATGCAGTATCATTTGGGCGGGTACAGCATCGGCGGCCATGATTGTGGAAAACAACATGGGCGCGCTGAACACACTGAACACCATCAACAAGAACCAGACACCACAGGGCAAGGACTCAGCGCTGGAGCGGCTGGCGAAAGAAATCGGCGCTGGCATATGGGACAATACGGACTGGGATGACCCGGCGTTTCAGGAGAACATCGGGCGATTTGGCATCACCGTGTTGAAAAAGGACACGCAGCCGCCGGAAGCCTTCATCGGCGACGCGATTTTTGACCATCTGGGCGACACGGAGTTCAATGCGCCGGAAATGAACGGCAATCTGCTGGTTCTCGGCGGGCTGAACGCCAATCTGCCGTCCGGCAAAATCGACCGGCTGTATGTGCTGTCGGACGAGGACGTTCGGCTGAACATCGGCGCGGCGGCAGAGGTTCAGGAGCTGATTCTGGGCGCGTCGGGGAATGTGTCGCTGAACGGCGAGGGCAATGTCCGCTCCACCATCGTGGTGGACAAGCCGATGAATCTCGATATCGGGATTGCGACGAACCTCGTGAACCTGACGGATGCCCCGCTGCCGACGGGCGATATTGTGCTGAATCCGGGCAAGAACGCGCTTGTGCCGGGGCAGCAGCTGCATATGGGCAGCGAGCTGAAGGTGGAGAAGAAAATCAGCCTGACCGTGCGCTTCCGCCTTGTTGACCAGAGCGCCAAGGACATGCAGCTGGAAACGGCGGATTGGGACGGCGCGCTGCTGACCGAAACGACAGTGCAGTACACGGGCGACAGCTGCCCGATGGGCGCGGTCAACATGCTGAACAGCATCGAGGCGGCGTTTGCGGAGAAGTATCCGGATTTGCAGGAGCAGTATGTGCTGCTGCCGGAAATGCGCAGCGCAGACCCGTGGAGCAAGGTCTACCGCCTGAATGGCGGCGAATCCTGCTTTGCCGTGGCGGAAAATTATGTTTATCTTTCCCGCGAGGGCGATGTTGTGTTTCCGCTGACGGATGACAGCACGCTGGTAGCGGAATTCCCGGTGTACGTCTACCGCTATGGCGAGCAGGACGGGCGCATCACCTACCGTGTTCGCATCAGCGGCGCGCGCCCGGATTACTTCACGCCGAGCCTGACCCTGCGCAGCGGCGCCGTGGCGAGCTTCACCTTCGATAAGGAGCGCGGCGAGTGGGTGACGCAGTTCAAGCGCAGCGACTTCGGGGCGGACGAGCGTGCCCTCATTCACCTGACGGGACTGCGCGGCGAGGAGACGGACACATTCCTGCCCGTAACAGGCCGCGAAGAAAGGCGCATCGTTACGCTGACGTGGACGGCGGACACGCAGCGCGTGACCATCGACGCGCAGAACGTCCTCTGGGGCAGCGACATGTCGGCGGCGGGCAACGACCTGCTGTGCCGCGCGGGTGAGCAGGTGACGGTGCAAATCGCGCCCGCAGCGGGCTATCGCGGCATCCACGTTTTCCTGAGCGACCCCGCTATTTCCCTGAGTATCAGCGAGGGGAACGACGCGGTTTCCTTCCTCATGCCCTACGCGCCGCTGACCTTGACGCTGACGGCGGACAAGCTTTATACCGTCACGATGGACACGGCAGGCGGCGATCCGATCCGTCCCATCCAGTACACGGTGGAATCGGAAGCGTTCCAGCTGCCGACCCCGGTTCGCACGGGCTACATCTTCCTCGGCTGGACGGGCGAGGGCATCACCGAAGCGCAGAAAACCATTGAAATCCCGCAGGGAAGCACGGGCGACCGCACCTACACCGCGAATTGGCAGGTGATTGAATACACCATTACGCTGCTGGACATGGACGGCGCGGGCACGTCGGAAGCGCTTGTCTACACGGTGGAGCAACCCGTAACGCTGCCGACCCCAACCCGTGAGGGCTATGCCTTCCTCGGCTGGACAGTCAACAGCGACATGGCGCCGCAGCTAACGGTTGTTCTGCCGCAAGGTTCGATAGGCAACAGGACATACACCGCGAACTGGGAACTGACAGGATACACCATTACCATGGATTTGAACGGCGGCAGCGGCGAAACAGCACTGCTTTACACCGTGATAGATGATGATTTTGCCCTGCCAACCCCGACCCGCAACGGTTACGAGTTTGTCGGCTGGACGGGCGAGGGCATCACGATGCCGCAGACAAGCGTCAAAATTCCGAAGGGTTCGACAGGCAACAAGGCGTATACCGCAAACTGGCAGGTGATCAAATACACCATCATTACGCTGCTGGAAGGGGGCAATGCGGGCTCATCGGGAGCGTATGCCTACACGGTGGAGGAAACCTTCACGCTGCCGACCCCGACCCGCAAGGGCTACACGTTCTTTGGCTGGACGGGCGAGGGCATCACGACGCCGCAGCCGAACGTGACCATCCCGAAGGGTTCGACGGGCGACAAGACGTATATCGAGAACTGGGTACTGAAAGGATACTACATCACCATGGATTTGAACGGCGGCAGCGGTAAAGAAAAGGTGATTTACACCATAACAGATGAGGATTTCGAGCTGCCGACCCCGACCCGCAACGGCTACGAGTTTGTCGGCTGGACGGGCGAGGGCATCACGACGCCGCAGACAAGCGTCAAAATTCCGAAGGGTTCGACGGGGAACAAGGCGTATACTGCAAACTGGAAGGTGATTGAATACACCATCACACTGGACACGAACGGCGGTCCAAACGTGTCTCCGATAAAATACACCGTGGAGGATTCCTTCACCCTGCCTTACCCTCTCCGTCCGGGCTACGAATTTGCCGGCTGGGTCCTCGATGGCAGCGGTCAGTTCCCTTCAACGCCGATGATTATCCCCGAAGGCTCAACCGGCGACCGCATTTACAAGGCGGAGTGGCGTGTGGCGACGTACACCATTACCTACGTGAGCCACGGCAAAGCATATAATTGGGTTCAATACACCATCAACAACCAAATTTATTTCGGGGCACCGGAAGAAGACCCGTCCTACTACCTCCCGGGCTATACCTTTGTAGGCTGGAAAATCGACGGCGTATCAGGAACGCCGCGCTCCTACATGCTGCCCAAGGGCTCGTATGGCAATCGAACGGCGACCATGCTTTGGGAGCCAATTCCGTAAGCGTAAACAAGGAGAACAAGGAGGGGATGCGCATTGGACTACCTCAGCGTAAAGGAAATAGCGGAGCTGTGGGGCGTTTCCATCCGTATGGTCAATTACTACCTGAATACCGGGCGGATTCAGGGGGCAATCCGGAAATCGGGCGGGTGGCTGATTCCGGCGAATACGCCGCATCCGGCGGATTTGCGCAAGAGCGGGCAGCGCGGGCAGGAAAAAATCCCCCCGCGGATGGCCAAGTGCTATATGCCGCTGATTTCCCGCCCGTGCGACAACGGCTTCCAAAATCTCCTGCTGACCATAAACGACGAGGAGGAACGCGACATCGCCCGCGCCCTGCACCACTATTTCCGCGATGAGCACGAGGAAGCCCGCGAAATCAGCGAGAAATACCTGACGAGCAAGTGCCCCGAAATCCGCCTGTCCGCGCTGATTACCAACACGATGGCGATGCTGCAGACGGGGGACGCCGCCAAGTGCCGCCGGAATCTCGAAATGATTCAGCGGGACGGGCAGCGTGCAAACGACGATTCGTGGCGGCTGTACAGCAGCATCACCGACGCGCTCATCAGCGTGTTCTTCCACTCCGAGAAGCTCGACTTGACCCCTATCCGCCCCGCTATCGGTATTCTTCCGCCCGGAATGCAGTATTTCGCCATGTACGCCATCGCCCACGCGCTCTACATCCGGCGTGAATACGAACACGCGATGGGCATTGCCGAATCCGCCCTGCTGATGGCGGGCACGCGCTACCCCATTGACAGCATCTACCTCAACATCGTCCTGTGCATGATTTGCATGAGCCTGAAGCAGGATGAACGCGCGGAACAGAAGTTCGATGCCGCGTGGAGCATCGCCAGCCGCGAGGGGTACATCCACCCGTTTGTGGAGCATCACGGCATTTTGCAGGGGCAGGTGGAGCGCGCGCTGCGCAAGCAGGAGCCGGAAACGTACAACAAGATTGTGCAGTCGGTCTACCGCTTCAGCCGCGGGTGGATGAAAATTCACAACCCCGTGTCGACGCTGCAGGTGACCGACGCGCTCACACCCTACGAGTTTTCGATTGCCATGCTTGCCGCGAAGGGTCGCAGCAACAAAGAAATCGCCGCGCTGATGGGCATTTCCGTCAACACGGTGAAGTCGTACATGGAGAGCATTTTTGAGAAGCTGCAAATCTCCAGCCGGAATGAAATCGACGCGTATGTGAATCGGTAATATCAACAAAAGCACGCACTCCGAATGTTGACATGCAAGTATTGCGGCTTAGACAACCCGAAGGAAGCGCGCTACTGCCAACACTGCGGTGGATACAGGTGAATAAAAATCAGCCGCGACGAGCGTATTCACTCGTCGCGGCTGTGTTGTACGCCCGCCATGGGCAATAGCTTGGTGGTGAAAGTCCACTACACGCTTG
>ENA-UAOW01000620-UAOW01000620.1-human-gut-metagenome-genome-assembly--contig:-NODE-620-length-15519-cov-4.899056_pt1 | contig 15519 bp, 8 predicted proteins | sample MGYA00243470_ERZ654559 | MGnify/ENA primary metagenome ERZ654559 (study PRJEB26926, sample SAMN06164851) | human gut metagenome | biome: ENVO:00009003; feature: ENVO:2100002; material: ENVO:00002003...
CCGTTCACGCTGCCGCCGTTGACGTAGACGTGCGTGCCCCCGCCGATGGTTTTATCGTTTCCGGAGAAAATGCCGCCCATGACCTGGTTGGAAAACGTGCCTGAATTGATCACGATGTCCACATTTCCCCCAATGTTGGATTCGAAGGAACCTACCACGGAGGAAGCGTCGGTGTTTGTGAAGGTGCCGAAGGATGCTTTTTCCGCGGAGAATTCCAGATAAACGTTTCCGGTCACCTGGGTGGAGTTCACGGCGCCGAAGACAGTGCTTCCTCCCTCGGCGGAATCCGTGAAACGCAGATAGGCGCTGCCGTCGAGCGTGCCACCGTTTTGATAGGCTCCGGCTCCGTGGGCTCCGTACCAGTTAGAAGCACTCCCTTCCTTGGAGATGGTCAGCCAGACGTCGCCCGTGTAGTTCCCGCTATTGCCGTAAATATGGGTGGCGCTGCCGGAAGTGATGGTCGCGGAGACGGAGTTTCCCGTCTTCCCGGTGGAAGAATCCGCCATGGAGCGCGCGTTGAAGTCCCCGGAGCAGGCCAGGCCGTCCCTGACGTGCGTGAAGCCCTTTTCCGGCCAGACGATGTTTCCCTGCGGGGCGCCTCCCCCCGCGTTGCCGGAACCGGAGGAGATGAACGCGTTGTCCTTGTTGACCAGTCCGGAGGTGGTGGGGGCGTAGGAGCCGGTCCCGTCCAGGGCCAGGTCTTTGATGATGGCGTTCCCCTTGCCGTCATACTGGATGATGACGCCGTTGATGGCGGAACCGGAGGTGACGGAAAGGGCCTCCCCGATCAGCATGTCCCCAAGCCAGATGTAATAGCCTCCCTTCAGGCCTTCCTGTTCATTGCCGTTCACATAGGCCATGCGCAGGCTGTCCGTGTTGGCGGACATGTCCATGGAATACAGGATGGTGTCCCCCCATTTGATGTAGGCCTCGCAAATATTGAGCGTTCCGTAAAAGGAGCCGTTGCCCAGGCTGACGCTGAACTGGTCGGAGACGTTCCAGCCGCTGGCCGCTCCGTCTCCCAGGCTCAGCGTGAAGTCAAAGGTGAATCCGCCGGACAGGTCGGTCCCTTCCGTCCATGTATGGCTAATCATGCTGCTACCGGGCTGTCCCAGGCTGATGCCGGCGGAAGACACCGTGACGTTGGACACGGCAAAGCCGACATCCGTCAGATCCTGCACCCCGGTCCATGCGGGGGCCTGGCCTCCCTGGTGGAAATTGACGGCCAGATCGGAGACGGCTTTTCTCTGTTGTCCCGCGGAACGCCCTGCGTAGCCCATGGCCTTGGCGATGTTGCCCGCCATGATGAGGTCTCCCTGCGCGTTGGGGTGCAGGCCGTCTTTTCCAGGGGCGTTGAACATGGAGCCGACGCCGTAGAACGGGGTTTTGGAAGCCACGTCGATCATCCCCTTGTTGACGTCGATGACGGAGACTCCCTGCTTGTTCTGTCCCCAGGATTTCAGGGAATCATTATAGGTGTTTACGGCCGCGTGGGTGGCGTCGGAGTTGGCATTGCCGTGTGTCGTCCAGCAGGGAAGAGTCATCACGATGACGTTCGCACTGCTGTTGGCAGTGAGCATGCTGTTCACGATGGAATCCATGTTGCCCAGCAATGCGTTCGTGGCGTTCTCGATGCGGTCGCCCAGGGTTGCGTTGTTCCCGTCGGACAAAAGGTCATTGGTGCCGATCATCAGGAAAAAAGTGTCCGGCGTGTCGGCTCCGGTAAAAGTCGGCCCCGTATAGGCGGCTCCGTTTGTCTTGGTGCCGGAATGGCCCAGCCAGTTGTCGATGTTGGAGCCGTTAAAGCGGCCTCCGTATCTTTGTCCTGAAATTTCCCATGCCCTGGCGCTGGACTGGGAGGAGTGCTTGTTGTTGAAAACCTGACCCCCATAGGAAGTTCCAGCCGTGACGCCGCCGGAGTTGTTGCCGGTGTTCACGCCTTCCGCGTTGCAGGAAATGCCATTGTCCGCAAAGATCTTGTGCAAGGCCCAGCGGTAGGACCCGCTATTGACGCCGTGGGTGATGGAATCCCCCACGAACATGACATTGCCCAAATCCGTTCCCGAGGCGATGGTGGTTGAGGGGACGGCGACCGCCAGCAGCGCGGCGAGCAGGGAAAGGGGAAGCCTGGTTTTCATGGAAATGGAGAAGAGAATGAAACGGGTATTTGAATTTCAGGTAAAGAACGGCCATCCGGGGCGGGCCGGATGGCCGTGAAAGGTTGTCAGGGATGAATTCCGGTCAGGATCTGCGGCGGCGCAGCATCAGCACGCTCAAGCCCAGCAGGCTAAGGGATGCCGTGGCCGGTTCGGGTACCAGCTGGTTATAGTAACTCTTGAAGGCATTCTCATCCATGACTCCTCCCGTTACAATTTGCATGCCTTCGAGAGTCAGGTCGCTGGAGGTAGTGAAGCTGTTGGTGATGCTTCCGCTGTCGGTTGTTCCTTTGCCTCCTACGAAAAGATGTTCCAATTGTTTGCTGAAGTTGATTCCTCCGCCATTGGATGTGATGCTTCCAATTTTACTACTGTCCAGATAGACATCCAGATTGACATTGTTATCAGAGGTTTTTGTCCATACAACAGACAGATTGCCTGTATTTCCTGTTACGGAGACGGTGGGATCTGTTGTCCCGTATTTCCCGTTGGTTTGGCTGGTACCCCAATAGCCGAAATGAACTCCCCCTTCCTTGTACTGGGCTCCGAAAAGGCCGGCGTAGGCACCAGTTCCAAATTGGGCGGAAAACAGCGTGGAGTCTGTTGCAGCGTTAAGAGTGGAGAGATCGAAGGTCAGGGCTACGCTGAAAGACTGGTTTGCACTAATATTCGGGCGATTCGTTGCTCCGGTCATGGTAAAGTCCAGGGAACCGTTGTTCAGGGAAAGGCCTCCGGTACCTGTTGCGGTGGCATTTATTCCGATCAGGGAAATGCCGTCCTGCGAGGTTCCGCCGAGAAGGCCGGAAAAATCCGTAATGGTGGTGGTTGCACCAAGGGAGACGGAACATCCCAGGGCGGCAAGCAGGGCGGATATAGATTTAATCTTCATGCAGTATAATATGTGAGGGTTGGAAAGGCTGTACGAACAGCGACGTAGGTTCTTTACCGGATTAGAAATCCGCAAACAATGCCGAATATTGGAGAGCAAATCCTTAATTGACCTCAAGTTATTCTTTTTTAGAAAACTATGTTTGCTCTGGTCTTTCGCTGGAAGGTTTTTCCAGCTGACTATGAATCAGTTATCCGATCATATAAAAAAGAGGAGAGTAAGCGCGGATTTCTAATCCGCCGCAGGGCCGTGCACAAACATGATTTTTGCTTCTTTTTTCTACGCAATGTTCTCCAAATGAAGAAAATATCCATTTATTACTTCTGTCACGCCAATTTCTTTCCGATGGACCGGAAGAGAAGCCCTGACGGGGCGGAGGGTGGGCTGCGGCGCACCGGAACGATCGGTACGGGGTGATCTTTTGCGGTACCGCAGCCGGTACTGGCCTTTCCGTCCGTCGGTTCTCCTCTTCCTCAAGGAGGTGAAAGAAAACAATTGTTTTTCCGAATATATCGGGGGCTGTCCTGAATCAGCAGGATAAAATGGTTCTTCAAGTGTTCTTTGACGCTTTCACATGCAAACATGTTTTCGGAGTACCGTATTGTCCAGGATTTTAGGGATTCCTCTTGTATGTGATAAAGAAGGGCTGAACGGAGGAGGAGAATGCAAATAAGAACAAGGATGAGGTTTCATGACACTCTCCACAATAATTCGTGTGGCTCCATGGTCAATTCGGCGGCGCTGTTTAATTTGCTTGAGGGGAGTCAGGTTTTCTGTAAGATTGGTCGTCCCTGCAACGTTTACATGTTAATCACATTTCCATTTTCAAGATGAAATTGCTGCCCTTCCTGACCGTTTTGCTAACTGCCGCCATTCCCTGCATGGCCGTTCCGGGAAACGCCGTGAACCCTTCCGCCAAACCGGGAAAAACTGCGCGGCCCAATATTATTTTCATCCTTGTGGATGATATGGGTTGGGGCGATCTGGATTCCAACTGGAGCCAGGAGAATTTGAATGGACGCACGGTGGGCAGGAAGAACGAGTTTAAAACTCCGGCCTTGTCAGCCATGGCCCGTGAAGGGATTCAACTGCGCCGCCATTATTCCGCCGCGCCCGTGTGTGCTCCGGCACGCGCTTCCCTGTTGCTGGGCGTACACCAGGGAACTTCCCGCGTGGTGAGGAATAACCGCTTTGACCATCCCATTGAAGATTCCCATACTCTGGGTTCCGTCTTGAAGGAAGCCGGGTATGATACCGCCGCCATCGGCAAATGGGGCGTAGGCGGGGGCGGCCAGAGCAATGGCCCGGTGACGGGCGGCCCCCATCAGCGCGGATTCAATTATTTTTACGGCATTCTGGACCATTTGGCCGGACATTTCCACTATCCTTCCGAGTCCCGAGATATTTTTGAATACAACGGTTATGCCCCGAATCCGGAGTGGAAGAATATCAAGGAGCAGGTTCCCCTGACCGCTTATTCCACGGATTTGTTTGGCGCCCGCGCCAAGCAGTGGATCATGGACCAGCGCAAGTCCGCCCGCAAGACCGGCAAGCCGTTTTTCCTGTATCTGGCTTTTCCGGCTCCTCACGGGAGCCTGACGGTTCCCGGTACGCCCTATCCTTCCGGCGGCGGTGTGAAAGGCGGTCTGCAATGGGTAAAGAAGAACGGCACGGAATCCGCCAATACGGCTTTTGACCCCAAGGCGGAGAAGGATAAGGATACTTATATTTATCCGGACAATTCCCGTTTTCCGAATGAGGTGGCCAAGCGCCATTCCACCATGATCCGTCGTGTGGATGATGTGGTGGCGGATTTGATTCACTTGCTGAAGGATTTGAAGATAGACAACAATACGATGATCGTCTTCACGTCCGACAATGGCCCCCACAATGAAGGGGGCGCCGATATGAAGCATCAGCACGGAGCGCAGAATCCGCAGTTTTTCAAGAGTTACGGGATGATGGACGGCATCAAGCGGGATTGCTGGGAAGGCGGCATGCGCGTTCCCACGCTGGTGCGCTGGCCGGCCCGCATTCCCAAGGGACAGGTCAGCCTTCAGCCCGGACAATTCCATGACTGGCTGGCTACCCTGGCGGATGCCGCCGGCGTGCCTGTTCCGGCCCGTAGCGACGGTGTTTCCCTGATGCCGACGCTGACAGGGCACGCGGACAAGCAGAAGCCCGGCATTGTTTATACCGAGTACAACCACGGAGGCAAAACCCCGGGTTACAAGGATTTCCTGGGTGAGCACAAGGGAGCCCAGCGCGGCCAGCAGCAGATCGTTTTTGTGGACGGCTTGAAGGGGCTGCGCATGGGGGTGAAGGATGCGGACAAGGATTTCATGATTTTCGATACCTTGAAGGACCCGCAGGAAAGCAAGGACCTGGCCGCCTCCAAGCCGGAGCTGCAGGCCCGCATGAAGGCTGCCTCTCTGTCCAACCGCCGGGCGTCCCATCCTTCGAAGACGGTGTTTGATACGGCTCTGGTGCCTGCCGTGGAAGCGAAGGGAGTTCCCGGTCTGAAGTGGTCCCTGTATGAAGGGGAATTCCCCTGGGTACCCGATTTCCGCCAGATGAAGACTCCGGCGGTTTCCCAAGGCGTGACGCAGGCCCCGTCCGTCAAGATGAACGGTCCCAGGAAGCGCGGCGTGGAGCTGACGGGTTACGTGAATGTTCCCGAAGACGGCGCCTACACTTTTTATCTGACTACGGACGCCAACAAGGGGAGCAAGGCTTTTGTCCGCCTGCACGGCATGGAATTGATTGATGCGGACAAGGTGTATCATCCCGGAACGGAAGTGTCCTCCGATTTGGGGAAAGAAAGCAATCCCGTGTATTTGAAGGCGGGCCTGCACCCCATCCGAATTGGTTATGTGGGAACGGCCGGTTCCGGTTCTACACTGACTCTGAAGTGGAAAGGCCCCAATCTGCCCAAGCAGGAAATTCCCGTTTCGGCGTTCAGCCATTCTCCGGATGGCAAGTAAAGCCAATCCATGAGCGATCTTTACGAGTACCAGGCAATTGACGGTTCTTCCAAAGGACCGATTGCCCTGGTGCTTTTGTTGCAGGCCCGGAACCAGGGGCGGTTGTCCAACCAGGCTCTGGTGAAAAAGTTGCCCGACGGGGCTTGGAGGCCTTTGTCTTCCTATATTCCGCCCATGACTGTTTTGGACGAGGATAGAGACAGGGCGGCGGAAGGAGAGGCGAATTGTAGCCGGAGAGTTCTTGTTCCCCATTGGTCACGGAAGAAGCATTGGCGCAGGGTGATCAGGGAGTGGTGCAGTTTCCGGGGGCGTGCAGGCAAGGGTGAGATGCGGGAGGTATATGCCACTCTGGGGCCGGTGTGGCTGGCTGCGGCCTGTCTTCCGGCCCTGGAAAAGTACGATTTTTTCTCCTATCCGGCACCGTGGATGGAAAGCGTCTTTCTGGGGCTGTTTTATATGGTTCTGTCTGTTCTGACCATTCCTCTGGCGGCTACCATGGTACGCCGTCTGCATGATGTGGGGAGAAGCGGTATTTGGCTGGTGTGCCTGGGGCTGCCCGCGCTGGGATGGCTGCTGCTGTGGTATTTGTCTTACGGGGAGAGCCAGCTGGGGGAGAACAGGTACGGGGATCCCCCGTGGAATTGATGTGTTCCAGGGTTATAGGCGCTTGCCCATGGGAGAAGCCTTCTGGTTCAGGAACGGATTCTCCGGAGAGGTGGATACAAGGTGCTGGCGGGAATGGTTCCGATTTGTTCCAGGTAAAGTTTATTTATGGAAAATCGGAGCATGGAAGGCTCCTTCCCTTCGGAGACAACTTACTTTTGCAAGTACAGAGAAGAGGATTTTTTAAGGCCGGAGAGAGAGTTTTTCTACTTTCCCCTTTTATTCCCGCGTCACTTTCAGACGCAGGAAACGACGTTCCGGCGCGTTGTGATTAATCGCTACCCGATCCTGGTACTCGCCGCGGGATGCCGTCGGAGTTACCGTACCCTCGTCATCCCATTTTTTCAGGTCTGCCGAGCTTTCCACAGTGAAGACGACATCCGTGGCATCCGGATTTACCGGCCATTCCAGCACCAGATGCGGAGTGCCATCCACTTCCCTGACCGTCAGCGTGGTGACGCTGCCGCAGGGCTGAAGGGGCGGCAGCCCCGTGGCGTATTTCATCAGGTTGGTGATACCGTCCCCGGCAGGAATGGCGTCCGGAGCGGTTTGGTCTTCCGGAGTGTCGTCTGTAAAATGGTCATTCTTCCATTTTTCATAGGGAGAAGGAATGGGAGTCCAGCTTAAGACCAGAGCGCTTTTTCCTATTGTTTCCTCCCGGTGCAGGGAGAAGCTGCCCGCCTGCTGCCACGGAGCGGCTGTTGCCGGATCATAGGAGACGGAGGGCTGGCCCGTCATGGACAGGGCACTGCCTTCCACGAGTTTCCAGGTTTTGCCTTGTTTTGTGTCCGTCATTTCCGGCAGGGTCACGTGGAGTTCCGCAGCGCCATTCAGGTTAACCGGTCCTTGAGCGCTCCATTTGGCATTTGCCGACGGTTCTGCGGGCAGCGTGAAGCCCAGACGGGTTCCTCCGGCTATGTCCAGTTCCGTCATCCCCTGCAGGGAAGCTGTCGCACCCAGATTCACCGTGCCGGCTTCCACGCTTACCGGAAAATGGCATCGGGAAATGCCTCCACCGAATCCGAGGGTACCGGGCCCCGTTTTCCGCAGGCTTGAGGTGGCGGAGTATCCTGCAAAGGAGTAGATGGGGTCCTCCATGCTGATCAGGCAGTTTTGTTCCGCCTGCATGACCATGCTGACGTTGCCCATGACCGTGATGGAGTTGGCGCCTCCGCCCGAAGAGGTTCCGACGGTCCTTCCGCGGTAGTTGCCGCTGAAGGAGATGGGGCGGGAGGAGTCTGCGGAGTGGAGCGTCAGTTCCGTTTGGCAGGCGGCGTCTTTGCCGGCTGCATAGATGGCTCCTCCCAGCTTGCCCGCGCTGTTGTTCGTGAAGGTGCTGCCGCTTTCAATGTCTGCGGTGCGGGGGGCTTCCCCGTCATTGGCATCCAGGCACAGGGCGCCTCCGTTGTGGGATGCCATGTTGCCGGAAAAAGAAGAGCCTGCCGCGATTTTTACGTTTCCGCGGCAGTAGAGCGCGCCGCCGCTGCCGGATTCCGCCCGGTTGCCGGAGAAGGAGACAGCCTCATTCTGGATGACGGAGCCGGCGTAAACCGCACCGCCCTGGGAAAATCCGCTGACCGTGTTGTTTTCATAGACGGCCGTTCCGGAAATGGTGACTTGGCCGTAGTCCAGCGTGCCTCCCCCGTTGCCCGTTTTTTTTGCATTACTGACGCCTCCTCCGGCATTGATGACGGTGTCGCCCATGAGGAGAGCCCCTGAAAGGAACATTCCAGTGCAGATGACCAGCCTGCCAAGCCGCATGCGGGCAGGAACGGCGGAATAATGGCGTGGTTGCTTCATGATTCTTGTCCTGTTGGTCGGAGTGTTTATTCCTGAAGGGGCACGACGGACGAAGGATCGTCCGGGTCCGTTTCCCCGGGATCGATGAGGCCGTTTCCATTGGCGTCTTCAATCAGGTCCGGTACGCCGTCCCCGTCGGAGTCCACATCCGGCAGGTCCGGCATGCGGATATAGGCCGTGGCGATGATTTTTCCATCTTTTTTGAGGACGGGGTATTGTGCGTCCACCTGGTTGAGTTCCCGGATGAGGGCGCGCGCCATGCGCATCAGGCGTACCTGGTGGGCGGGGTCCTGAGCCAGGTCGTTGCTTTCGCTGATGTCGTCCTTCAAGTTGAAGAGCTGCCACGGGAAGCGGCCCGCAGTTTTGTAGCCGTTGCTGGTCCAGAGGTCCGTATTGGCGTACTGGTCAATATAGTTGTAGATGACTTTCCAGTCTCCTTGCCGGTAGGTGGAGTAGAAGTTGGCGTAGGCATGGTGGTGCGGGTAGTGATGGTAGATTTTCTGGGTGCGGTGGAAGGAGGCGTCTCCCTTGAAGTAGGGGCTGATGTCTTCCCCGTCCACCTTTTGTTCCACAGGCACCTTGAGCTTGAGCATGCTCAGGATGGTGGGATAGATGTCCCACATGGCCACGATGTCATGGTTCACGGCATTTTGAGGAATAGGATATTCCTGCTGGATGGGGCTTTCCGGGGCTACTTCCGCCCATCCCACGATCATCGGAACACGGGTTCCCCCCTCGTACCGGCTACACTTGCGCCCTCTCAGGGGAGCGACTGCGCTGACCTTTTCAATCATGGGAATATTTTGGCTGTAGTTTTGCTGGATGGGGGCGTCTCCCCCGTTGTCGGACAAGAAGATGACCAGTGTCTTGTCGGCCACGCCCAGCTCTTTCAGATAGTCCATCAGATCGCCCAGGGATTTGTCCATGCCTTCAATCAGAGTGGCAAAGGTGCGGAGGCTGGCGTTCACCTGTACTCCGGATTCAAAGGCCGAGCCGTTGGGAACGGTGTATGTATCATAATCCCCGTTGGGGTCCGGATTGCCGTGCGGCTGGTGGACGGCATAGTGAGTCATGTACGCGAAGAAGGGTACATGGTCATCCACAGCCCGCTTGATCTGCTTTTTCATTTCCTGCGTCAGGGCATTCGTCAGGAAGTTCTGCTTTTGCTTTTCATTCGTGGGGGAGGTGCCCTGGGTATGGTATTCTTCCAAGTCCGGGACGTGGTAGGTTCCGGAACCGAAGTTGTCCTGGGAACGGTAGGAGCCCGGCTGGCCAATGGAGCTGCCGGCAATGTTGACGTCGAAGCCCAGGTGGATGGGGTTGGAAAAGAGCCTGGAAGGAGGAGCGAAGTGTGCCTTGCCCACCGTGATGGTCCGGTAACCCGCATTCTGGAGGACGCGGGGAAGGGGAATTTCCGTTTCATCCATGCCTCCCATGTTCCATTGGGGCGCCTGGATATGGGGCAGGGCGCCCCCCGATTCATTGAGTGTGGCGGAGGTGGCGTTGGTCCAGTTGGTGACGCGGTGACGGGCGGAGTTTTTGCCGGTCATCAGGGAGGTGCGGCCGGGGGAGCAGACCGGGCAGGAATAGGCATTCGTGAATTTCAGGCCCTGTGCCGCCAGCCTTTCCATGGAGGGTGTTTTGTAGAAGTTGTTCAGTGCCGTTTTAACGGGCTGGCCGTTTTGATAATAGAAAGGAACGGAGGTGTCCTGCCAGCCCATGTCGTCCACCAGAAAGACCAGGACATTGGGCGTATTTTCCGCCAGAACGGAGATGATGAGAGATTTGCTTTTTTGTGTTCCATCGCCGGCGGTCAGCGTCAATGTGTAGAGAGTTGTTTCCGTCGGTTTGACCCGGAGAGTGCCGGCTCCGTTTTCACTGGTGATGGCGATGTTTTTTCCGTTGGCCGTCAGTTCCAGGTTTTGCGCTTTGACGGTGCTCCAGGTCAAGGTGGCCTCCTCATCCGCTCCGGGAACTACCCTTTTTTTATCCGACTCAAATACAAGGATTTCCGGTTCCTGTTTCTTGAAGGTTACCGTTACTTCCGCCGTGGATTTCGTTCCGTCCTCTCCCCGCGCGTTCAGCACATAGGTAGTCGTTTGTTCAGGGTTGACCGTGATCGCTCCCGTGCCGTTTTCCGTGGTGACGGGAATGTTTTCACCGTCTTTTGTGTTTAAGGTGACTTCTCCGCATTTCCAGGTTTTCCAGCTTAGTTCCGCGCCCGCGGCGCTTCCTTCCATGATTTCAGGCGGTGTAGCGGTGAAGGAGATGATGCCGGGAGCAGGGGAGATCAGGCGCACGGCGTTGATGGCGGAGCGGGTGGAGTCCGCTCCGTTGCCCGTGATGGTGATGACGCCGTTAACAACAGGAACATACCGCAGGGTGACCTTGTTGGCTCCTTCGTTAAATGTGCCGGAGAAGTTTTCCCTGTCCTGGATGGTTTTCACCATGCCGTTGACCGTATAGAGCATGTCGCGGTCTGTGGTGTTGCAATCCCCGTAGATTTCCACATGGCAGTATTCCGCCATGGAGTCGGGGAGCTGGGAGATGACTACATTTTCCGTGCCCCGGATTCCGGCCCAGGAGTCCATGAGCAGGTAGTCACGGTTTTTGTCGGCGGCAAACGTGCCGTTGCTGAAGCAGTAGCCGGGATTGTTGAAGGATATGGAGGCCTGTGTGGCTGTTCCACGAACAGTTTTCAGGCCTGTTGCCGAGGTTTTGGCCGCCGCCGTCGGAGTGATGAAGTTCCATGTTTCCCCTTCCTGCGCCAGTGTTCCGGGCTGGGCATTCAGAAACGCCGCTTCCGTAGCCACGGTTCCGTTCAGGACGCCGATACCTATTTCTTCCGCATTCAGGGAGCCCGTACCGGCCAGGAATAGAAGGAGAGTTGTCGATATGCCGCGGAGGAATTTCATGAGATTCAAGGAGCGCCTGCGTTCCATATTCCTTATTCTAACAAAAAAATGTATATTCTCAATGGGGAATCCCTCCGACCGGATGATTCCGTAAAAAGAAATCAATGGAGACCGTCATTGTTGCGGCCTCCATTGATGAGAGAGCTTGAGTCGCATTAAGCCCGGCGGCGGCGCATCGCCAGGACTGCGAGACCCAGCAAGCCGAGAGAGGCCGTGGCGGGTTCCGGGATGCTGGATAATGCAAGAGCGTTGATGTTGCCGGTACCGTTTGAGGTCAGACTCAGCGTGGTGTTGTCCTTCGTGACCGTAAAGGTGTATTCCACCAGAGCCCATTCTCCTGCTCCAGATTCCGAGAATAACGTCGTGCCGGAAAGTGAGGCATTGGAACCGGCCGAATAGTCAAGCAGGGTGGCGGAGAGACCTTCTATATTCCCGGTCAAATCATAGGTTGAAGAGGCGGTTCCAAAAGAGTTGCCGCGTCCTACAAGCATGGTCAGCGTATAGATTCCGGCGGAGAGTCCCCGCATCTGCATGGTGTAAGAGCCGGAATTTTTATTGATGCATCCTCCGTTGTTGCCCGTTGTGATGTCGGAACCGAATGTGTCAAAAAACTTGCTGGAGTTGTCAGGATTATGGGAACTTTGAATATTGTCTGCTGTCAGGACGCCTTGGCCACCGCAGGCCCCTGCTCCTGTTACCAGAGTGATACCCGTAGATGAACCATCGAAGTTTTTGAGGGCGCCGCTTGTATAACTGCCCCCTGAACTTCCGGTTTTGATCAGATTTACTTTGCCCTGTTCTCCAAGATAGGTGCCATCCATGGAGGATGTACCTTGAGCCAGGGAGTTTACGCCGAATGTTATCACCACCGTGGCCGCTTGAACCGCGATGGAGGAGAGTGTGATGAGGGCCGCCAGGAATAATGTTTTCTTCATAGACAGACTAAAATATGTGGTTAATGGTGGCGAGTTGACCGCCACTCCATTTGTCAATAGCGGATTAGAAATTCGCTGAAAATCCGATGAATCCATTTTAATGTAAAAAAATCATATATCTTTTATAATCAATCATTTCATTTTTTATATAACATCTACAGCACTTGAGAAGCAGCAGTAATAGACTGGTCCTCCTTTCTTGGCAGGCTATAAATAATGCATTGGAAATGAACATGAGAAAAAGAAAATTCTGGCTTTTTATATTGACTTCGAATTTCTAATCCGATTCACAGGGAAGAAGTAATATATTCATTAGATTAATCGTTTTTCTGTGGAAAGCAGGTTTCATGCGATCAATAACAGCATGAGCCGGAAAAAGTGCTTATTCCAGCCGTGGGAGCAATTTGAAGGAACCCCGGATGGTTCCTTTGTGGGCTGATATCCCATGAAGGGAGATGCTGCCTGATCGAATTCATTCTGACGGAGAAGAATAAAAAAGCCGTCCCGGATCAGGGGACGGCTTTTCACGGTTAAGGTTGTATTTGCTTTATGCTTCCACAGCCTTGGAGAATTCCTCCACCGTGTCACAGGTGCAGATCAGGTTGCGGTCTCCATACACGTTGTCCACGCGGCCAATGTATGGCCAGAATTTGTGGACGCGCAGTCCGGGCACCGGATAGGCCGCCTGGCTGCGGGAGTAGGGGTGCTTCCATTCGTCGGCTGAGACCATTTCCGCCGTGTGCGGGGCATTTTTAAGAACGTTGTCTTCCTTGTCCGCTCCTCCGTTGATAACGGCCATGATTTCCGCATGAATATGCTCCATGGCTTGAATGAAGCGGTCCAGTTCTTCCCTGGGTTCCGATTCGGTGGGTTCCACCATCAAGGTGCCGGGCACGGGGAAGGACATGGTGGGGCCGTGGAATCCGTAGTCCATGAGCCGTTTGGCGATGTCGTCCACGGTGAGGCCGGCGTCGTGGGTGAGCCGGCGCGGGTCCAGGATGCATTCATGAGCTACCAGACCCTTGTTGCCGGAGTAGAGGACCGGGAACAGGCCGCCGAGTTTTTTGGCGATGTAGTTGGCGTTCAGGATGGCAACTTCCGTTGCCTCCTTGAGGCCGTCCGGACCCATCATGGACAGGTACATCCAGCAGATGGCGGCAATGGAGGCGCTGCCCCATGCCGCGGAGGCCACGGCTCCTTCCTCATTGTCCAGGCTGAGATGGCCGGGCAGGAAGGGCACAAGATGTTCCGCCACGCCAATGGGGCCGATGCCGGGACCGCCCCCGCCATGAGGCATGGCAAAGGTTTTATGGAGATTCAGATGGCAGACGTCTGCGCCGATGCCGCCGGGGCAGGTGAGGCCCACCTGGGCATTCATGTTGGCTCCGTCCATGTACACCTGGCCGCCGTTGGCATGGACGATGTCGCAGAGCTCTCTGATGGTTTGTTCATAGACGCCGTGCGTGGAGGGGTAGGTGACCATGATGCAGGAGAGGCTGTCCCGGTGGGCTTCTGCCTGGGCTTTGAGGTCGTCCATGTCGATGTTGCCCGCTTCGTCGCATTTGACGGGGACCACCTTGAGACCGGCCATGGCGGAGGAAGCGGGGTTCGTGCCGTGGGCGGAGGTGGGGATGAGGCAGACGTTCCGGTGGCCTTCTCCCGCATGCTGCTGGTAGCGGCGGATAGCCAGAAGCCCCGCATATTCCCCTGCCGCGCCCGCGTTGGGCTGGAGGGAAACGGCGGCAAAGCCCGTGATTTTCGCCAGACGGTCCGCCAGGGTGGCGAGCATTTCCCGGATGCCTTCCGATTGGTCTGCAGGGACGAAGGGATGCAGGGAGCTGGTTTCCGGCCATGTGATGGGGATCATTTCGGAGGCGGCGTTGAGCTTCATCGTGCAGGAGCCCAGCGGGATCATGGCTTCGTTGAGGGCCAGGTCGCGGGATTCCAGGCGGCGGATGTAGCGCATCATTTCCGTTTCCGAGTGGTAGGAGTTGAAGGCCGTTTCCGTGCAGAAGGGAGTTTGGCGCGTATGGATAGGCGCCCATGCCGGGGATTCACAGCAGCAGGGGGCGGAAGTTTCCGTACCTGTGAGGGCGGAGGCCAGGGTGGCCACGTCCGTGCAGGAAGCTGTTTCATCCAGAGAGATGGCGACATGGTCGGCATCCACCTTGCGGATGTTGTATCCCGCATCCAGAGCCTGTTTCACGAGGGCGTCCGCCCGGCCCGGAACCGTCAGGAGCAGGGTGTCGAAGAAGTCCTTGTTTTCTATGGAGATGCCGGCTTTCGTGAGAGCCTTGTACAGGCTTTTCGTTTTCCGGTGGATTTCCGTGCCGATGCGCTTGAGGCCTTCCTGCCCGTGGTAAACAGCGTAGAAGGCGGCCATGACGGCCAGGAGGACCTGGGCGGTGCAGATGTTGGAAGTGGCCTTGTCCCGGCGGATGTGCTGTTCCCGCGTCTGGAGAGCCAGGCGGTAGGCCGGGCGTCCCTGCGGGTCTATGGACATGCCGATGAGGCGTCCGGGCATGCGGCGCTTTAGGGCGTCCGTGCAGGACATGTAGGCTGCGTGCGGTCCCCCGAAGCCCATCGGGACCCCGAAGCGCTGCGTGTTGCCCACGCAGATATCCGCTCCGAAGGAGCCGGGTTCTCTGATGACGGTGAGCGCCATCAGGTCGGCTGCCACGACGCAGAGGGCTCCGGCGGCGTGTACGCGGGAGAAGAAGTCCGTGTAGTCGCTGATGCGGCCCAGGGTGTCCGGATACTGGACCAGGACGCCGGCAAGGTCCGCACCGACGGAAGCAGGATCAAAAGCGGTCCAGTCCCCTATTACGATGTTGACGCCCTGCCATGCGGCACGGGTGCGGATGACACTGATGGTCTGGGGATGGCAGGTGTCCGCCACAAAGAAGGTGTTGGCCTTGGGACGGGTGTTCCGGCACATGGAGACGGCTTCCGCCGCGGCCGTTCCTTCATCCAGCAGGGAGGCATTGGCGACCGGCAGCCCCGTCAGGGAGGCCACCATGGTCTGGAAGTTCATGAGCATTTCCAGCCGTCCCTGGGCGATTTCCGGCTGATAGGGCGTATAGGCCGTGTACCAGCCTGGGTTTTCCAGAATGTTGCGCAGGATGACGGCTGTCTCTTATACACATCTCCGAGCCCACGAGACACTGAGCGATCTCG
>ENA-UAOW01000622-UAOW01000622.1-human-gut-metagenome-genome-assembly--contig:-NODE-622-length-15472-cov-8.745087_pt1 | contig 15472 bp, 8 predicted proteins | sample MGYA00243470_ERZ654559 | MGnify/ENA primary metagenome ERZ654559 (study PRJEB26926, sample SAMN06164851) | human gut metagenome | biome: ENVO:00009003; feature: ENVO:2100002; material: ENVO:00002003...
ATATTTATGAAAACAATATTTTTTTTAAGGAATATACTCGTTATGACGGGAATTGCCGTGATCGTATTTTCTTGTCGTCAGAAAACGGAATCTTTATCGATAGCGCAATTGGTAAAAACAGCGGAAGTGAAAACCCGGGAAGGTTTACTGACGGTTACTTATCCCGGTCGCTTACAGGCAGCTTCGGATGTAAAACTGTCTTTCCGGGTGGCCGGACCGATACAGAAAATTTTTGTTTCAGAAGGAGAATATGTTAAAAAAGGGCAGCTTTTAGCTCGCCTGGATCCCCGGGATTATCAACTGCAATATGATGCGGCACATGCTGAGTATATCCAGGTAAAAGGGGAATCGGAACGGGTGATGGAACTTTATAAGCGGAAGAGCGTACCGGTAAACGAATACGATAAGGCTGTTGCGGCTCTCAAGCGGGTGACGGCTGCTTACCATGCACAGAAAAATGCGTTGGAAGATACCCGTTTAAAGGCGCCTTTCGACGGGTATGTACAGACAAAGTATTTCGATGCTTTCGAGATCGTCAGTCAGGGGACTCCTGTCGTATCGATGATCAATAACGATTATCTGGATGTCGATGTGGAGGTTCCTTCCAGTGATTATATCCGGCGGGAAGATTTCAGGACCTTTTACTGTACAGCGGATGTTTATCCGGATCAGGAATTGCCATTGGAGTTACTGGACATCACCCGGAAAGCTAATTTTAACCAGTTATTTAAGGTCAGGTTTCGTTTAAAGCGGGACAATAATCTGAATCTGGCACCCGGAATGAGTGTCAGCGTTACAATAGATTATGCCCCTACGGCAGAACATCTGGCAGTCGTTCCGGTATCGGCTCTGTTTCAACAAGAAGGCCGTTCCTATGTGTGGTTGTTGGATACAGATAAACAAACCATAAAAATGTTTCCGGTAAAAGTGAGACAGGTGACGAAAAGCGGGGAGGCTATTGTAGAATCCGAACTCCGTCCGGGAGAACAGATTGTTTCTGCCGGAGTAAATAGCCTCAAAGACGGACAGAAAGTACGGATATTGCCCGCTCCTTCTTCTTCCAATGTCGGTCAGCTTTTGTGATCTCTGTTATTTCGACTTTTAGATATAAAAACTATGAATTTTACAGAATATGCATTAAAAAATAAGGCGTTGGTTTACTTCTTTGTGGTGGTACTGATTGTCGGGGGGATTTATTCGTTTATAACGATGAGTAAGTTGGAAGACCCTGCAATTACAGTGAAGCAAGCTATGGTGGTGACGGCTTATCCGGGCGCTTCTGCTTATCAGGTGGAATTGGAAGTGACCGATGTACTCGAGAAATCGATTCGTTCGATGGGTGATCTGGATCACGTAGAGTCGCGTTCGATGGATGATGTTTCCGAGATATTGGTGGAATTGAGCAGTACGGTACCTTTGGCTGAATTACAACAAAATTGGGATATTTTACGCCGGAAAGTGGTAAATGTACAGGCACAGTTGCCGGAAGGGGCGCAGACTTCTGTCGTTATGGATGATTTCGGCGATGTGTACGGTATGTTTTATGCTATGGTATCGGATGGTTTCGGTTACCAGGAAATGATGGATTATGCTCAGTTGGTAAGACGTACCGTATTGGATATTGACGGGGTGAGTAGTGTCGACATTTATGGGGAAAGAGAACCTTGTATCGACGTTCGCATACTGGAAGATAAAATGGCGAATCTGGGGGTACACCCTGCAGAAATAATCCTGACATTGAACAGTCAGAATAAAACGGTGTATTCAGGCTATTATAACAGCGGGGAAAAACGTATCCGGGTCGGGGTAAACGGGAATTTTAAAGAGATAGAAGACATCCGGAATCTGTTGATCCGGGGGCATGAGGAAGATGAGTTGAAACTGGGCGATGTGGCCGAAATTAGTAAAGGTTATGTCGAGCCTGCCCGGGAAGGCTTGTGGTATGATACGATTCCGGCTATAGCTATTTCTATTGCGATGCAGGAAGGCGGAAATATTATAGATTTGGGAAAAGTCGTCGATAAAAAGCTGGATGAACTGAAACAGGAAATTATCCCGGCGGGGATTGACTTTAAAAAAGTGTTTTTTCAGCCCACCCGGGTAAAAGAAGCAATCAATGTTTTTATGGTCAACCTGATCGAATCGGTTCTGATTGTGATTCTGGTCGTCATGTTGTCGATGGGATTGCGCAGCGGATATATCATTGGGGTTGGCCTGGTAATTGTGGTTTTAGGTTCTTTGGTCGTTTTACATATGATGCACGGTACGTTGCAACGGGTATCCCTGGCTTCGTTTATTATAGCGATGGGGATGCTGGTAGACAATGCGATCGTGATTGTCGACGGAATAATGGTCGATTTGCAGCGGGGAGTGCAAAAACCGGCTGCATTGGTCAATATTACGAAAAAAACAGCCTGGCCTTTGCTGGGGGCTACTACAATCGGAATTTTAACGTTCTTACCGATCTATTTGTCTCCGGATACGACGGGAGAGTATGTTCGTGACCTCTTTATCGTATTGGCGGTTTCTCTTTGGCTGAGCTGGATACTGGCATTGGCTTATGTACCGATACAGGCTGGCCGTATCTTAAAGCCGAAAGGCAAACCGGTCAGCGAGGCAGTGATGTATGAGCGGCCGGTATACCGGTTCTACCGGAGAATATTGCAGTTCTCCGTACACTATCGCTGGATGATAGTTGCGGTTGTCGTCATCTTGCTGGCCATCAGTATGTGGGGATTTCGGTTTATCCGTCAGGGGTTTTTCCCGGATTTGAGTTACAATCAGTTGTATATTGAATATCAAATGCCTTACGGGACAAATCCGGAAACTGTCCGTCAGGATTTGGCATCTATGGAACATTACCTGATGAGCCGGCCTGAAATAACAGCCGTAACGACCAGTCTGGGAGGAACACCTTCCCGTTATAATTTGGTCAGGACAGTGGCAGAACCTGCTTTAAGCTATGGAGAGCTGATCGTGGATTTTACCTCTCCGGCTACCTTGAAAACGAATTTGAATGAGTTGCAGCAATATCTTTCGGAACATTATCCCCAGGGATATGTCCGGATGAAACAATATAACCTGATGTATATGAATTTTCCGGTGCAATTTATGATCTCCGGTCCCGATCCGGCTGTGCTGAAAGATTTGTGCAGACAGGCAGAGAATATCATGCGTCAGGATTCGACGGCTGTTTTGGTGACGAATGACTGGGGGCCGATGACCCCTGTTCTGGATGTAAAGTACCATCAACAAATCGCCCGTATTTCCGGTTTATCGCGTGAGGACGTCAGTCTGGCTTTATTGGCGGCAACGGAGGGTTTACCGATAGGTTCCTATTATGAAGGAGATCATGATTTACCGATTTATATCAAAAGTGTAAACCGTAAGGGAGAACGTCCGGAACAGATTAATAACGTTCCGGTATGGAGTTTGGCCCCTTCGGTAAACGGGTTGAGTATGCAAATGGTCCGGGAGCTGATGACGGGAATGGTGTCTGAAAATGACATCCTGCGGGGAATGATAGGCTCCCGGCCTTTGAACCAGGCTATTAACGGTGTGGATATGAACTGGGAAGTCCCTTTGGTACGCAGGTATAACGGGCAGCGTTCGATCTCCGTACAATGTAATAACGCTCCCGGATTTACGGCGGACGAAACACGTAACAGTTTACTGGCACGTATGGATTCACTTCAGATTCCACCCGGTTATACGACCGAATGGCTTGGAGAATACCTGGCCAGCACCCAGTCGAAGCAATATCTTTTTAAGAACGTTCCTGTAGCTATCGTGTTGGTAATTGCCATCCTGGTCGCGTTGTTTGCGGATTTCCGTAAGCCTTTGATGATATTGCTCTGTTTGCCTTTGGCTATCATCGGAATTGTAGCCGGGATGCTGTTGGCGGGAAAAGATTTCGGTTTTGTCGCAATTGTGGGCGCATTGGGTTTGGTCGGTATGATGATCAAAAACGGGGTTGTCCTCGTTGATGAAGTAAATATACAGATACAGAGCGGCAAAGAGCCGTTTCTGGCTTTGCTCGATGCCTCTTCTTCACGTTTGAGGCCTGTGCTGCTGGCGGCGATGACGACAATTCTCGGAATGATCCCTCTGGTTAATGACGATATGTTCGGAGCATTGGCGGTTACGATTATGGGCGGATTATTTGTGGGCACGATTATTACTTTGGTTATACTGCCCGTGTTGTACGCTCTTTTTTATCGGATACGTTATAAAATACAGGAGAAAAAAGCGGCAGAGTCAAATTAGTTATTGCGTTAAATAATGCCTGTAGCCGTCCGGTGTTTTGAATCCGGATTGATTAAGGAATAGGAAATAAGTCAGGGACTAATAGTTTTAATAAAATGAAGTATTTTGTAATTATAGCTTTGTTGTTTTTTACAGACAATGCCGGTCTTTGGGCGCAGGTCAGGCTGGATCGTCAGCAATGCCGGGAAATGGCACTCGAAAACAGCAAACAGATGGCAATAGCCGGCAAGGAGAAAGAAAAGGCTGTGTATACGCTGAAATCTGTACGGGCCGGTTTTTTCCCGAGATTATCGGCGACCGGTATTGGTTTTTACAATCAGGAAAAATATTCGTACAAGCTGAAAGGCGGTTATCTGCCGACTTATGTTCCTGATGGACAGGGACAGTTACAGCCGAATGTGATGCTTGATCCGGCAACCGGTCGTCCGGTGATCGGTGCGGACGGGAAGCCGGTTTTTAAGGAGTATGCTTTTTTGCCCGATATAGGTATTAAAATCGGAATGCGGGGTGTTTACCTGGCCGGCGTACAATTGGAACAACCGGTTTATATGGGCGGTAAGGTCCGGGCTGCCCATCAGATGGCACGGACGGGAGAGGTGATGGCGGAAGAGAATGTACGGTTCAATCGTTCGGAGATATTATTACAGGTCGACCGGGCGTATTGGCAGATGCTAAGGGTACAGGAACAAGTGGGGGCAGCTAAAGCTTACCGGGAAGTGGTAAAGGCTTTGTTGCAGGATCTTCGTAATTCACAGGAAGTCGGCATGGTCAGCAACAACGACGTATTGAAGGTGGAAGTGAAATACAATGAAGCTCAGTTGATGTTGCAAAAAGCGACAAACGGGTTGATACTTTCACAAATGGATCTTTGCCGCTTGATCGGTTTGGACCTAAATACCCGATTACATTTGAGCGATACCCTGCCGGAAGCGACTTCGACCGGTTTACCCGATGCCGGTGGGAATGTGGAACAACGCCCCGATTATAAATTACTGAAAGAAGAAATCGGGTTGAAACAGAAAGAAATAAATCTTGCCCGTTCGGAATTTTTACCGCAAATTGGTGTTTCTGTAGGCTATGGTTATGGCGGTGGACTTGAATTGAACGGTGAAACAGATGCCAGTGCTTCGCTGAATGCCATGGCTTCTGTCCGGATCCCTCTGTTTTATTGGGGAGAAGGAAGGAATAAAATAAAGGTTGCTGAGGTAGAGCGCGAGATGAGCCAGTTGAATCTGGAAAAATCTGCTCAACTGATGGAATTGGAGGTTGCCTCTACCCGGTTTAATATTCAGGATGCCCGTACCCGTATTGAGATGTGCCGGAATGCCTTGAAACAGGCAGAAGAAAATTTGCGCATATCGAAGGCGCAATATGATGTCGGTATGGAAAGTCTTTCGAATTTGCTCGAAGCACAGGCACAGTGGCAAGAAGCCTGGAGTCAGTGGGTGGATGCCAAAGCAATGCTGCAACTTAGTGTATCGGAATACCTGAAAGCCGTCGGAGGTCTGGAATAAACGAATGTCCGGGGAGAGCCCCGGACATTCGTATTTAATTCGCTTTCCGGTTTCTATTTTTTGTTTCCGGATTTGTCCGGGAATGCAGGGATAGCCGGTTCTTTCGGTGATTCAGTTTTCAATTTTTCCAGAATGACCTCAATGGCCTTGTTCAATTGTTCGTCTTCACCCATATATTCTTTGTACGGGTCGTTATTGATTTCCATATCCGGGCTGACTCCGGAGCCTTCGATGATAAAACCGCTGCCGTCTGCGGCGAATGGGGCGTAGGAAGGCGTTACGATAGAGCCGCCGTCGACAACGGGAACCGTACCGCTATAACCGACAACACCGCCCCAGGTACGGTGTCCGATAACAGTACCCAGATTGTTGTATTTAAAACGGTAAGGGAACAAATCTCCGTCGGAGGCTGAATAACCGTTTACCAATAATACTTTCGGTCCGATAAATGTACCTACCGGATTGACAGAACCTTCCGTCTGATTGGTATGCATGGTATAAAAAGTAGGAGTACGTAGCAGACGTTCGGTAATCATCGGAGATACGTTACCGCCTCCGTTCCCCCGGTCGTCGATAATCAAAGCCTTTTTGTTCAATTGCGGATAGTAGTGTTTTACAAATTCATTTAAGCCGGCGACTCCCATATCCGGAATGTGAATATAGCCGACTTCTCCGTTGGTGGCTTCATTCACCTTACGGATGTTGTTTTCGACCCAATTGTAGTAGTACAACTGTGATTCGTCGGCTAACGGAGTTACCAGTACCGATCGTGCACCACTGGCTTCGGGCCGGGTGTTGACTTCTATTTCGACGGTTTTACCGGCCTTGTCAATCAGGTATTCGGATAAATTGTCGGTTTCCTTTAATGAACGGCCGTCGATAGAGATCAGATAATCTCCTTCTTTAACGTTTACTCCAGGCATAGTGAGGGGAGAGCGGGTGGCTGCGTTCCAATTGGCTCCCTGAATGATCCTGGCAACCTGGAAATAGCCGGATGCATCTTTCCGGAATTTGGCCCCCAGTAAACCCATCGGAATACGGGTCGGTTCCGGATGTTCTCCGTTGGCGGAATAGGCATGTCCGACACTCAATTCCCCGATCATTTCTCCGATGATGTAAGTAAGGTCTGTACGGTGGTTTACATAAGGAATCAATACTTTGTATTTTTCATATACGGCATTCCAATCCACTCCGTGCATATTTTTTGCATAGAAAAAGTCCCGCATTTGCCGCCAGCTTTCATTATATATCTGCATCCATTCCTGATGGTAGTCAATATTTTTCTTGACGTCTTTCAGGGATATCGGTTTGCTGATATTCACGGCAGAAACGGGAATGTCGATTACTTCCATTTGTCTGCCGCTCATTGCCAGTGCTTTTTTGTAGCCGGGACCAAAGCCGATACGGGCATTCAAAGCCGTTTCCTGCCGTTTGTCGAGATCGTAGAAATAACCTTGTCCGTGACGGTTGTAATACACCTTATTGCCGATCATTTCGATGCCGTAGTAATTGGCGGCCATAATCGGCAACTCTATGATCCGGTTGCTTAGATTGTCAAAATCATAAACGATTTTGTTGTCATTTTTGACCGGCTTATTGTTTTTCGATTCTTTAGCCGTACTTTTTTCCGGTTGGGGTTTGTCCTGCTTTACCCGGTCGTTTTCCGGTGCGAATGGGATGTCGGCGTCTTTTGCCAGCGGGAGTATATACACTTTATTCATATTCGTATATACATGATTCCATTCGGTTTGGCTATAGGTCGGATTGAACGTACGGGCGGAACTGAAAACAAGGTATTTACCGTCTGTACTGAAATTGGGAGAACCGGTTTGATACCAACCGTCGGTAATTACTTGCTTTTCTCCGTTTTCGGTATTGTAAACGATAATGTTGTTCATGCCTTTTTCCGGACGGATAAAAGTAAGGTATTTGCTGTCGGGCGACCAGTTGTAGGAATGAATCGGAGCGATCCCAGAAGTTTCGACAACGGTTGTTGTCCCCGATGATACATCGGTGATGTTCAATGTATTACGTTTTTCATTCCAGGCAATTTTTTTACTGTCGGGCGACCATTTCAAATCGAAGATATATGTCTTTAAATCTTGGGTCAGTTGTCGTTCCTTACCGTTGAAAGCATCCCGCAACCAGATATTGAATTCCCCGCTTTTATCGGAGATATAGGCAATTTGTTGGCCGTCGGGCGACCAGCTTCCGGCAAAATCATTGGCATCGGAAGAATTTGTCAGGTTATAGGTCACTCCTTTTTGTGCCGGTACTGAAAATAAATCGCCCCGGGCAGAAATCAGGAGTCTTTCTCCATTGGGAGATATATCGGCGGAAGCGATCTGATTACTGACATCTTTCAGTTCCGGGCGGGAGTATATCTGGTCATTATCGATATTTACATTTACTTTTGTGGCCTGTTTGCTATGGGTGTCGAATTTATAAATATAACCACCCTGCTCGTAAACGATCTGGTCTTTTCCGATAGCCGGGAATTTGATATCGTAATCTTTGTAAAATGTGAGCTGCCGGGTTGACTGATCACTCAGGTTGTATGCAAACAGATTCATGACGTCGTTGCGGTCGGAAATGAAATAGATCTCTTTTCCGTCGGCAGACCACATCGGAATAATATCCTGCCGTTTGTTATCGGTGATTTTTTCCGATTTTTTTGTGTCGAAGTCAAAAATACGAATATCATCGGCCATACCTCCTTCATATCTTTTCCAGGTCCGGAATTCCCGGAAAACGTGGTTATAAGCCAGTTTTTTCCCGTCGGGAGAATAGGAAGCGAAACCGCCGTCACTCAAAGGAATTTCTGCCGGCATACCGCCTTCTACCGGTACGGTAAACAGTTGGCCCGTAAAATCGTTAAATGTATAACAGCGGGACCGGTAAAGGATTTGCTTGCTGTCGGGAGTCCATCCGATAACGATATTGTTGGGACCCATACGGTCGCCCAAATCATCGCGTCCCAAAGTGGCTGTAAAGGTTAATCGCCTGGGTTCTCCTCCCTCTGCCGGGATGACAAAAACCTCGGTGTTACCGTCGTATTGCCCTGTAAAAGCAATGTATTTTCCGTCGGGAGAAAATCTGGGAAACATTTCGTAGCCGATATGAGATGTCAGGCGGCGGGCTGTACCTCCGTCAGCATCTACCGTGTACAAATCTCCGGCATACGAGAATACGATTTTATCTCCGTTTATGTGCGGGAAACGTAATAGCCTCCCTTCTTCGCCATAAGAAAAAATCACTGAAGCCAATAGGCCGAGTGTCAGTAAAATGTTTTTCATATTCGATGTATTTATGATTATAAAGCTGTTATAATTAATATTAGATGTATTATTGAGATAAAGGTTTATTCCGTACCGCTTATTTTGTAACAATTTTTCGGTTTTGGGATTTCGCAGATTTTGTTGATCCCGGTGATTTTAATTATTACCAATTTTATTTCAACCCGATTTTGTTCCGATTGGGCTTTGTGCTTCCGGTCAAATATAGCGTTCTTTTTTCAATTTAAATATGAACATAATCAAAAAAACGGGAAAGGAAAGTATAAAAAAACTGCACAAACAATCCTTTCTCAAACAAGCTTGGTAAATGTATGAAATCGGTTGTTTGTGCAGAAAACAGATCAGAATGACTTGGGATCAAAGAACCTCTCTGTTTTTTTTCCATTTTTAAGAGTCTCTCGCACATTAAGAAGGTTGCCATGCCCCGACTTGGGAAAGGAGCACGGCAACACGAAAAATTGACTTATTATCAACTTGGGATATCTTTATTCAAAAACTTGAAATTGTGCTACTTGAGCTGTTTCACTCGAAATGAAACAATAAATTTTGTAATTGCCCGGAGCAAGTGAACTGATATCAATTGTTGCACTTCCCCCTGTAAAGGCTATCGCTTCTTTGGTAATAAGCGCCTGGTTATTCATGTCCGTTACCTGGAACACAACTCTGCCCATATTTTCAAAGAACGTATTTACTATAGTCTTTTTATCCGATGATAAAACTCCTTTTATTAATGTCGGCTGTACTGAGGTCGGATATACGATATCTCCCATATCAACGCCTTGGTAAAGCAACTCTTCGTCTGTTATTGAAAATGCAGGAGAGATAATCAAACCAAATAATATAGCTACTAAACTGAATAATTTTATTTTCATGACTTCGATTCGTTTTGGTTATTGAAGCTGTGACAAAGGTAAGGCAAATATTCCCCGGCCTCCAAGTCATTTTCTTGGACATCCCTGGGGACAAAATCATTTTTTTAATTGGATATACGTATTGATTTTAAGTGTATTAATCTAAAATATGCCGGGGACATCCCTGTTTTCACCCTTTTTTCAGCCTATTTTTTTATAATAAATGTATCTTATAACTGACTCAAATATTCTTCCAGTGTGACTTTCGGATTGTCGTTTCCGACCAGTTTGAGTTTTAACCGGTACTTCCTTTTTTTCAGGGCATCGAAGGAAATACGGAAGATCTGTGCGATATCGCTGATGTTCCATTGGTGGCGGAGCATCGATGCCAGCAGGATTTCCTCGATCGAAATATCCGGACATTGCAGCTTAAGCTTTTCAATAAAGCGGTTTTCGATGTTCATCAGGGCGGCAAACAGACGGTCAGAGTAATTGCTTTTCTGGTGGCGGAAAGCGTCCTGAAACTCATCGTACACCTTTGTCGGAATAATATTGACATTTCTGTAAAGAACCCGTTCGATTTCCGTATAGGTGTCGTTATTGTCGTTGATCAGTTCCTTGGATAAGGCAAATCCCCATTGGGTTTTTTTGATCTCTTCGGTTAAACGGGTATTCCGTACTTTTAGTTTGCGATGGTTCCACATAAAATACAAGGCAATGATACAAGCCACCAATGCGATGATAAAGATGACCATGATAATACCGAGACTGCGGTTTTTGGTTGCCAGATTTTCTTTTTCCTGTTTTTCGAGTTTGTATTTATTTTCCAGTTCCTTTAAATCGGCATTTTTATTTTGGGAATGGATTTTATCTTTTACCTCGTTGTATTTTCCTCTTAATTCGCAGGCTGTTTTATAATTGCCCTCCGTTTCTTCCAATTGGAAAAGGATGCTGTAGCCGTTGGCGATATTATATAAATTGCCTTCTTTTTCGGCAGCATTCAGCATTTTCATACAGTACAGCCTGCAACTGTCGGTATTTTCTTTGTACTGATATATTTTAGTAATTAGTAAATAAAGGGGCGATTTTTTGGAAAAATCTCGTTTTTCCATAATAGATATACATTGTTTGCTGAAATTTATGGCTGTATCATAATCTTTGATCTCTTGATGTAGATAACTTTGATAATTCAAAATACTTAAATGGAGGTCTGTGATATTGGTTTTTTGTCCGTCGTCTATTTTCCGGATTATTCGCCTCGCTTCGGACAATTGTTCTTTTGCTTTTCTGAATTCCTTTTGTTTTATATACAAAATGCCGAGTTGCTTGTGTGCATAAGTTACCGATATGGAATCTTTTAGTTTGGAATATAAATTGAGGGCATTATTGCAATAGCTTTCGGCTTCTGAAAGATTGCCTTGTCTGTTTTGAATTTGCCCCAGCCAATAGTAGATTAATCCCAGGATGTGCGGATCGTCTTTACTGCTTTTGTCGTAGTTGATCTCGGCTTGTTTTAGTAAGTCGTAAGCCTTTTCTACATCCTTCCCTTGCAGATATAGGTGTTCACCCAGATAAAATTGGATACGGGCCAGTTTTAGAAAATCGTCTTGATTTTGATAGTATTGATAGGCAAACTGTAAAGTGGAATCGTTTTTCAGCCTTGTTCCGGTTTTATCCCCACTGGCAGCCTCCAGCAAATAGAAGTAGGCCTTTTCTTCTTTATTCAGAAGATCGGGATCGAGATTTTTTAAACTGTCTTTTACAGCGAAAGGGTCTGTTTTCAATAAAAGATCCCATTTTTCCAGTTGTCGGAAATGAGAAGAATTGAAATTACAAGAAATAAAGAGCCCCAAGAAGATAATTAAAGTCAAAGTTATTTTCATCACACACTAATTTTTTGCAAAAATATACTAACTTTAATAATAAATCAATGCTTTCCGCAGACTCTTTTTTTACTGGAAATGTTTTTTTTAACATTTAACTTTTAATTACCTTTCAATTTATCCTTTTTTAATCCTGAATTAAAAAATTGAAATATTTATAAAAATCAGACATAATGTAATTTTATTCTGATAAATCCGGTGTTTTTTATTCTCTTTTTTTAGTTAAAAAATGGCTGTTTTTGCAGTGATAAGGTTTTTGTAAAAAACAGGTCTTATAATCAGTGTGTTATAAGTGTAGTGATAAGGTTTTTGTTTGCCGGCAATTGAATCTTTTTTGCTTTTGTCTTCTAAATTTAACACAGACAATCAAATGCAGCCGTTATGAGCCGTTATGTCAAATCGAAAGCATTTCCTTTGCCTGGGCTATTGGTGGTGTGTTTTAGTATGGCTATTGTATTGCGGTAGTCTCCCGATCCATTGCTTCTCATACCGATGATTGATCGTCTCTTTAGTCGCCATGTACCGGCCGGTATCCGGCCGGGAACGGCGATGTATTTGTTCACTATTAAATTTCATCATCATGAAAAAACTTGTTCTTTATTTAGGATTGTGGGCGATCAGCCTCGGTAGCTCCGGACAAGCGACAGAGTTACCTCAGACCTCGAATTTGAGCGTTATACCTCCGACTCCGGAGGCGGCGGCTTTGATTCGTTTTGTGGAGTATCCCGTATCTTATTATACGGGAGTTCCGGAAATCAGTGTTCCTCTATACACGGTCAAAAGCCGGGAAATCTCTTTTCCGGTAAGTTTAAATTATCATGCTTCCGGGATCAAGGTTGAGGATGTGTCCGGATTTGTGGGATTGGGGTGGAGTCTGAATGCCGGTGGGGTAATCAGCCGTGTAGCTCATGGAAGTTTGAGTGGACAGAGCGTGGATATCCGGGACCGGGATTCAGTGGTGGCAGCCAATGATATCCGGTATTTAAAGTATGTGGCCAATGATATCACCAATGCGAGCCTGGATCGTTATTATTATAATTTTTGCGGTATTTCGGGATCGTTTGTTATTCAGTCGGACGGTACTATCGTTCAGATACCGGAGACGGAAAACCGGATAGAGCGGATATCTGCCCTTTCTCCTTTACCGGGAGTTCCGGATAAGGATTTTAAAATAACGACCCCGGACGGTATGATGTATTATTTCCACAACCGGGAGTATATTGTGTCCAGTGGTGGAGATTATACCGGTTCTTCCTGGTATTTGTCTAAAATTGTTTCATTTAACCGTACCGATACGGTGAGTTTTAATTATTCCACGGAAGAGTCTTGGAGTAAAACGACTCTTGGTACCGCGTTGGCGGCAACAGTTAAATACGTTATACTGGTGCATGAAAACCCCAAACATGCAGACACGAGTTATATGTCTCTTCGATTAGATAAATACACTCGTTATGAAAAATGTCAGCTTTTAACCGATATTCGGTTTAACGGACATAAGATCGTATATTCCTATGCTGCTGACCGTACAGATACAGGTTTAAAAAAAAGACTGAAGGGAATAGACTTGTATGCCAATGACGTATTATTGCAACGGGTGAATTTGGGAAATGAATCGTATTTTCCCGATGGCCGGATGAAATTATCGAAAGTGGAGATGCTTGATAAAAACGGAAATAAAACAGACGCGTATGCCTTTAAATATGTTAATGAATCAACGGCTTTAATCGGTAACGGTTATGCTCAGGATTTATTTGGGTTCTATAATGGGAAAAACAACATGACTCTGAATGTCGTTTTGGATAACGGTACCCGTTCCAGACACAGGGATTATGTTTTTCCGGAAGCTTCTTATTATACCTTAAATGAAATAGGACGGATTGCAGGAGGGTATACCCGTTTTACATACGAACCGGGAATATATGAGAGTGCGGACCGGCAGCTTAAAATAGGGATCCGCGTTGCTAAAATAGAAGATTATGACGGAGGTGTCAGTGCGGTAAAGAGCCGGGTTTATACTTACGAAAATGCAGTCCCGACTTCTATGGTCGATCCGTATGACCTTCGGAATTATCTGATTCAGACGGGTTATAATTCTTTTACATATATAATTCCTGGGAGTCCGGAGCCGGTCAGACAAACCAATACCTATTATTCTTCTTCGCGGATACCGGGAGTTCCGGTGGAAGATACCCGGATTTATTATAGTAAAGTGACGGAAACTGTCACGGGAAACAATAGTCTGGAAGTGTTACGCAATATCTACGAATACGATCCCAATAACCTAAAGAATATAACTCGTATTTTTGGAGCTCAACAAAGTACGGGAACCAGTGAGCACGGAATTTATAGGTATATAGGTTCAGAGGCTCCGAGTGACCGTTTTCGACCGAGATATTTTAGTAGTCATACCCTTGAATCGAACTGGGCAGCGGGTAATCTGTTAAAGAAGACGGTATACAAGCAGGAAAACGGGACGTTTGTTCCGGTAGAGTGTGTGACGAATACGTATCAGAAATATAATGAACGGTATATCCCGGTTTCTCTTTTTTCCCGGAGTATGATTTATCTGCGGGATGAAAATGCGCATCCGTACGATATATTTCCCCATACTCATTTTTCCGATTTTTTCTTTTTTAATGTATATGTGCGTACGGGTTGTTCGCGTTTGAAATCAACCACAACGGAACGGTATTTCGGTAATACATTGATGACAGAGTCTTTGGTTTATGAATACAACAGCCTGGATTATCCGGCCCGTTCCGGCGACAATATGCAGGTGCGTAAACAGACTTATTCGGTTGGAGACAAGAATTATATAAGGCGTTTTTACTATCCGGCGGATTATCCGGCAAACACGTATACCTTTATGTGTGCCCGGAATAATATCCTGCCGGTCGTCAAAGAAGAGCTGGAGGTAAACGGGACAACGGCATCCGTACAGAATACTTACAGTAGTCTGACACTTGGTGGGACTTCCCAGGTAAAACAGACCGGTTCGGTCAGTATGCTGAACGGCGTTGAAACGGGACGTCAGGGCATAAGCTACGATGAACACGGCAATCCGGCTTGCCTGACAAAGCCGGGAGAACCGACGGTTTGTTATCTCTGGGGATACAGCGGGTCTTATCCTGTTGCGGAAATTAAAAATGCCGCTTATTCGGCTGTCGTATCGGCAATGGGAGGAGAAGCTGTTGTAAAGGCAATGGCAAAAGCGATTGTACTTTCTGCTAATGATATCACGAAATTAAATGCTTTGCGTACGGCTTTGCCGCAGGCGGAAGTCTCGGTTTACATCTATAATCCCTTGATCGGGGTGACGAGTGTTACCGATCCTTCCGGCCGGAAAGTGAGTTATGAGTACGACAATGCGGGACGCCTGCAACGGATGACGGACGATGACGGAAATCCGCTACAGAAATACGAGTATATGATTAAAGGACAGTAGCAGGTTGCTGGTTGTAAATTTTAGACTTTAAATTGGAATATGAGTCGGAGAGGATTTGGGATTTATGAGTTATGATTTTTAATTGATACATAAATCCGGATTTTCAATGGTTGATCACGATCCGTCTTTTCCGACGGGATGACGGATCCGGTCTGAAGTTTCCGCAGCATGTATTCTGTCTCTTATACACATCTCCGAGCCCACGAGACACTGAGCG
>ENA-UAOW01000626-UAOW01000626.1-human-gut-metagenome-genome-assembly--contig:-NODE-626-length-15383-cov-5.933977_pt1 | contig 15383 bp, 11 predicted proteins | sample MGYA00243470_ERZ654559 | MGnify/ENA primary metagenome ERZ654559 (study PRJEB26926, sample SAMN06164851) | human gut metagenome | biome: ENVO:00009003; feature: ENVO:2100002; material: ENVO:00002003...
ACATAGTATTCCCCCTGTCCGGGAGGAATTCGCGCTTCGGACATTCCATTTTTTTCATAGGGATAACAGGAACGGGGAAGTTCGTAAAATCCCGGATGAAGAGTCACGGCAAGTCCCTGCCGATCATTCGGAAAGATTTCCTCTCCAATGGGAGAGACCGGCAATAACGTACCATTCATAAAATAAATGTAGTCATATTCCTGCAATTCTTTCTCAATACTTAAGAAAGTCTCAAACCGCCTTAAGGTTTCCATCGGCCAGGGATAGAACGGCTTGCTGACAAGCGTTACATCATCAGCAGTTTTTACTTCATCATGATCCGTGAACAGAAAATAGCGGACATCGTGGCCTGGCAGAAAATATTGCTTGGAGGCTGCATAAAAATCTTTCCAAAAGGTTATATAGCGCCCTGTAGAGATATATAGTACAGCCACTTTCTTTTTCCGTGAGGAAGGAGAATGCTGCTGATTTCCATTTCCTGAAAGGAAAAACGAACCGTCTTCTTTCCTTCTGAATGTCTCCGTTCCCCATTGATCCCATTTAAGGGTCACTTCTTCATCGGTCAAGGAAAGGACGTCAGCCCAGTCATTCCTCTGAAAACGGCATGCCCGGCCGTCAAAAACACGTACGATGTCGTACCATTGGGGATGACTGATTTCCATGAGCGATTCGGCATTGGCCCGGCTGGTGGAGATGCGCCAGTTTCTTCCCCGGAAGTCTCCCGGCACCAGTCCTCCGCGTATCACGGAAGCATTGTTGGTCTGAATGACCAAATGCATCGGAAGAGACATTTCCTGTACGTAACGGATACGGTTGCAACTCCCGGTGTCAATCATGAGCTTATGCATGAGATTATCCTCCGTAAACCCGTATCCGGAATGTCCCAGCCTTGGAGAAATCTCGGAGATTCTTCCGGGCTCCTGCTCACAGGTGATTAATTTTTCAAGGACATCTCTGCTGAATACCATGGTGGGACCGAAACAGCTGAAAAAGCCATTCCCGCAAAGCGGATAACCCCCACGGGCGTTCAGATATTGGCCAAAGCCGCAGTAATAACTGCTGAATTCCGGCGGAAGATGCTGATGGAAGTCATTGACGGATTTAAAATAGTCCCTTCCGTACAAATCATCGTCGTCAATTTTGGCAAAAAGGTCGTAGTTGGAGATATCCAGATCCCGTACCGTATCTAAAAAGTTGGAAAGCTGGTTTTTGTTCGGGAACAGCCTCATTGTCAGCCGTCCTTCCTGGATGAAATGCTCAAAAAGAGGAAGAACGGTCTTGCGGTATGTTGTTTCCGGAATGCCTTTAACAGCGGCAAAAACATGGAAATTCTCATAGCTCTGGTCCATCATGCACCAGATTTGCCTCTGTAAATCCGTCAAACGCCTGTAGGAAGCAAGGCAGGCCGCAATGCGGCAGGCCGGTCTTTTTTTTGTCCGTTCATGCTGGTAAAACAAATTGTGACGGGCAACCCGAATATTGAGTTCGCCACTGCTGTTGGCCGCCTCCAACGCAACATCTGTTGGCAGCCGATAATCGGCAAAAACCTGAATGACTTTTTTCCGTTTGCAAGAGGGAATTACCATGGCATGCGTTCCCCATACATAGGCCGTGTTGGAGTCGGTCCCTCCCGTTTTGAAATCTTCAAACAAAAGTTCATCAGACTCAAACGGATTTCCCTGAGGCGACCAGACGGCATGGTGAAAGAGTCTGAAAATATCCGTTTCCGGGTGCTCCTCCATCTCTTTCCTCAAAGCCGCCTCCAAACGTGATGAAGCCACCATGGGAACGGCATCGCTTTCTCCGAAGATAATCAAGTCATTTCCGGCATATCTCCTGTCTTCCAATACCTGGATGAAGGATGCCCTCAGGGAACGGACATGGGAGCGTTCCGCGGAACAAGGCTCCCGTCCGATAAATGCGGCGCTTTCCTTCTCCCGTGTATCCTTCAAGGATGAAAGATCCCGGGTGGAAGGATAGAGTTCCAATTCATATCCCATCCGGTGCAGTTCGGAAGCTCCTTCCGCCATCTCGCCGGAAGATACAATCAAGACGCATTTCATAAAATTTCAATGTTAAAGTTTAATCCAGGTTGGGCAGAAAATATCCTGTTCATCTTCAATATTTCCGGTAAACCACTTTTTTTGAATGAAAACCCGTTGCTGGGAGCCCAGCCACGCCCCCCACCAGGAAAAGGAGGAGCAAGAGAGGACAAGTTCCTGCATGGCCGTCAATTCCCGCAGGGCGTCCAGTGTTTCATGCTCATCCATGACTATTTCAAAACGCCTGGCTTCCGGAACATCCTCCACCAGCTTCCGGGCCAGATCCGGAGAGTCGGAAAAAACAACCAGTGTTCTGATATTGTCGGAAAGATTTTTAAACGCCTCATTAAGGAAGGCGGCATCCGGGGTATGGTACACATCCGTTTTCTGAAGGTAATCTCCCATTCTCAGATGAACGCCGGCTGTACTTTCCCGCACGGGTGCGATGAGGGGCTGGAACAGCGAACGTATTTCTTCAGCAAAATCCTTAAAATACCGTTCACTCTGAAAGTAGCCGCTCAACGCGCCGCGACGGACCGTATCCGGGATGGACCTGTAAGAAAATCTGGATTCCCTGTATGTTACGGGATCAGAATAACCGCCATCCGGACACGGGGAACACGCACCCCCCAAATAAGACATCAGCTTCCAGGTGTTCAAATCGTGCCGCCAGGGAATGCGGCATCCCACATCCGTTCTAAGCGCATGGGCGTAAGTGGCGGCTATCTGGAACAAATGTCTGCCTGTTCGTGAGTTTGGAATGAATTGCGTAGTAACGTATTCGGGAGAAATCTGTTCTGAATCAGAAGACAAAGACGGGAGCTTTCTGGATTTGCTCTTCTTCGGCTTCCCCGCATCCAGGCAAACGGCGCCCAGTAGGTCAAAAGGATGCTCGTCACGGTCAATGCGTCTTTCAAGGCATTGAAGATGCAGATAACGTGACTCGCCCGGAGCATGCTGTGAAACGTGAAATCCGAATTCCTCCAACAGATATCTTAGAAAATCGGTATTCCACAGGGACTGATGCCGGTAGGCTTCCATAAGAATGCACAAGTCATGTTCCGGAACCGGCTTTTCCCGGAGCCGTTTTTTCAAATATTGTTTAAATGCGGGAGAAATCACCCCGTGCATCAAACGAATATCACGGAAACTCAGACGCAAAATGCCTCCCGGTTTCAAGCAACGGAATGCCTCCGCAAAGAAACGGCAGGCTTCTGGGGGCGTGACCTTGTCGATCACATGTTCCAGATAAAATGCATCTACCGAGCTATCCTTCCATGGAAGCGGACGGGTAATGTCATAGTTGGGGGAATCCAGGTTCAACCAGCCATTCAATCTCCGGTTGCCGCAGCCCAGGTGAATGTACAGCAGAGGAGACTGGTCCATGATTTCGGCACTGCTGGCAGAGGGGGGGCTTTCAGACCACAACCGGTACAGAGAAGGCATGCCTGGGCGCTGGTGAATTTCCATTTCCGAGCCGATATAGGAATCTCCTTCTAGAAGAAGCTGTTCCATCGGCCACATCTGCCATTTCAACGTCAGTTCCTCTTTCTGTCCAACACTCCACCAGCCATAACAGGAAGTATCACGGCGGCGGAACACCCCATTGGAATAAAACAGCATCTCGCCTTTCCAATGGAGATGTTCTACGTCGCAAACAACTGAAGGAACTTTGTGATTGAAAGTATGCAGGGCACGCAGAATGGCGGGCGTACACCAGTGCGCCGTCACCATGTCGTTGTCCTTATACGGATAATGAACATTGCTCGTGTAAAGACGGCCGGTTGACTTCATCCGGCCTCCCAGCCTTCCTGCCAGTTCACCCACGATCAGGTCTTCCGCTCCGCAGTCAGGAAAACCGGGCGCCTCCACAAGCTTCTCCACCATGCTTCTCTTCAGAAAATAACCCGCTCCTCCACTCGGTGAGTTGCGCGTCGATACCAGCACATCCCCGATCAGGTCATACTCATCATCAACCAGGGATTCCAAACGTCCCAAGTCCACATACGTGTCGTCATCGCACTTGAACAACCACTCAAAGTCGTAGTTCTCCAGCGCATACACAAAGAAAGATTTCACCTTCCCCGGAAGCTCGTTGTAGCCGTCCGCTGTGTCCAGCACCACCGTATCCCTCCTTTCCTCTTCCACTCCTTCCTTTCCTCCCACGAAGAACACGCATTCTATCCCATCCGCCGGATGCCTCAGCCACGTCTCCCTCACCGCATCCCTCTTTTCCTTCATCCGCTGGCACGAGCAGATTCCTACCAGTATCTTCACTTGCTTTTTCATGTCTTTTCTCCTTTCTAGGCAGGAAGCTGTTCCACCGCTTCAAAGATTTCCTCCCAGCTGGCTACCGACGATTCCAGCCCCCCCAGCTCCATACCGCGCTCCCGAGCCGCCTCCGCCATGTCCCTCCTCAGGTTCGGTTCGTAGGCCATCTTGCTGGCGTAGTAGATGAAGTCCCTTTCATGGTCGCACAGCCATCCGGTTTTGCCGTGCTCCACCATCTGGCGCCAACCTCCGCGGTTGTCCACCACCAGTACGCTTCCGCTGGCCATGGCCTCAAAGCCCACTCTCGGCCAGTTTTCCGTCGTGTCCGTGGGCTGAAGCACTATTTCACAGTGCTTGTAGAAGTCCTGCTGGCTCACCTCCCTCTGGTCGCGCGCCGTGCGTATCCACCCGTAGGGCTCTCCGATTTTCTCCCGGCTCCTCTGGTCGAAGCCCAAAAACAGGCCACGCTTGAAGAGAGGGGAGACGAAGTATTCGTAGATGTGGAGCGTGTTGGCGGCGAATTTGTCCGCGTCCTGCCGGGAGATGCGCCCGCAGCCGAAGTATTCCCCGCTTCTCTCGGCGATGAAGGGGAAGGAGTCGTTGTGGAAGTAGGGCTTGAAGGTGAGGAAGGAGATGGCCGGATCGTCGTTGCAGCGCTTGAGCAGGGGCATGTTTTTCTGCCTGACTTCTTCGTTCTGGTAGAGGAACATGGCAATGAGCCCCTGCTTCATGAGTTCCTTTTCCTTGTTGAAGAGCCAGGTCATGCAGTTGACGAAGATGGTGCGCCTGGTTTTTTGGCGGATGGCGGGGAGGTTTTCCAGGTATTCGCCGTTGCAGAATCCGATGATGGCATCGCCTTCTTCCAGGACGGACCAGTCGTTGGGAGCGTGGATATGGACGCCCAGCCTGACCATGTCCAGATAGAGGATTTCGTTTTGGAAGCCGTCGTTGGTGGGGATGATGTGGACGTCAATGTCCATGTGTTTCCAGACCAGGATCTGGTGGTGGAGTTCGGTTCCCGCTCCACCGTAGAGGCTGGGGAAGCCGTTGACATAGATTTTCTTTAAGGAGGTGCTCATGGGTTAATTCTCAAGTGGATTCACTGAGCGACGCTAGCACGCAAACTTTTATCCTGGCAATGGACAAGTTTGGATATGATACGACGGAGTTACATGCCACTTCTTTCTTCTGTTTCAATCATATGCAACGCAAGAACCGGGAAAAGGCAGCGCATCATGGAAGGAGCGTGAAGAATTTCTTTTACAGGCCATCAAGGGACTTCCCTGGAAGGCTTTCCCTGATATTCCGGGTATTTCCTCAATTACCCTGTTCGAGAAAAAAGACCTGCAAGATGTCAACTTGCAGGTCTTTTTAAAGGATGGCAGCAGCAGGAATCCCAAACACGTATGGCAGTCTTTACTCAAAGAAACCACTGCGTTCCCCGGCTGGAAGAAAGACAGCCATGCTTCAAGCCGGGGGATAGCCTTCCGGCAAAAGACCAGGCATCCAAACACTCGTCAACCCTGAGGATGCCGAAACACGCATCTACTCTGAAACAATCCGGCAGACATGACCTCTCCGGGAACCTCAGCGAATGTACGGAATAGAAAAATTACTTATTTGCACCGGGCTGGACGGCCGGGCGCGCATGGTCGTATTGCCGCATCAAACCGGAAGACCAGGAAATGGTATCCGGAAAGCGGGAGGCGGGTGTCGTCGTCAGATAAGTACCCAGTTTGCGGGCCAGAGGAGCCGCCTTTTCCATGTGCTGAGGATAAAGGTCGTTCATTTCCTGATAATCTTTCACGACATTATATAACTGGGGAGCCCGGTCGGGCACGAGCAGGTATTTCTCATCTCCATCCAGTATGGCGGAAGTATAATCCGTGCACCAGTAAAGCGTCCGCGGCACTTTGTTTTCCTTCGCGGCGAGCAGCGGCAGCATGTTCATGCCATCCAGGTTTTCGGGAATGGATGCCCCGTTTTCCGCAAGCATCGTAGGAAGCACGTCGACGGCGGAAATGACCTGCTCACAAACGGAACCAGGCCTGATCCGGGAATCGGCAGGATAGCGGACAATCATGGGCACGCGAACGCCGCCTTCAAAATGCATGCGTTTTTCTCCTTTGAAAGGAGCATTGCAAGTGGGAATATTAGGTTCACCTCCGTTATCGGACAAAAAGACAACGACCGTATTGCGTGCCAGTCCTGTCTCATCCAAAGCTGTCAAAATACGCCCCATGGCCCTGTCAAGAGCATGCACCATGGCGCAATAGGTCCGGCGGTTCTTGGACTTGATATGCTTGAAGCGTTCCAAATCCTCCGGCAACGCTTCCAAGGGGGCATGGGGGGCGTTGAACGAAGCATAGAGGAAGAATGGCTTCCCCGCTTCCTTCTGTTTCCGTATGAAGCGGATACATTCGCGTGCGATATCGTCCGTCAGATAGCTTACCTGCGTTTCCTCCGTATAATTGGATACAATCTTCGACGGGTTCAGCCCCTTTTTTTCCGGCCGATTGGGAAAATAATATCGGGAACCTCCAAGAAAACCCCACCAGGCATCGAAACCGCGGTCGGTGGGCTGGTATCCCTCCGTATGTCCCAAGTGCCATTTGCCGATCACGGCGCTGTTGTAACCAAATTCGGCAAGATACTGGGGAAGACATTTTTCCGTCTGGGGCAGCCCGTAATGGGATTCCGGGAGATAGTCGATCTTTGAATTAGGATTCGTCGTGATGCCATATCTTTTGGGAAATCTTCCCGTCAGCAGCGCCATTCTCGATGGGGCGCACATCGGGGCGGACACATAGGCCCGGGAACAGAATACACCCTGTTTAGCCAGATTATCAATGTTGGGCGTAGGTATCTGGAGAGAGCCCGTACAACCCAAATCACCGTAACCGAGATCATCCGCCAACAATACCACGAGGTTGGGAGGCTGGGACTCTTTCCCTTTTTCCGCCCGAAGTCCCGGTGCGCAGACTGAAAAAAGAACGACAAGAAAAAGAGAGATTGAAACTTTCATATTCAGTTTATTCATCCGGTGTATTTCAAAAGCAGGGGATATTTAACAAACTTTTTCAAATATACCTAATTATACCCGGAATTTCTTTCACGCAGCAGCGACAATTTTTATTTCCCTTGAAAATATTCGAAGGGAGAAAACCAAGATTTTGGTCCAAATAAAACCCTGCAAGGTTTTGACTTGCAGGGTTTTTGAAATTGGTTACGGGAGCAGGATTTGAACCTGCGACCTTCAGGTTATGAGCCTGACGAGCTACCTGGCTGCTCCATCCCGCGATTTGGAGGGCATCCGTAGAGGAGTGCGGAATCTTTATAGTCTATTTTTGCAGGATGTCAAGTTTTTTTATATAAAATTTTTAATATTTCCTGCCGCATGACAAAGGTCCGCAGCGCCTCCACATGCTTCCTTTTTTCGCTCCGTGCCAGGGCTCACCCGCGCCGCAGACTGGAAAACAACCGCTAGGCGCAAAGAACGGGCCTTGCAAACAGAAGGAGGAACAGATGGCTTCCGACATCACGGGCGGAAAAAAAGAAAGGATTCCTCGACAAACATTGTCAAATCTGTATATCTTGAAAGGTGCGGACAGGGTTCCGCAATCAACATCAATAGAAAGAGGTACGACAATGCAAAAGGTAAACGTAAATACACCTATTACGATCACGGGGCGCCATGTGGAAGTAACCGACGCGATCCGGGAATTCGTAACGAAAAAGATTGAAGGGATCCGTCTGGATTTCCCGCGCATTATGGAGGTTAAAGTCTTACTTGATGTGCAACGCGACCGCATGATTTCCGAGGTTATCCTGTTCTGCTCGGACCACATCACCATTGACGCTTCCACGGAGGGAGCGGACATGTACGCCTGCATCGACGAAACGATCACCAAGATCATGCGTCGCATGCGGAAGCACAAAACACGCCTGATGAAGAAATTCCGCCCTCATCATCAGGAAACCATCCGCAAGCTGGATGAAACCGTGTATGACGATTCCGTACTCGATTACCCGGAAGATTCCAAGGAAGACCCGGAACCGATGCTGATTCACCGCGAAAGCTACAATCTTAAGAAACTCTACAAGGAAGAGGCCATTATGGAACTGGAGCTTTCCGACAAGCCTTTCGTGCTGTACCGCAACGCGCGGCGCGACGTTCTCCAGATCGTGTACAGAAGGCCGGACGGGGATTACTCCATTATTGAGCTCGGCACTACTTTATAGAGTGAAGCCGCCGGCCGGATACGGACGTTTTCCGTACCATGCGGCACAGGGCGGGATTCCTTATGAGGGAGTCCTGCCCTTTTCTGTAATGCCGTGACATGGAACAAGAAAATCTCTTGATTTCTACTTGCCACCATTTACATTGGTCCCAGCAAACCTCCGTGGATGCGGAGGTTCCAGTAGTTAATAAACACTGTAATTTAATTCGAATTATGAAGAACATCGCTATCCTCGCCATCGCCGGCGCAGCTTGCCTGGTTGCTTCCTGCTCCCAGCAGCAGCAGCAGCAACAGCAGCCTGTGCAGACCACCACTACGGTCGTCCAGCCCATGAAGAAGTAAGTTTGCTGCAGGGCGCGCCCTGCTACTTAGCAAATTATCATTTAATCCGCACTCGGTGTACGCACTGAGTGCGTTTTTATTTTCCCGGAAGACGTTTCCTCCCATTTAAAAATGGCCGCCCTTCCGTCCATGGAATAAATTTGCCGCCGGCTGGAAAAACGGCAGCTTTCCGCGGTTTCACCGCAGGTTGTCGGATATGCACGGACAATTCCGTCAATTTCCGGAAGCTGACCCGGCAGCAGCGGGTTCAGGAGCCTCCTTCTGGGCCTGCATTCTCTGGAACATGTTGCGCTTGCGAGTCCAGCCGGGCCAGACGAGATGGTACTGCATGTCATAGGAATGGCCCTCCGGATACGCGGAGGAGACGTAAGGCTCCCGCCAGTCTTCCTCCCATTTGTCGCCTTCCCTGTCCTCCTGGGTCAGTACAACCAGGTAGCCGCAGTTTTTCCAGGCATCCAGCACCAGGGAATCCTTCAGCCCTTTTCCGGCCGCATTGATGTACACGCAACTGTGTTCGCGCCCCGTCCCGCGGTCCCGGATAGCCAGCCCTACGCGGAAATACTTGACCGGACGGCGGCGTAAATCCCGGTAGAGGTCCTGCTGAACTTCCCAGCAGAGGCCACGGTCTCTCAAATTGGAATTCACCAGAATATTGTTCAGCCAGCCGAACAGCACTACCTTGTTTTTCCGGGCGATGGAGGCTGACTGCGCTACCGCCGTATCAGCCAGCCATTTGGCTTCCTCCTGCGCCGCCGGACGGGAAGCCTGATTTTCCGGCAGCAAGGCCAGGAAGGATTCCTTAAGACGGGACATCTGATGCTGTGCATAAGGTTGTTGCACATAATCTTCATCAGGTGGAGTGCAGCAGGAACTCCAACCGCCCAAAAGTACGGCAGCAAGAAAAAGCCTGAATGTGTGCATGGCTGGCATAGCGCGGCAAGGCTATCAAACTGCGCGGGAAAATCCAGCAAAGCTTTTAAAATTCCCGGCAACAGCCTGGCCGCTCTTGCCTTCTTCGCGTCTGACCGGTAGAATGCGCCCCTTCTTCCACCATGCTGACCATTAAAAAACTTACGAAAGCCCACGCCGGACGCACCCTTTTCAGAGAAACGGAAATGACCATCAATTGGGGAGAAAGAGTCGCCCTGGTGGGACCCAATGGCGCAGGCAAATCCACCTTGTTCCGCATGATTCTCCGGGAAGATACGCCGGACGAAGGTTCCATCAGCCTGGACGAATATGCCATTGTGGGCTATCTGCCCCAGGAGGCCAGCGAACCGAAGGACGAGACCGTGCTGGAAATAGCGATGGGTATCACGCCTGAAATGGAACGGGCAATCCATGTCATCCGGATGAGCGAGAATGCCAATAAAACGGACACGCCGGAGTACGCGGAAGCAATTGACACGTTCAATGCCGCCAACGGCTACCAGCTGGAGCCCAAGGCCAAGAAGATTCTCAAAGGGCTTGCCTTCCGGGAAAGCGATTTTCACCGTCCCGCGCGGGAAATGTCCGGCGGATGGATCATGCGCGCCTATCTAGCCAAACTGCTGGTTCTGGAGCCGGACCTGCTGATGCTGGACGAACCCACCAACCATCTGGACCTTCTTTCCCTGCTCTGGCTCCAGCGCTACCTGAAAAATTATCCCGGCGCCATCCTGATGATTTCCCACGACCGGGATTTCATGGACGAGCTGGTGGAGAGCGTGTACGACATCGACAACGAGGAATTGGTGGAGTACCGCGGCAATTACACGGATTTCCTGAAGCAAAGGGATGTCCGCTTTGAACAGCTCCAGGCCGCCTACCGCAACCAGCAGAAGGAAATTGCGCACATTCAGGAGTTCATTGACCGTTTCCGCTCCATCAACTCCAAGGCGGGTCAGGTGCAGAGCCGCATCAAGCAGCTGGAAAAGATGAAAGTCATCCAAAAGCCGGTAGCACGCAGAAAGGTATTCAAGTTCAACTTCCCCCAGCCGCCGCGCAGTACGCAGAAAGTGATTGAGCTGGAAAAGGTGTGCCAGTCCTACGGCGACCACAAGGTCTATGAAAACCTGGATCTGCTGGTGGAAAGAGGGGAAAGGACCGTACTGGTGGGCCCCAACGGTGCGGGCAAATCCACCCTGCTGAAAATTCTCGCCGGCATCATCCCCATAGACTCCGGCAAGCGCATTCCCGGCACCACAACGCGCATCGGGTACTTTTCCCAGGCCCGCACGGAAAACCTGAATCCGGAGAATACCGTTCTGGAGGAAATCATGAAGTGCAATGCGGAAATCCGGGAGGAGGAAGCGCGTTCCATCCTGGGTTCCTTCCTGTTCCGCCGCCTGGATGTGGAGAAACGCGTCAGCGTGCTCTCCGGGGGAGAAAAATCGCGCCTCAGCCTGGTCAAATTCCTGGTGGACCCTCCCAACCTCCTGTTGATGGACGAACCGACCACCCACCTGGACCTCCTTTCCGTGGAGGCCCTCGTCCAGGCTCTGAAGCATTATGAAGGCACGCTGGTCTTCATCTCCCACGACGTGCACTTTATCCGCTCCCTGGCGGAAAAGACCCTGCACGTCAACCGGGGAACCATCACCACCTATGCAGGCGGGTACGATTATTACCTGGAGAAATCCGGGATTCTGGACGACGAGAAGGGCGGCATTACGGCGGAATAGTCCCCGTACGTCTTCTTTTCTCCTTGCTCCGCGTTCCTCCCTGCCTTACAAAGAGTAAATGAAGACTTTTTCCATTCCCGTCTTAAGTTTCGCCCTTCTGTCCGCCGCACCCCTGCTGGCTGATACCCCTGCCGCTTCCCAGGCTCCGCCGACATCCACCCCGGCTGCAACTGCCACCGGAAAGGAGTCCATCCCTTCGGTCGATTCACTCGTTAATCAGTCTTTTTCCCTGCTGATCAACATACAGCAGACCCTGGCCGCAGCGCAGGACAAGGAAAGCGCAGACAAAGCCGCCAAAACCCTGGAAGGCATTCAGAAAGACATCAAGCATTTCCAGGATATCATGAACAAACTCAACGACGCGGAACAGGAAAAGGCATTCGAATTGTTGGAAAAGATGGAAGAACGGGGAAAAAGGCTGGAAGAAAGCTGCAAACAGGAAGGCAAGCGCCTGGTGAAAGCTGATTTTTACAACTCCACCGCCCTGAAAGATGTGATGAATAATTCGGACGAATTCAGCGAATTCATTGAGCAGGACGAAGAAGAGGGAGGGCCTGCCGCCGGAGGGGACGAGCAGGAAGAGGAATAACACCCCGCATCTTCCGCGTTGCCCGGAAAACGGCCGTCCTCATCAAAAGGCCAGTCACGGAAATACGGTTCAAGCGGACCTGTCTGCCTGGGTAACATTGACCCTGGCAGCGCGGTTGACAGCCAAAAGTCCTAGCCAAGGGGCAGACTATCCGTTACACGGTTACGACGGATGGAAGGATTATCGTGTTTTGAATCTACGGCGTGATTAGGCAAGGGAGGCGAGCAAGGGACAGCCTACCCTGAGAGAAACGGAAACACCGGGTTCAGCTTCTTATTCCGCTCCATTTCAAGCTTGCCGGATAGGCGGAAAACGGGTTTACTGAAGGCAGCATGCAACAATTAGCAGGTAAAACAGCAATCGTCACCGGCGCAGGCCGCGGCATCGGCAACGCCATTGCCCGGCGCTTCGCTTCGGAAGGAGCCACGGTCATCCTGATCAGCCGCAGTGCGTCCAGCTGCGGAGGAGCCGCGGAAGAAATCAACAAGGAATTCCCCGGTTCATGCACGGCCTATCCCTGTGACGTGGCGGATTACGACGCGGTTCAGGAAACCGCGGCGGCCATCCTGGCAAACTTTCCGCAGATCGACATTCTGGTGAATAACGCCGGAATTACGCGCGACACCCTGATGCTCCGCATGAAGGAGGAAGACTGGGATTCCGTCATGGCCACCAACCTGAAAAGCGCCTTCAACATGGTGAAGGCCTTCCAGCGCGTTCTGATGAAATCCCCTGCGGGCCGCATCATCAACATGAGTTCCGTCGTAGGCCTCACGGGCAACATGGGACAGGCCAACTACGCCGCCTCCAAGGCAGGCCTCATCGGCTTTACCAAGTCCCTTGCCCAGGAATTCGCCAGCCGTAAAGTGACGAGCAACGCCATTGCGCCCGGCTTCATCGCCACGGACATGACGGACGCCATCCCGGAAAAGATCAAGGAGGAAATGCTCAAGAAGATTCCTCTGGGTTCCCTTGGAGAGCCGAATGACATCGCCTCCCTTACCGCTTTCCTTGCCTCCGACGATGCCCGCTATATCACCGGACAGGTCATCACCTGCGACGGCGGCATGACGATGTAAGGTCCGGATATCACTTTTCCATGCGCGGCATTTTCCTTGTTTCCTGCCTCCTCGGAGGAGGCGCCCTGCTGACAGGGTGCCGGGATGACGGCGGCCCCAGGCCGGCCACGGAAGATGCCGCGCGCATTACCGGCGCGCGCCAGTGGGGGGAAAGCCGCTCCGCTCTGCAAAAACGGGAACTGGAACGCGCCGCGGGACCGGCACTTCCCATCCCCGACGACCTGCCTTCTCCAGAACTGGTGGGAACCACGCGCCAAATTCATCAACTGATTGAATCAACGGGAACGCCGGCCCGGTTTGAATCCTATACGGAGGCCGTGCCCGCGGCGGGAGCTTCCCTGCGCATGATTGCCATTCCGGGGGGCTCCTTCCTGATGGGAAGCCCGGAGGACGAACCCCACCGCAAGCCGGACGAAGGCCCGCAGCATGAAGTGAGCATTTCTCCCTTCTGGATCTCGGAAATGGAAATCCCCTGGGAGCTTTATACTGCCTTCATGGAAAACGGACGCCCGCGTGCCAAAGACGGCCAGCTGCTGGAAGAGCAGCCGGACGACGAGCTCTGGGATGCCGTTACGCAGCCCACGGCGCCCTATACCGCCATGAACCTGGGCATGGGCCACGGCTATGAACACGGCATACCGGCCATTTCCATGTCCCATCACGCCGCCAGCAAATTCTGCGAATGGCTGAGCGCCCAGACGGGGCATTACTACCGTCTTCCCACGGAAGCGGAATGGGAATACGCCGCCCGCGCCGGAAATTCCGGCGCTTATTGCTACGGCAGTGGAGAAGACCGGCTGGACCGGTACGCATGGTATTGGGACAACTCCAACGACCGCTACCAGCGAACGGGAACCAGGGAACCGAATGCCTGGGGCCTGCGCGACATGCATGGAAACGTGGCGGAATGGGTTCTGGATTCCTACGTACCTGACGCTTACGGAAAAAGAGCCGGGAGTTCCGTGAAAGACCCGCTTGTCATCCGTCCCGGAACGCCCCACATCGTCCGGGGCGGTTCATGGGAAGATGATCCGGACCGCCTGCGGAGCGCCGCACGCCGCGCCAGCACGCCTGCCTGGAACCGGCAGGACCCGCAGAACCCCAAAAGCATCTGGTACCTGACGGACGGCGGAATGATCGGCTTCCGCGTGGTACGCCCCCTGCACATTCCGGACGTGATCACCATGCACCGCCTCTGGAATTTTTCCAAAGGGGAACCATAGGCAACTCTTCTCCGTGCACCGCCGCTTCAATCGGCGAATGACTGCACATCCGGAGTGCTCCAACATATTCCTCCGACTCGTTTATGGAATAATGGCCTATCCGGTACCTTATCCTTGCCTGGCTTTCGGATCAACAATCCGGGGCTGAAGGATAATCCATCAATGGAGCGTTCATGCACGCTGCGGCAAGGCATCAGCAGCGCAGCCGGATCTGGAAGATTCAAAGCTGCCGTGGCAGATTCCAAAGCCGTTTCCCACAGGTTTCCATAAAAAGGAATGACCATCTCTTGATTTTATCAAGAACTCCGTCCCTTTAATATCAGCAGGTTGATCAATATTTTCTTCATACTGTTCCTGCTGTTCCAGATGAAATAACGCATTTGAAATTCACTCATGCGAATTTGGAATCCGGCCTGTTTTTCATGCAGACTGAAGAAATTATGAAATCTATGTAAAACGAGGGATAACAAGCCCTCTGAAAGAAAGAACCAGTTCTACAACAAGCCAATGAATGTTAATTTTTTATGTAAACATAATATTGACAGTTAATATTTTTGGTTGTTGGCGGATTCCAAAACCGTTATGTAGGCAGGAAACAAGCAACCCTTCTTAAAGCCAGCCATGAAGAAAACATTGTCCATTCTAATGCTTACGGCAGGTCTCAGCGTAGCCGCCTCCGCAGCCACTACTCTTCTGGATCAGTCGATCGTGGGATATTCCGATTTTGATTCCCGCATTGCCGATTTCGGCACCCAGCGGGACTCCGTCACAATCACCACAAGTGGCGACAACTTGCTCCTGTCCGGTCCCGACGTCAAATTCAGCACGCCCGTTTCCGGTTCCGGCACGCGCAACAACATGACCGTTTCCATGGTCCTGGATCTGTCTCTTATACACATCTCCGAGCCCACGAGACACTGAGCGACCTCGTAT
>ENA-UAOW01000633-UAOW01000633.1-human-gut-metagenome-genome-assembly--contig:-NODE-633-length-15263-cov-39.099553_pt1 | contig 15263 bp, 16 predicted proteins | sample MGYA00243470_ERZ654559 | MGnify/ENA primary metagenome ERZ654559 (study PRJEB26926, sample SAMN06164851) | human gut metagenome | biome: ENVO:00009003; feature: ENVO:2100002; material: ENVO:00002003...
CTCAATGGCTTCTGTCCGCTATCTTTGCAGTCGAGTTTTTAGGTGAATCAATTATTTGGAAAGAGATGAAATTGAAATTTGTTCTGGCCATGGTGACGGCTCTGCCGCTTGCATTCATGGCATGTAAAAAGGAACAGGGGCCTAACCCGGGCAAGGATGCGACCGTGCGTATTGCGGTCCTCCTGCCCGACGGCACTCCCGTCCCGGGCGCCGAAGTTCGGGTCTACGACGAGGCCGGCGGTAAGGCCTTGGAGAAGAATCCCTTTGCTGCGCCGCTCGAGACCCTGACTGCAGGGGCGGACGGCGTGGTGCAGTATACGATGCGTGTGGACCGCTGGTTTTCGGGTGCGAAGCAGCGTTATGTGACCTTTGCCGTGCTGCAGGGGACCGGAGACAACTATCACCTCTGGTCCGTCGGACGGACCGTCGAGGTCGGACGGTCGCAGCGCGCGGAGATCCGTCTCGAGGGACTTGATGAGAAACCGGGCGTTCCGTCGGATCCCGGTCCGGTGAGCCTGCGCGTAAGCCGTCAGCCCGACAAACTTGTCTATTGTCTTGGCGAACCGCTCGACCTGACGGGACTCGAGGTGATGGGACGCTATGAGGATGATAAGGAGCAGGCCGTGGAGGTTACGCCTGCACAAGTGAAGGGCTTTTCGTCCGAGCGTCCGGCCGGGGAGCTGGAGCTGACCATTGAGGTCGGAGACCGTGAGACGTCGTTTACGGTGACGGTCCTTCCCGTGCGTGTGGAGAACGGCGTGCTTACCGAGGTCTGGCCCGAGGCCGATGAGATCGTGCTGCCCGAGATCGTGCGCGAAATCCCCGAGAAGGCGTTTGCGGCTCGCAGGATCAAGAGCCTCAAACTCAACGAGGGGCTGCGGACGATTGGCGAGATGGCCTTCTGCGGAGCTTCTGTTCCCGAGATCATCCTGCCCGCGAGTCTCGAGCAGCTGGGCGATCATGCCTTCTACCATTGTGCGGGGCTTACGCGTGTGGACATGAGCCGGACGCAGCTTGCCGCCTTGCCCAAAAACCTCTTTGCCTATGCGGATATCGAGCAGATCGTCTGGCCCGCCCGGTTGGCCGAAATCGGAACGCAGGCCTTTCTGGGTACCGGACGGCTCAAGCGGATGGAGATTCCCGAGACGGTCCGCAAGATCGGTTTCGAGGCTTTTCGCGAGAGCGCCGTCGAATCGGTCGTATTGCCCGACGGGGTTACGGAGATTGCTGGCCGTGCCTTCTACCTTTGCGCGTCATTGGTCGAAGTTTCGGTTCATGGTGCGTCGGGCGATACGGCCGACGGCGCTCTTCGGGGGTCCTGTTTCGTGGGATGTCCTTCGCTTGAGCGACTTGCCATTCCGCGGAGCATCCGGACTCTGGAGCAGGGACTGCTGTCCGGCAATACCCGGGTATCGTCGATCGTCATTCCGGCAGGCGTCGGGGAGATTGCTTTCGGGGCGTTCGACAACACGCGAATCCGTGAGGTCCGCGTGGAGGCCGTGACTCCGCCTGTCGCCGGGCTGATCCACGATCAGTGGTACGGATTCCCGAAAGATGTAGAAAAAATCATTGTGCCGGCAGGAACTGCCGATGCATACAAAAAAGCAGCCGGGTGGAGCCGGTTTGCCGACCGGATCGAGTGACGTGTGCTTGTATTGTTTGCGATTAAAATGAATTAAATGGATCCTCGATTACGGAACCGCCCGAAGAGTTCAACTCTTCGGGCGGCTTTTTTGCCGTGCAGAGGCTGCGGGAATGTGCTTTACCGCAGCCACCGCGGCAATTACTGCTTTTTGTAGGCCTCAACTCCGCTGCGGAGGAACTTGACGAATGCCTCCACATCGAGGTTATATCCTCGGGGCTCGACCAGGGGGTTCCCGTCGTGACCCTGCAGAACGTAGTAGGGCTGTGCGTTCACACCGTAGGTCTTCAATGCGTAGTAGGAGTTGATCTTGCCGAGACTCTTGAGGACCTTTCCGGCATCGGTCGTGACCCAGTCCTCCTCGGGCAGCACCTTCTTGTCGTCCGAGTAGAGGGCGCAGATGACATAGTCGTTGCGCAGGATGGCCAGTACCTCGGGGTCGGACCATACCCGGGCCTCCATTTCGCGGCAGTTCACGCAGCCGTGCCCCGTGAAGTCGATGAACAAGGGCTTTCCGACCTTGGCGGCATAGGCTTCCGCCTCCTCCAGGTCGAAGAATCCCTCGAGTCCGTGCGGGAGGTGGAGAAAGTCGCTGTACTTGGGCTTCCCGATACCGCTGTCCGATGTTGCGGCGGGAGCTGCCGCGGTATTGGCCCCGAGAACGAAATCCTGCGTGGTGATCGGCGGGAGGTACCCCGAAAGACCTTTCAATGGAGCGCCCCACATGCCGGGAATCATGTAGACTACGAACGAGAAGGTGACGATGGCCAGGGCAAGGCGTCCCACGCCGAGGTGCTTCACCTCGTCGTCGTGTGCGAAGCGGATCTTGCCCAGCAGGTAGAGCCCCAGCAGCGAGAAGACAACGATCCATACGGCGAGATAGATCTCACGGTCGAGCAGCCCCCAGTGGTAGGTCTGGTCGGCCACCGAAAGGAACTTCATGCCGAGGGCCACCTCGATGAATCCGATGACGACCTTCACGGAGTTCAGCCATCCGCCGCTTTTCGGAAGCTTCTTCAGTACCGAAGGGAAGAGGGCAAAGAGGGTGAACGGAAGCGCGAAGGCGATCGAGAAGGCGAGCATCGTAACGATCGGCGTCCAGAACTCTCCGGAGGTGGACTTGATGAGGACCGAACCGACGATCGGGCCCGTGCAGGAGAACGATACGAGCACGAGTGTCAGGGCGAGGAAGAAGATTCCGCCGAGTCCCTTGGTGTCGGCCTTCGAATCGCTCTTGTTTACCATCCACGAAGGCATGGTGATCTCGAATGCTCCGAAGAACGAGGCGGCGAAGACCATGAACACGAGGAAGAAGATGACGTTGGGCAGCCAGTGCGTGGCCAGCCAGTTGAAGATGTCGGCCGTCACGGCGTCTCCGCCGACGATGCGCGTGATGAGGATGATTGCGGCAATGGGCACGGTGTAGAGCAGTACGATGAACAGGCCGTACAGCGAGGCGCGGAGGCGACCCATGGCTACGCCGCCTTCCCCCTTAAGGAAGTAGGAGACGGTCATCGGGACCATCGGGAAGACGCAGGGCGTCAGGAGGGCGGCGAAGCCCCAGAGGATGGCTTCGATGATGAGCGACCAGAGCGAACCGCCGCCTGCGGCATCCTTGGTGGCCGGTGCGGCGATCTCGGCGTCGGGGGCGGCCGGCATTGCGGGTTTGATCTCGGCCGCGGGCACCGACTCGGCCTTTGCACCGGCCGGCACGGTGATCGTCAGTTCGGTGTCATCAGGCGGCATGCAGCTCGTGTCGTCGCAGATCATCCATTCGATCTGGGCTTTGGCTGTTGCCTGCTCAGCCGTAAGGCGCACGCGCTGCGCGAACTGCGCCTTTCCGGAGAAGGTGCCGATCTCCATTGAGAACATCTCGTCGTAGTGGCGTTCCGGAGTGGTGAGCTGCTCAACGCCGCCGTCGAGAGTCATGCCCTCGCCGGGGGTGATGACGATCGTCGTAGCGTTCGGTCCACCTTCGTAGGGCCCCATGTCGTACATGTGGTAAGGCGTCGGGATCGAGGCTTCGAATACGATCCGGTAGGTGTCGCCGTCGAGCGGTTCGACGGAACTTTTCCATGTGACGCTCTGTGCCGATGCCGTGATGGCAGACAACACGGTTGCGAGCGTCAGCAGACAGACGCGAATCAGTTTGTGCATGGTCGTAAGACTTTGGTTTGATTTGAAATTTCCGCAAATATAACATTTTTTGCGAAGAATTTGCTATTTTCGTACAATGATTCGCATCTCGCTCGTGATCCCCACCCACAACCGTGCCGTGCCGCTGCTTGCGGCACTCGAATCGGTTGTGCGGCAATCGCTTCCGGCGGAAGAGTGGGAGTGTGTCGTTGTGGACAACAATTCGACGGACGATACGGGGGAGCGTTTTGCCGCATTTCGGTCCGCGCACCCCGGCGTGCGGCTGCGCATGGTCCGCGAAACCGGCCCCGGGGTCTCCTATGCCCGCAACCGGGGCCTGCGTGAGGCGGCAGCACCGCTCGTGGCCTTCATCGACGACGACGAACGGGTAAACGCCGATTTCCTGCGCGCCTATGCCGACTTCTTCGATACGCATCCTGGTGCCGTGGTTGCCGGGGGGCGCATCATTGCCGAGTATCCCGAGGGACGTCCGGTGTGGATGTCCCGGTGGGTCGAGATGCCGATCGCCAATCCGATGGACTTCGGTCCCGACGTGCGGCCTTTCCCGGCGGGACGGGTGCCCGGTGGCGGAAATATGGCTTTCCGGCGTGCGGGGTTGGTCGGTTACGGGGGCTTCGACCCCTCGCTGGGACGTGTGAACGGAGAACTGATCGGCGGCGAGGAGAACGACTTTTTCGAGCGTCTGCTGCAGGGCGGCGAGACGATCTGGTATGTTCCGGGGGCGGTCATGTGGCACATCATTCCGCCATCGAAGCTCACCGTCGCCTATTTCTGCCGTCTGAGCCGGCATGTGGGTGTGAGCCAGCGGCTCCGGGCGCAGATTCACCACCGGGTGGTACGCACCTGTCTGCTGGAGATGTTCAAGTGGGGCGCGACTCTGTTGTTGCTGCTGACCCTGTCGCCGCGCCGTGGCGTGTGGCTGCTGCGCCTGCGCTGGGGCATCAGCCGGGGTCTCTTTTTCGGCGTCAGGCCCCGCTCCGGAAAATCGTAATGGTGTCTATTCCGGCTTTCCGCTCCCTGTCCCGACGGCGAGGATGCACGGGTGTATAGAAAAGGGACGCCGGACGGAAAACCCGTCCGGCGTCCCTTCATCCTGTCCCTTCCGAGGGGTCAGAAGAGGTACTTCTCGTGCTTGACCTTGTTCACCAGCCGGAAGATATCCTGCCAAGCCTCCTCGCCGAAGGTCGTGCCCACCACCTCGATCACCTTGCCGGCCGTGATGGCGCCGATCGTGCCGCACTGACGCAGCGTCAGCCCTTCGGTGAGGCCCGAGAGGAATCCGGCGGCGTAGAAGTCGCCCGCGCCGGTGGTATCGACCCGCTTGGCGGCAGCCATGATGCCTACGTGTACCACCTCGTCGCCGCGCTTGATGAGCGCCCCCTTCGTGCCGATCTTCACGACGGCCAGCCCGGCCATCTCCGAGATCGCCTGCAGGGCGTTCAGCGGTTCGGCCTCGCACGTGAAGGTCTTGGCCTCGTCCTCGTTGGCGAAGACGATATCGACGTATTCGCGCACCAGCTCCCGCAGGAAGGTGAGGTTCTCGGCCACGATGTTGAAGCTGGCCAGGTCGATGGCCACCTCCAGCCCGCACTCCTTGGCCGTGCGCGCTGCCTTGAGGATCAGCTCGTGGCTCTGCACCAGATATCCCTCGATGTAGAGGCAGTCGTAGCCGTCGAAGATCGTCGGTTCGATCTCCTCGGCCGAGAGTTCCAGCGCGGCGCCCAGGTGGGTCACCATCGTCCGTTCACCATCGGCCGAGATGAGCGACACGCACTTGCCCGAGCGCTCCTGTCCGCGGAAGACGATCGGCTCGATGCCGAGGTTCTCGAGCGCCTGTACGAAGAAGTCGCCCGTCGTGTCGTGTCCGACCTTGCCGATGAATCCGACCTTGCAGCCGAGTTGCGCCATGGCGCGGATCGTATTGCCGGCCGATCCTCCGAGCGAGAGCGAGTAGGGGAGTCCCGCCACGGATTTCGAGATTTCGGTCTGTAGTTGCGTGTCCACGAGGCTCATCGAGCCTTTCGCCAGTTTGAACCGCCCCAGTACGGAGTCGGTCTTCAGATTGACCAGCATGTCGGTCAGGGCATTTCCGATGCCAATAACGCGTTTCATTCGCTGCGGTTGTGGGTGTTGTAGTGGGTGTTCGGTGCAGGTTTTATATCGAGAGAATCTTCACCAGTTCCAGTGCGTTGCGGTCGATTCCCTTGTTGTGCTGGATCGCCTTGACGAAGGGCACGTATACGATCTTGCCGTTCTCGATGCCGATCATCACGTTGCGCTGTCCGTCGAGGATGGCCTCGATGGCCGCTTCGCCCATGCGCGAGGCGAGGATGCGGTCCACGGCCGTAGGCGATCCGCCGCGCTGGATGTGGCCCAGGATCGTCACCCGGGCATCGTATTGCGGGAACTCCTTCTTGACGCGCTCGGCCAGGGCCGTGGCACCGCCTGTCTTGGGGTTTTCGGCGACGATGACGATTGCCGAGTTCTTGCTCTTGCGGAACCCGTGGTTGATGAGTTCGGCCAGCTGGTCCACCTCGGTCTCCATCTCGGGGATGATTGCCGCCTCGGATCCGGTGGCTATGGCGCTGTTGAGGGCCAGGTAGCCGGCCGTGTGGCCCATGACCTCGACGAAGAAGAGGCGTTCGTGGCTCGAGGCGGTGTCGCGGAGTTTATCGACGGCCTCCATGATCGTGTTGAGCGCCGTGTCGTATCCGATGGTCGAGTCGGTGCCTCCCAGGTCGTTGTCGATCGTTCCGGGCAGGCCGACGATCGGGACGTTGTACTCCTGGGCGAAGAGCCGGGCGCCGGTCAGCGAACCGTCGCCGCCGATGACCACCAGGGCATCGATTCCGGCGGCCGTCATGTTGTCGTAGGCGGCCTTGCGTCCCTCGGGTGTGGTGAACTCCTTGCAGCGGGCAGTCTTCAGGATCGTGCCGCCCAGCTGGATGATGTTGCTCACGCTCTGCGACTTGAACTCAACGATCTCGTTGAATACAAGACCCTTGTATCCTCGCATGATGCCCTTCACGGAGAACCCGTTGAAGATCGCGCTGCGCGTTACGGCGCGGATGGCCGCATTCATGCCCGGGGCATCGCCTCCGGAGGTCAGAATGCCGATGCATTTGATTTCGGACATACTCTTTCCAGTTTAAAACAAAATCGCTCAAAGGTAGTAATTTTTTCAATTTTCTCAAAAAACGGGCCGTTGTCCGTCATCTGTTCCGACGAACGCGACAGACCCCACCGCGGTGAGATGCGGCGGGGCCTGCCTTTTGTCTGTTGGCCGGCGGGCGGAAAGTCGCGCGCGGCGGGTGGCGTTATGGTGCGGAGGTTACTGCTGCTTGACGCTGATCTCGACGCTGTGCGACGTGATGCTGTCGCCCTCTTCGTTTGTCGTGCGTTCACCGGCGTTGATCTGCAGTCCGCCCTGCTTCTTGTCCACGGTGATGTCGAGCTCCTTCGACGGGACGCTGATATGCAGTGTCTTGCGTCCCTCCTCGATGATGCTCTCCCCGTCGTACTCCTCGAGCAGCTCCTTGAGCGTCGTCATCTCGCCGTCCACCTCGATCGTGCTGTTGAGTGCGTCGCGGATGGCTTCGCGCTTGTCCCTGAAGCGTTCGCCGACCTTTTCGCGGATGGCGATCGTCGAGCAGGCGATGATCGAGGCGATCCAGCAGAGGAAGATGACCAGTACGGTCTTGCCTCCGGGCTTGCGCGAGGCGATCAGGCACATGAGCACGTAGATCAGCAGGATGGTCGGGATCAGGGCGATGAAGATGCCCAGTATGGGTACCCAGAGCGAGAGGTCCCAGTCGAGGTTGAGGGTCTCGGCGCCCCCGATCAGGATGGCGAACAGTCCGATGATTAGTGCGCAGGCGATCATGATGAGTCCGAAAACGATCAGTCCGGCGAAGAGTTTCAGCAGGATGAGCACGACCTTGCCGAAGACCGATACGGCCTCGGCCACAATGGGTTTGGCCTTGGCGTCGGGGTCGTTGTTTGCGGCGGCGGCCGTCGTCTCGCCGATGGCCTGGGCGGTGATCTTTTCGCCGTTCATCTCGAGTTTCTGCCGGGCCGAGCGGGCGGCCGGTACGGCGAACCACATGATGAAGTAGCAGATCAGGAAGATGCCGAACAGGTTGCCGAACAGCGGGCTGAACCAGCGCAGGAAGGGGACGCTCCCGAAGCATGCGAGCAGCAGGGGCAGGAAGAGCGCCAGACGCACCCAGACGGGGTCGAGGTTGAAGTAGCGGCCGATGCCGGCGCACACGCCTCCCAGTTTGGCGTTTTCGGTGTCGCGGTAGAGGCGGCGCGGGATCCGCGGAGCCTCGGGCTCCAGGTCGGCATCCGTGCTTTCGGAGATGTCCTCGGCCGAACCCATCTGTCGGATGATATTCAGAATCAGTGGTTTTTCGACGACACGTGCATTGTCCTGCACCGAGAGGATCAGCTCGGCGATGCGGGCCTCGATGTCGGCGACAATCTCCGCGCCGTCGGGTGATTCCCGGTAGGAGCGTTTGAGGCTTTCGAGGTAGGCGGAGAGCTCCTCATAGGCGTCGGCGTCCAGTGTGAACGCCACACCCGATATGCTGCATTTCTTGACTTCTTTCATGGTTTTGCGGATTGTGTGGTGGTCGGTGGTGCGGGTTTGGTCAGCAGCTTACGCTGCCGCCGCTCGATTTGGTGATGTCGGTCGAACAGTCGCCTTCATAATGGATCGAGGAGCCGCTCGATGCCTCGGCGTCGAGTTGTTCGGTGCAGTGGATCCGGGCGCTTGCGGCGCTCGAGGTGTCGATCTTCCATTGTTTGACGACCAACTCTTCCGCTGCAAGTTTTGACGCCGAGCTGAGTTCGGCTTGTGCGGTGTCGGCCCGGCCGCTCAGATTGATCTTGGCGGCGCTTGAGGCGTTGATCCGGCATTCGCCGGCCTCGACAGCGGCCTTGATCTTGGCGGCACTTGTGGCTTCGAGCGAGCAGACGCCGGCCTTGACGGCTGCGTTGATGTTGGCGGCACTCGAGGCTTCGAGCGAGATTTTAGCGGCGCCGAGGGCCGTAGCACAGGTGATTTCCGAGGCGCTCGAGGCTTCGAGTGCGCGGATTTTGCCGTTATCAGGTACGGTGACGGTGACGTGGATGTTCGATACGGAGTTGATCTTCGGGTCGATGCTGATCCGCAGCTCGTCGCCCGAAGCCTCGGCTACGATGTAGTCCATCAGGTTGTCGTCGGCCTCGATGCGGATCCGGTCCTCGATTTCGTCCGTGATGATGACCTTCACGGCGCGCGAGGCCGAGATCTTTTCGAAGTCGGGTGCGGGAATCGTCCGGGTTACGATTGTGCCGCTGCCCTTGATCCGGCGGTTCGAGGCCGAGAGGCTCTCGGGGAAGAAGATGCCGGTCAGAACGCCGGCGATGGTGGCCAGGGCGGCCAGGGAGACGAGGACCAACAGAACTTTTTTCATGGCGATGCGGTGTTTGTGTTTTATTACATGTTCGGGTTTTCAAATGCGGGGACCGGATCGGAGACCGGTTCGGCGGATGTTTCGGCTGCCGGTTCTTCGGCTGCCGGGGTTTCGGTACTCTGTCTGGCCGTGTCCGGCCGGCCGTGGCGGATGACCTGAATCTGTCCGACCAGTTCGTCCCACGCCTCGTCGAGCGAGCGGAGATACTGGAGCCCCTTTTCGGTGAGCGAGTAGTATTTGCGGGGCGGCCCCTGCGGGGACTCCTCCCAGCGGTAGGTGAGCAGTCCGGCGTTCTTCTGCCGGGTGAGGATCGGGTAGAGTGTACCCTCGACGACGATCATTTCGGCCGCTTTGAGCTCGGAGATGATCTTCGGAGCATACGATGCCTCGCGCGAGAGGATGGCGAGGATGCAGTACTCCAGAATTCCTTTGCGCATCTGCGCTTTTACATTGTCTTCGGCCATGGTGTTTTAGGATTTTAAGCGTTTCGGGGCTTTGGGGACGATCAGCCAGAGGATGATGTAGACCCACAGCGAGAGTCCCCCGAAAAGGATCAGCAGGAGGGTGGCGATCCGCACCAGCGAGACGTCGAGTCCGAAGTATTCGGCGACTCCGGCGCATACGCCGGCGATGATGCTGTCCTGCGAGCGGAATAACCGCCTGTTGTCGTTCGGTGTCATGGGTGGTATGCGTTATGGACGTTTGTCGTTGAACGAGAATTTACGGGCCGGCTCCTCGGGGATGACGATCCAGAGGATGATGTAGGCCCAGATGGAGAGTCCTCCGAAGAGGATGAGCAGCAGCGTTATGAGCCGGATCATCGTGGGGTCGGCGTTGAAGAATGCGCCGAGGCCGCCGCAGATGCCGGCAATCGAGCGGTCGGTGCGCGAACGGTAGAGCCTGCGGGGCGGGGCGGTCCGCGCTTCGTCTTCCTGTTGCGGGGTGCTGTGGCGCTCTCCGAATTCCGAGGGGGCGCCCAGCCGGGCGATCGTCGAGCGGACCAGGTCGAGCGTCACGACCCGCATGGGGGAGCAGACGCGCTCGCGGAAGATCTCGGCGATACGGATCTCGATATCGTCCATCGTTTCGCCGTCCTCTTCGGGCAGCCGGCTTCGGACGTCGTCCAGATAGTTCTGCAACGCGCGGCAGGCATCGTTGTCGAGAATGAAGACCTCGGAGCCGATATTGACGGTAACAGTCTCTTTCATGGTCGTAGGTGTTTTCTCAGGTTAATGTTTTGTGGGTTCTATTATTTTTACATTGCAAATATAATGCTTATTTTAATACTATGCAATACAAAGTGCCTAATTTTTTTTCTGCTTCCTCTATTTTTTTCTTCTGTGGGCTGTGGCGGAAAAAGCTCGCCCATATGGATAAGGTATGGAACATTTTTCGTATCTTTCAGAAACCAAACCAAAACTGCTGACATGAAATTTTTCATCGACACGGCCAATCTCGCGCAAATCCGCGAGGCCAATGAAATGGGAGTGCTCGACGGGGTGACGACCAACCCGTCGCTGATGGCCAAGGAGAACATCCGGGGCGAAGAGGCGTGCCGCCGCCACTATGTGGAGATCTGTCGGATCGTGGACGGCGATGTGAGTGCCGAGGTGATCGCTACGGATTTCGAAGGGATGGTACGCGAGGGTACCGAGTTGGCCGGGCTCGACCCGCACATCGTCGTGAAGCTACCCTGTACGGCCGACGGCATTCGGGCCGTGCGCTATTTTGCCGACCGCGGGATCCGCACCAACTGCACGCTGGTCTTCTCCGTAGGCCAGGCGCTGCTGGCCGCCAAGGCGGGCGCCACCTATGTCTCGCCCTTCGTCGGACGTCTGGATGACATCTCGGAGGACGGTATCGGGCTGGTGGCCCATATCGTGCGCGTCTACCGCACCTACGGTTTCAAGACGCAGGTGCTGGCCGCCTCGATCCGCCACACGCACCACATCATCCAGTGCCTCGACGCGGGGGCCGACGTGGCCACCTGCCCGCTCGCCGCGATCAAGGGGCTGCTCAAACACCCGCTGACCGACAGCGGCCTGGCGCAGTTTCTGGCGGACCATGCGCGGGTGAACGGCTGACCGGCCGATACGGACCACGGGGCGGAATCGCAGAGGCAGTTCCGCCCCGTTTTTTTGCTTTGGGTCCCGGACCGGAAGGGTAAGGATCGAAAAAAAATGAAAAAAAACGATCCCGGCCTGTTGCGTTTCGGGCCCCGGGATCGTCTTATGAATGACCATGGAGGAGATCGAATTCAATACATACGTCCTGCCGCTGCGTGATCGGATGTTCCGCTACGCACAGAGTCTGCTCCTTTCGGCTGCCGAGGCCGAAGATGCGGTGGCGGACCTGCTCGAACGACTGTGGGTCGAGCGGTCGCGCCTGGCCGGATGCCGCAACATCGACTCCTTCGTGCTGACGGCCCTGCGCAACCGTTGTTACGATCTGCTGCGCAGCCGTCGGGCCCGCTCCCGGCGCGACGATGCCTTCGGCGAGGGCATCGAGCGTGTGACGATGGGCGAAAGCGGAGCGTGGGAGATCCGCGAGCAGGTGCGCCGGGCGATCGCCTGTCTTCCCGAACGGCAGCGTGAGGCGATCCATCTGAAGGATATCGAGGGGTATCCGACCCGTGAGGTTGCCGAGTTGCTTGGATGTGATGAGGCTCAGGTGCGCGTCCTGCTCTCCCGGGCACGGAACGCCCTGCGTGGAATTTTGCAAAAAATGATGGAAGATGAACGAACGAAACAGACGCATTGAGTTTTTGGCGGCCCGCTGGATGGCCGCCCGGACGACCGACGCCGAGGAGCAGGAGCTCCGGCGCCTGCTGCGGTCGGGCGATATTCCGGAATCGCTGCGCGACATCGCGGTGCTTTTCGAAGGATTCGATGCCCTCTCCGAGGAGCAGTATCCCGATGAGAGGGCGGGCAAACGTCCCGATGCGCTTGCCGTCAGTCGGGAGCTTTCCCGGGTGGAGGTGCACCCTCTGCACCGACGGAACGTCTGGTGGGGAGTTGCCGTTGCGGCGGCGTTGGCCGTCGGTATCTTCGTATGTGCCGAGCTGCTGCGTAAGCCCTACTGCTACATCGACGGGCAGCCCGTCTACGACCGTGAAATCGCCCTGCAGACGACGGCCTACCTCGACTCCTTTGCTGCGCTCGACGCCACGTCTCAGATCGTGGATGAACTGATGGAAAACATGTAACAAGTAAATAGACAAGACTATGGACAAACGAACCCTTTCCCTTTTTGCAGCGCTCCTTCTTCCGGCCCTGCTGCTGCTCCTGCCGGTCTCGGGCCAGACCTCCGACCTTCCGTCGGCAGCGGATGCCGCAGCCTGCGATCCGGCTCCCCGAAGTCTGTCGGATTGTGAGCCGATGACTGCCGACAGCCTCAAGCGAATCGATACCGTGGACTCCGATCTGGTGGCTTTGCGGCGTACGGCCGATGGCGACGAGGTGGTCCTTGAGGTGGCCGGTTTCGGCCTCACGCTCTCCCCGTTGTCGGAGGAGAAGATGAAAGACCGGAGTACACGGGTCAAGACTCCGCGCTTCAATATGGTCGCTCTTTACAAGACCGAGGTTGGCTTCAACATCCCAACGGGGACCGATTACGGCGGCTATCCTGCCGGGGAGGCCGGATTCTTCGACCTGCGGGGCGGCAAGTCGTTCCACTTTTCTACGACGCTTGTCGGGCTGAATTGTGAGATCGGCAGACAGCGGAAGTTCTCGATCACTACCGGACTGAGTTATGCGGTGGATAACTACCGGCTTTCGGACAACTCGATTACGCTCGCTTACAGCGATGGGAAGGTCATTCCGCAGCGGCTTGACGGGAAAGCTGACAAGTCGAAACTCCGCACTACGTCGCTCGGTATTCCGCTGCATCTGACCTATCACCCCGTGCGCCATCTGACCGTTTCGTTGAGCGGTTACTTCGATTTCACGATGGGGGCCAACTCCATCTATAAGAGTCCGAAGAAGAAAAGTTCGCTTTCGGGAGTGAATGACTTCCGGTTTGGGGTGGGTGCCAGTGTGAGCTACTATACCGTCGGAATCTATCTCCGTTACGGTGTTACGCCGCTCTTCAAGAGCAGCGTCGGGCCCAAGGTATATCCGTTGTCGATCGGACTTTGTATTGGACTGTAAACTGTAAAAAGGATTGCCTTATGAAACGGATTCTTCTGTTGGTTCTGGTCCTGCTGCCGTTTCTGGCCCGCTCCCAGAACTATTCCTGGAAATTCTTCGACCGCTATTCGGATGCTTCCGGATTTACGAGTGTGCAGTTCGAGCGCAAGATGATGCGCATGATGAGTCGCCAGGCCGCCGAGCAGGGCGATAAAAAGCTGGCCGAGCTACTCGATGGGATTCAATATATCCGCATTGTGGCGCTCGACAGCGGTGACGGAGCTCAATTTTTGGCCGATGCCGAGCAGCTCGCCTCTGATCCCGATGCCCGGTTCGAACTGGTGATGTCCGGTACCGAGGAGGGGCAGACCACGAAGTTCTACCTGCGCGAAGCGGAGTTCTATCCCTATTCCGAACTGCTTATGCTGACCTACGGTCCCCGGGAAACCGTTGCGGTGAACATCTACGGCAACTTCGATCTGAAACAGGTTTCGCGACTTTCAACCATCCGGCCCCGGAAGCGGTGACCCTTCCCGGCGTCCCGAATTCGGATGTCCCCGATTCTTCGCCTGCCGCCTGTTGCCTCGCATGTCCTGATGGGCGCGCACGACGGTATACATGAAAACACCCCGATCCAATAGGATCGGGGTGTTTTTCAGGAATATCGAGCAGTTCCTTAGTCCTCGAACTTGGCCGAGAGGAACTCGCGGTTCAGGCGGGCGATGTGCGCGATCGAGATCGACTTCGGGCACTCGGCCTGGCAGGCACCCGTATTGGTGCAGTTGCCGAATCCCAATTCGTCCATCTTGGCTACCATGGCCTTGGCACGGCGGGCACCCTCCACGCGGCCCTGCGGCAGCTTGGCCAGCGACGATACGCGGGCAGCCACGAAGAGCATGGCCGAACCGTTTTTGCAGGTGGCGGCGCAGGCTCCGCAGCCGATGCAGGCTGCAGCATCCATCGACTCGTCGGCATCCGCCTTCGGGATCAGGATGGCGTTGGCGTCGGGCACCGAGTTCGTGCGTACGGAGATGAAGCCTCCGGCCTGCAGGATCTGGTCGTATGCCGAGCGGTTCACCACGAGGTCCTTGATGACGGGGAACGCAGCCGAACGCCACGGCTCGATGGTGATCGTTGCGCCGTCCTTGAACTTGCGCATGTAGATCTGGCAGGTCGTGGCTGCCTGGCCGGGGCCGTGTGCATGTCCGTCGATGTGGAGCGAGCACATGCCGCAGATACCCTCACGGCAGTCGTGGTCGAAAGCCACGGGCTCCTTGCCCTCGTGGATGAGGTTGTTGTTCAGGATGTCGAGCATCTCGAGGAACGAGGTGTCGGCCGAAATGTTCTCGACCTTGTACGTTTCGAAAGCGCCCTTCGACTTGGCGTCCTTTTGACGCCATATCTTTAATGTAAAATTCATGGTTACGATTCGATATTAAAGTTCAACGTCAAAATAGCCTTAGTCCTTGTAGTTGCGCTGTGCCGGGTGTACGAACTCGAAGTTCAGCGGCTCCTTGGTCATCTCCGGAACCTGGTCCATGCCCTTGTACTCCCAGACGGCGGCGTATACGAAGTTCTCGTCATCGCGCTTGGCTTCGCCCTCTTCGGTCTGGTGCTCGACGCGGAAGTGGCCGCCGCACGACTCCTCGCGGAGGAGTGCGTCGCGGGCCATCAGCTCGCCCAACTCGAGGAAGTCGGCCAGACGGATCGCCTTCTCCAGTTCGACGTTGAATTCGTTCTCCTTGCCCACGACCTTCACATCCTTCCAGAACTCCTTGCGCAGGGCCTGGATCTCCTTGATGGCCTTCTCGAGCGACTCCTTGGTACGGGCCATGCCGACGTTCTCCCACATGATGTGGCCCAGCTTCTTGTGGATGT
>ENA-UAOW01000634-UAOW01000634.1-human-gut-metagenome-genome-assembly--contig:-NODE-634-length-15260-cov-4.136929_pt1 | contig 15260 bp, 9 predicted proteins | sample MGYA00243470_ERZ654559 | MGnify/ENA primary metagenome ERZ654559 (study PRJEB26926, sample SAMN06164851) | human gut metagenome | biome: ENVO:00009003; feature: ENVO:2100002; material: ENVO:00002003...
ACGAGATCGCTCAGTGTCTCGTGGGCTCGGAGATGTGTATAAGAGACAGCACCGAGATTCCATAATTGCTGTTCGTAATAGGATATGATGAAGAAGATACTAACGGTGTATTAATCTGATGGTCGAAATAAGCCCCTACCGTAATACGTTTACTCAATACATAATTGGCCGTCACTTTCAACATCGTAGTACGAGTTCCACTAGTTGCCTGAGTAAAATTCTGTTCGATACGGCGAATGAGAGCCTGATTCTTGCGGAATGAAAAATCGGCATTGATCGTCAAATCGTTGCTAACACCTGTTTGAGACCCTTTCAATTTCAAAATCGTATTAAAATTAGCGATCTTATACCCGGCCCCGATTGTAAAATCGGTTGTCGACGCCTCTACGATTTGTCCGGCTGCCGAATTCAATGTCAACGTGCGGGAATCTTTATATTCTATATTGCCCGTAACATTATTTTTCAGTGTCACCTTTAACCCGATAAGGGGAGCGAACCTCTCGGTTATCATTACCGATGATATATCGAATGGAGAAGAGGGTATGGGATTGCCCGTAAGTTCATCGCGAACGAAACCGAAATCCCCGTCTGATTCCACCCAATTAAGGAACGAAGTAAATGATCCCACAGCATAGGTACACTGGTAAGCATGCGATAGAGTAAACGCTTTAAAGTGTTTCTTTATAAACGGTATTTGCATGAAACCATCGTAAGTAATTCGCCAGTTCGGCAATATAGCCGACAATCCCGGGAACGGAGACAAATCGATTTTACGGGCATCGCGGCCAGAATATGCAGCAATAAATGCAGGTATCATTACATCGGCAGAACTACGATTTACACCACCGTTAGCCGAATCATAGGGCTTATCTCCAAAACCGGTGGAGGCAATAAAACCTTTATTCGGATAATTGCCCAACGATCCGTAATGCGCTTCTAACCGAGCCGCTATTATTTCCCGATTTTTCAAAAAATCATCGAATGCTTGCGACGAATATCCGTCTTTTGCAGAACTGCTCCTAAATGCAGTCTTCAATGCAATATGTGTCTTGGTATAGCTTCCGCCTCGTACAGTCGGCATATCGTCAAACATAAATTGCATTTGAGAACTACGCGTGTCTGTTCTATTTCCTGTCAAGTTTATTTTCAAGCCCCGGATAGGTTCAAGCGCTATTTCGAAATTAAACTCTTCGGTACGACCGATAACTGCCGGACTTATCTGCGTGGAATCACATAAAAGCCAACCACGTTCTTTTGCCCGATATACATAGCTCTCATCAGTAAAACCAAAAGCGAAATCGAGGCCGGGAGCCATAGGGCCATACGAAGTCGATTGCCCGAATACATCGCCTACATTCGGGGAAAACAGAGGTAACGAAGTAGTATTGGTCTTACGATAACGCACGCTCGCATTTCTTACCATCATCAATCCCCGTAAAGAATACTCGGCTGCTTCTTTCCAGAAATTACGTTCATTCTTATTCGAAGGAGTAATTATCACATTCAAGCGTTGGGTTCCTTTATCGAGAATCACCACATTATTGGCATCGAGAACTTTCGTCCTCAGGGCCACTTTCTTTCCGGCATCGTCCCTTGCCACAACTTTTACCTTCTTATTATTGAGATTATGCCTTAAAGTAACCGTAGTATCTTCCCGAAGCAAAATGGTACGTTCGAATTTTCTATTTTTCTTCGCCGCCGCAGCCCTATTATTGGAAGAAAAACGTTTGTTTATCTTCTGCAAATATTTCGACTTATTGTATAATTGTTCAAAATTGAAACGCCCGTCAAAGCTCAACTGCCCCTGATTATTCACCGAGTTACCTAAATCTATTTCCTCTGAAATCTGGGCTCCTCTATCCCAAGTGTATGTAGCGTTATACTTGGCATTAAACGACAAATAATCAAGAACAGGTATCTTGCTGAATGGAGCCGTATACGATGCATTGAAAGTTTGATTATAATTCCACGGTGTTCCCAAATTCTTGATACTGGTCAACACGGTATCTTTCCATGCTTCGTATTCATCTGGGAAAAGCTGTTTATTCACCACACCGACCGGCTCCTCGATATGAGCGTTCGTCATCGTTTGCAACGAAAGGTTTATCGACTTGGTGAGATTCCATGTCAACGAGAACTGCCGATCCCATAAAAAACTTTTACTTACACTTGTCGGCAATGCCATTCCTCCCGATCCACTCACATCGCGAATCTGCTGTTCATAATAATATCGCGACATATTGGTATTAAACGCAATATTATTAGGCAAATAATTAAATTCCCATTCCTTCAAAAATTTCAAATGCTTAGATTTACTCTTTAATCCCTTCAACGGGACAAAAGGTTTAATAAAAGGAGTATAGGAATAAGTGAAACTACCCCGATAATCGTATGTATTCTCAAATTCGGTAGTAGGGTCTTGTTTCGATTGTCGATTATAAGAATAGCTGATAGAAAAATTAGCCGGGTCATAGGGCATAGGATTCTTACTCCTAATATCGAAAGAAACTCCCGACAAACTGAAACTCTCGACAGTCGATTTCTCTATCGAAGCATCACTTATAGAGTCACGCTCGGCTTTACTGCCCGCATTGTCCAAAGCATCTTTCAACAAGATATCTTGATCAAGCGGATTGTATTTAGGAGAAGTACGTTGTTCGGTAATCGAATAAAATAACGGGGCTTTCAATTTGACTTTTTCAGGCAAAAAACGCCCTAACTCGACCATCGTAGCTATATTATACTGATAGTAATCGTCTAATCGACGTTCCGTAAGGCTTTGGTCTATCCCCCCAAAACCGACAGTTTCTACATGCCCCGCGATATTCAGCGTAGCAATATCCGACAAACCGAGATTTACATTTGCTTTGGCAGCCCAACCACCAGATTGGTCAAAATCGGTCAAACGCATTTCATTCACCCAAACGACTATATCCTTAGCTGCATTCGAATTATTTCTCACACCGATCATCATCGTACGAACATCGCTCAAAGAAGGGTTCCCCACGATAGTCACCTTATTTTGATTTTTATCGGGATCATAACTGGAATAACGAGTTTGAAACGTCACCGTCGAATTATCCATACGCTTCTTTGCATTCCGTTCCAGCTTCAAATCGGTAAACAAAGAAAGAGGAAAATCAAACATATTGGATTGTGGCCAAACCGCTTCTTGATCTTGTGCATTATATGTGCTATAATTACCCGGCTCCGTCAATGACAACGGGACCTCATACTCATAATAATTCGATTTGCTATCGGATCCTAATCGTAAAAACACAGACACATCGCCATCTCGTAAATTAGTTTTATCGTCAATCAGCTTCTCTGCATGTACAAACATCTGTAACCGCTTGTATGTACGCATATCCATACCACTGTTCTTATAAACCGCACGAGCATCTCCTGACTGCAAATCGGTTACTTTCAAAGACATGGCTTGTTCATTAAGCTGAGTTATTTGCGATTGCCCCGGGTCTATAATACGGGTTACTCCCGGAGGTAAAACATAATTAACAGGAACCTGTCCTGCATTTTCCTCAATATTTACCACCGATATATCCATCTTACCCTGAGCCGGAGCATCTCCTTTCAAATTCAAAGCATAGTTATACGTTCGCCATTCACCCCGAACCAATTCCAACGTGGCAAAACGCAAATGTGTTTCACACTCAAAACCCGTCATAAACATGCGGATAAAACGTATCGTTTTAAAATCTTGAATAGATCCCACTTTCTTCTGAGGACGAGACAAAGGAATTTTGAATTGATACCACACAGCTTTTCCTTCTTCACCATTGCGGAGCCGGACGGTTGTCTCCCGTTTGTCGGTAATACAGTTTTTTCCCACCTCCAAACTATCGGGGCATAACGATATGCGGTACTGATAATACCTTTCATATTCGTTCAACGTATTATCCTGATTGATATCTTCCACGTCAGGAACGCTTTTGGAAGACTGATAATACGAATCATTCATTTCCTCGGGAGACCGGGAATTGTTTTCTGTTCCGTTATATCGTTTGTACCGGTCCAATATAGAAGTTTGGGCATCGTCATAATCGTGTCCACGATAAAAATGGTAATTATCCCCGGCCGGATCGTTAAACGGAGAAAACTGATCTTGTCGCATAGCCTCTACTACCACCGGAGATAGTTTAGTTTCGAGCTTGTCCAAATAATCTCTATAAGATGAGAACCCATATTCCTCGTCATTCGACAGACCGTCTAAACCTACGTCTTGCAAAGCCCGTGCACCACTGGTATTATCGAATGCATAAGTCAAAGACTGACGTTTGGATACCTTTCCCCACACCGTAGTCGCTATCTGTGTTGTATCACCGTCGACAGGCAAACCGTTCTCGAAAGACTTCATACCGTCTTTAAGAATATCTTCCGACACTTCTCCCAAATTAAAATACAATTCTCCCCCGTTATGATTAGTCTGATTCTCATCTAAAAACGGATCCATGAGCCAGAACTGTATATATTCGATATTCGATGATTCGAAATCGGTATAATCCATTTTTCGCATAATCCCGCCCCAACGGTTCTCCGGATTCAACAAAAGTCCTTGTGAGTCGATATTATCGGCATCGAGATTGTACGGCCCCCGTTCCTGTGGATAAAATGAAAGGTTCAATGTCTGTAAGGTCGTCGATTCTCCATAATTGATTTCCTTATTGGGAAATATTTCCCGTACACTCACCTCACGTACATAAGGATTGGACAATTGGTCCAAATCATTTTTCAGGTGAGCCGGTATCAATGTCGAGTTTTTCTGAGTAAACATTCTATCGATATAATACCACGATAGCAATGCTCTATTTTGCCCATAACGAATATCATTGGAATAGCGAGCTTCGGGAAACAAAGCATCAGATGAAGGGTCGTACGGAGTGGAAGCCAACGTCCATGAATAAGGAGACTTCAAGTCCAACCCTGTTTGTGTCGATTCGAAATCATCGATATACGATGTTCCCTGCGAGCTGCCGTTTTTGGATTTATGCGGTATCAATTGGGCAAATTCGGCCGTGAGAGCCAACGTAGAAGGAGCTGTTGCGTTTACAGTCGGAATTTTATTCAACAAATTGGTCAACCATAAAAAATTCGTATTATAAGACAAGTTCACTCCCCACAAAGTATTATTCAGTACCTCATCGCCCATATTTACTTTTTCTGTCAGGGACTTTTCGGACAAATGCATAATCGTCGCTCCTACATTAAAATCTTTGGAGAACGCATAATTCAAATCGAGTCCCAGCATTGTCTTACGTTGCATATTGAACATCGATTGATTTTCAAGCGATACACTAATCGGAGTTCCCGCCTCGATTATACTTTGGTTCAATATCGTCACGACACCCATCGCATAATCCACAATATAATCGGAATTTTCGACCAAAGTCATACCTCCGGCAGTAACAACCACCGATCCCCGAGGTACATTCATCGCATTTAATCTTATCTCTGCGCCCGAAGATGCTTTATATTCTCCGGTCATAATAAATTTATTCTTCTCCGATACTTGCTGGGCGATAGTCAATGTCGAATCATACAGCTCTTGATAAACATACTTTTCCGCTATCGCCGCATTTCCTATTTTTTCGGCCAAGTGACTACCGAACGGCTCTATGACCGGAAATATAATTCTCCCGTTCGAAGATTGAATCGTATACCCCTCTATATAGTCAAAAATGCCATCGGAATATTCCGATTCATTCACATCTAAGCGGTCGAGATTCATTACTTGCAACAAAGTCTGATTGGATATATTCCCCTCCGGTATATTGTTTACAGCTACCCCCGTAGAATCATTCTGATATTTAATATACAACCTGAATTTATCCTTCTGAACCTGATAGGCCCCCAGCGAATAAACATTTTTCATCATTAAATCCCAAATGGGTAATGAGGTCGAAATGGTAGAACCTTTCAACATTTTCAGAAAAAGACATTGATCCGTATCGGTAACATCTCCCGAAAATTCCCCAACCTGATAAACCTGTCCGTTATAAGTATATTCATAAGCGACAGCAATCATCTCATCGGCATTCAGCTTACTTTTCAAGGAGATATAGCCCAATTGGGAATTCAACGTATATTCAGAAGAAGCAAGTTTCCGGGCACTCTCTATTTTCACATAATCCTGCCCCCCCTCGATACCATAAACAGAAAGAGGCTCCAAAGCCTGTGTCACCAAATTGATATTACGAGCATCGGGATAACCGTTTTTAATCTCGGCATACAACGAGTTGGAGTTATTCATCGGATTCTGCTGCGCGGTAGCCGATATCCAATGGTCGTTACCGATATGAACATTTTCGGCCAAATCCATAAAACCGACAATATTCCTCGACTCTTCATAATTACCTTGTTTATTCGTAATCCAAACTTCTATTCGATTGATACTCACGCCCGATGAGACATAAGGCAATTTGGAAGCAAATTTATCGTAATTGTCCCTAAAAAAATGAGCTAAGAAAAAGTGCCTGTTTTCGTCATAAGCGTCTGCCCGGATTTCGAACGGCGTGGTCTGTGCCCCACCACTCGCATTGACCGTTTTCGATTCGGACTGTTGTTGAGAAATAAGAGCGGTAGCCGTCAATTTACCGAACTGCATAGTCGTCTTTACACCGAATAAAGCCGTACTACCACGTATCAACGACGACCCTGTGGTCATACTCACATTACCGGCTTCGATATTCTTAATAATCTCGTCTTCTTTTCCCTGATATTGTAATTTGAGATTTTTCGAGTCGAAATCGAAAGTCGCATCGGTGTTATAGTTCATATTGAACGACATCTTGTCACCGACTTTCGCCGTTACCGAAGCCTGTATCTTCTCGTCGAAGTCGAAATAAGTCTTCTTTCTGGAACTCATCGGCAGTGCGGGATTATCGAGTTTGTTATGTTTCAATCCCATATTCAACTCGATAGATCCTTGTGTCTTCAATTGTACTCCACCCGGTCCAAAAACTTTTTCCAATGGCCCGAGAGAGAACTGCATATCCAAAAAATTGAACTCCGATTTACTGTTCTCTGCAAAATTCTGGGCATTCCGTTCCCGATAATACTGCTGCATGGATTTACGCAACGTATAATCGTTATACTCGGCCGCCGATAACATGAAAGGAGTGCAAACATCAACCCCGGCGACTCGGGTATGGATTACATAACAATTCGTTTCGGCATCATACTCTACTTCTGTTTTCAGATTAGAAGGATTTTTCAAATCCATCGGAGCTATCTGCCCGATTTCATCGTATGATTCGGGTGATGTTTTAGTGACAGGATAACGGACTTGTATAGAATCGGATTCTTTATTGCTTTGCGTTGCCGATATACCACTCGATGAACTTTGCAGATCGGCCGACTGCAAAGCAGCAAAAGCGGAATAGGCCCCTAATCCGCTCACTGCTAGCACAACTATTGTTCCAATCCTTATCCGTCTTCTCATTCGATACTCCTACACAAATTCCCGCCTTTACTCAAAAGGCGACGACGCCGGTATCAGAGCATTTTCAGAGCCTGCTTAATTACCTCTTCAACTCTCATTGAAGGAGTATCACGCAATAACTTTTGAACTGTTTTTTGCGATTGGGGCTGTGAAAATCCAAGCATCACCAACGCAGCCACAGCTTCCTCGTAAATTTCCGAGGCTGCGGGCGTACTTATTACTAACGGATTGTCGGTAGGTTTTATTTTATCTTTCAAGTCAACAATTACACGCTGTGCAGTTTTAGCGCCTATTCCTTTTACCGACTTCAATAAATTTAGATTCTCCGACGCAATCGCCTGCTCCAATTCAGAAGGATTCAATGAAGACAATATCATGCGAGCCGTATTGGGCCCTACTCCCGAAACAGAAATCAACAATATGAATAGTTCACGTTCGTGACGGTCATAAAAGCCATAAAGCTGATAGGCATCTTCCCGAATCGCTTCGTAAACATACAGACGTGTAGCTTGCCCTTTCGAAAGGCAAGAATAAGTATTTAACGAAATATTAAGCAAATAACCTATTCCCATGCACTCCACAACCGCCGTGGCGGGAGTTAAATCGGTAACCTCTCCCGTAATATATTCTATCATATCGTTCTCTTTTTATTCATTTTGTTCAAACTGCAAAGATAGCGAAAGGAGAGTGCAGAGACAAACGGAAATGTAATTTCCGTTTTGACTATGCCGAGCCGCATCCTATCTTCGTATTTACAAAGATAACGAAAGGCAAGCGCAGAGGCAAACGGAATTTTTGGCTCGATATAGTTAATATATTATATATATAATTTTTTATCCATATTTTTTTCTACTTTTGATTCCTAATAAAATATACGTCTCGGCATTAAAAACGAGCAACTTGTTTGTACAGCTATCAACCTTTATTACATTTGTATCTAACGAATAAAATTTAGTGTCGAAACTGTTCATCACTTATGTAACAATAGATTTATCACTATACAACAATGAAAAAAGTATTTCTCATTTTCCTTTCTTTGATTTTTATTTTCACGTTTCAAGTAAAAGCTATTACATTGGAAGATATTACTTCCGGGAAATTTCAGTCCAAAGATATAGCAGAGGTTTATCCATCAGCCGATGGCGTTCATTATTTCACAGCGACAAACGGGAATACACGTATCGTAAAATGTGAATACCGGACGGGACACGAAGTCGATACTCTCTTTGACGTAAAAACCGCCAGAGAATGCAATTTGGAACAATTCGACGGTTTTTCTCTCAGCCCCGATGAAAAACATCTATTAATTTATGCCGACTCGGAACCTATTTACCGACGCTCATTCAAAGCCACTTATTACACGTTCGAGATACGCAGGAACCTATTGAAACCGCTTTCCGACGGAGGGAAACAACAAGCTGCCGTATACTCTCCTAACGGCCGAATGGTCGCTTTTGTAAGAGATAACAATATCTTTATCAAAAAACTCGATTACGGTACAGAAGTAGCCGTCACCCGCGACGGAGAGAGAAACAAAATCATCAATGGGATTCCCGATTGGGTTTACGAAGAAGAATTCGCTCTTACTTCTACCCTGCAATGGTCACCGGACGATGCTACATTAGCTTTTGTGAGATTTGATGAAAGCCATGTTCCCGAATATTCTTTCTCTCTCTACGAAGGTTACTGTCCCACATACCCGGAATACACCCTATATCCGGGAAGATTCACTTACAAATATCCGGTAGCAGGCGAGACCAATTCACAAGTATCGGTACTCTCTTATACCGTCGAAACACGAGCCTTAAAAACGATGAAACTGCCTATATCATCAGACAGTTACATACCTCGAATCAAATTTACGACCGATCCGAACAGACTCGCGGTTGTCACGCTAAACCGCACACAAAACGAAATGGATATATACTCTGTCAATCCTAAATCGGGAATCAGCAAACTGCTATTGAGAGAAACAGACAAAGCTTGGATCGAAGAATCTATATTAGACAATATCTCGTTCTATCCCGATTTCTTCGTGATTGCCAGCAGTCGTAGCGGTTATCAACACCTTTTCCGATACAATTATAATGGAACATTAGCTAAACAAATCACCAAAGGCGAATGGAATGTTTCAGCATTTTTGGGTTATGATGAAAAAAGTCGCTCTTATTTTTACGAATCGAATCAAGAAGGTCCTCTTTACAAAGCCATTTACAAAATAAATGAAAAAGGGATAGAAACCAAATTATCGGAACGAATCGGGACAAATCAGGCTTCGTTCAATCCCTCGTGTACTTATTTTATCAACAAATACAGCAACAGCAATGAACCTTTGCTCGTAACCGTATGCGATGCCAAAGGGAAAGTAATACGCACACTGGAAGACAATGCTACGCTAAAAGCACGAATCGCCCAAACCGATTTGCCACGCAAAGAATTTTTTACCTGCCCCAATCACGCAGGCGATCAAATGAACGGTTATATTTTGAAACCCACGAATTTCGACCCCTCGAAACGCTATCCGGTAGTCATGTCGCAATACAGTGGCCCGGGTTCCCAATCGGTTCTGGATAAATGGACAATAGACTGGGAATACTACTTAGTCAGCAAAGGGTTTATCGTCGCCTGCGTCGATGGGAGAGGAACCGGCGGACGCAGTCGGGCATACGAAACCTCTGTATATATGCAATTAGGGAAACTCGAAACCGAAGACCAAGTAGCGGGAGCGGAATACATGCGGACCCTACCCTATGTAGACGACAAACACATAGGTATATATGGTTGGAGTTACGGTGGGTACGAAACTCTTATGGCCATGTCCACAAGCAACGGTACTTATCAAGCCGGAGTGGCTATCGCTCCGGTAACCGACTGGCGTTATTACGATACGATTTACGCCGAGCGCTTTATGCGTACGCCGAATGAAAACAACGAGGGATACGAACAATCCGCCCCCATTACTCATGCCGAAAAATTAAAAGGAGATTTGTTGATTATATCGGGGACAGCAGACGATAATGTTCATTATCTTAACACATTACAATATTCCGCTGCTTTAATCGAAGCAGGAATACAATTCGATACTCAAATATATACCAATAAAGACCACCATATACGAGGTTGCAACACCCGTCATCATCTGTATATCAAAGTATGTAACTTTTTCCTCGATAAACTGAAATAAAAGGAATAGCATCCCAACCCTATGGAAAAGAAAAAAAGTAACAAAATAAGTTGGTCTACCATCTATTCTTTGGGATTGGTGCCTGCTATTCTCGTATGGGGATTAGCCCCATCGCTTAAAGAAAATGTCATTGTCCTGACATCGATTATCGCCGGTATTATATGGACTATATTCTCCCGGCTTTACATACATTTTTTTAAAGGATGTGGAATAATAGGGTGGATAACAGGGTGGTCTATGATATTTGGAGGAATAACAAAAGCATTCTTGCTCCTTTTCGGGTATTATAATATCCCTATCGTACTTTTTTGGGCTCCCTGCATGGTTGTCATATTATATCTGTTCGAACATCGGAATATACACCCCCCATTCTGTTATCAGTGTATCTTGAAACGAGGAGGGATTCGAGAACGGCATTTACTGGGAGATTTCAGCCGCTATGAAACTCATTATATCGTACGCTTAATTCTAATAGGCTCTATATTAGTAACTATGTTATCATGGATACTCTTTGCTTTTGGCGTGGAAAGGCAAAGCCGTGCCGGGAATTATTTTTACTTCTATTTTCCTCTGGGGTTAAGTATAGCTATCATTATCTTCGAAATTATTCGCCGTCTGCTGATCCAACAACTTATCGAAAGTCACGAGAAAAAATGTAAACGTTATATCAACGACAAAACGAATAATCCCGATATGGATTACTTTTTCACGGTAATTCGTATTATGGTCATAGGTCAAGAAAAAATCTACTTAATCGAAAACAAAGGAGATGAAATAGAATTCAATAGCGGCAAAGGGTTCGATATTCCTATACATCGTTATACAGACTATTGTACGACGCAAGAAGAAGAGGAACAAAAAGCCCGGCAAATCATACGCGAAGAACTTCAAATAGAAAAACCCGATTTACGCCACATATCATCGGCTATCGCCGAAGATTCTTGGCGAAGAGTCGGACATTATGTATTATTTATCTCGGACGAGGATCAAAATAAGTTAAACAGGTACAACGGCCGTTGGTACACCATAGAAGAAATAACAAGATTATTCCATAGCAATAGGCTTTATCCTCTATTTAAAGAAATCTATGCCCGTTTCTATACGATTGTCAATACGGCCCGTACCTATTACAGCAATGGAAAAAGGAGATATCCGATAAGAGGATATAAGCCGTCCTTTACATTACACAGAATCGATTTGCTGGATATCGAATTAGATGACCCGGTTTGGCTTTACGTAAGCCAGCACAATGACGACCGCCTTTTATACCGTATAGACAAATGGATTCGAAAAATTTTAGGTAAAAAATGTTCCTCATCAAATTGCTGCGATGCTTGATTTAATCACCATATTGGGTCCCACCGCTTCCGGTAAAACATCTTTGGCGGTGGCGCTGGCCGCCCACCTCGACACCGAAATTATCAGTGCGGATTCCCGTCAGATATATCGTTCAATGGATATCGGTACAGGTAAAGACTTATCCGAATACACCTATGAAGGACACGCTATTCCCTATCATCTAATCGATATTTGCCCACCCGGATATAAATATAATCTATTTGAATATATTCGGGATTACAACACCGCTTACGCAGATATTATCAAGCGGGGTAAAACGCCCATTCTTTGCGGGGGTACAGGTCTGTACATAGAAGCCGTACTCAAAGGGTACTCGTTACCTCCCGTACCCGAAAACAAGGCCCTGCGCGAAAAACTTGCTGAAAAATCACTATCCGAATTGGAAGAGATACTCAAAAACTACAAGACTCTACACAACCAAACAGATACCGATACTTGTAAGCGAGCGATCCGCGCCATTGAAATAGCCGAATATTATTCTCGGCAAGAGCCCGAAAAACTTATTCCTAATCCGGTAAAAAACGCTTTGATTATCGGAGTGAACATAGATAGGGAAAACCGACGCGCCAAAATTTCGCAACGTCTGCGCGACCGTCTCGAACAAGGCATGGTGGCCGAAGTTCAAGGTTTGCTCGACAGCGGCATCGATCCAGAATCTCTCATTTACTACGGGCTCGAATACAAATATATTACCGAGTACCTCATCGGGCGCACCTCATACGATCAAATGGTTTCATTGCTCGAAATAGCGATTCACCAATTCGCCAAACGGCAAATGACATGGTTCCGGGGTATGGAGCGTCGGGGATTCTCCATTTTTTGGCTCGACGCAGCCCTCTCTCTCGATGAAAAAATAGCTAAGATAGATGAGAAGATAGCCCAGTCGGTATAATACGATACCATATGTTCCATAAATATTAAGAGCTCTTTTCGAGAACACAAAATAAGAAGCTGTTTTAAATTTCTACTTGCATATATCAAAAAATTTTACGAATATTGTAAGCAAGAAATTTCACGAAAGGGAGGCTGTGTAGGGATTAACCTTACTTCATTTTATTTAAATTGAATGTTCATCACACAGTTTGCCTCATGAGCAGTATGGAAGCAAAAATCGAAATTCTTTGGAATAGCCTATTGTTAACATGGTCGTATGATTACAGAATTGCCGGAATCCATACGTTCGATAAAGACGGTTTGGCTATCGGAGTGAATTTGATCGAACGTCTGAATCTCGAAACATCGTGGGGAACCTTAACAATTCTGGAAACGACCGATACTTCCATAACTTTTATACACAATGGCACGAGGATAATATTGTCCGATGGAGCAAAATATCATTTCGAAGTTCCACAAGTGCTCCCCGGCAGTCAAGGAGATTTTTACATCGAATTGATTTGCTCCCAAGTACGACTCACTCACTGGGACGAATTTTTCGAATGCTCTCGGCAATTCACGGTCGATAAAATCGACTGGGATCTCATGCAAGACGGCGATGTAGACTCTGCTTTACTCATTGTCGAATCTATCGCCGAACAATCACCGGAGTCGCTCGAAATTATCGCAGAATATATGGCCGTTGCTGATAATCTGGGTAGTACAGAGGCTCACGAATGGTTACGCGACTATTACAGTCCCGGCGATATTGCAGAACCTTACAGTTAACCAAAAATGAAACATTATGATAGATTTCTCCAAAGAACACAAGACCTTACTTAGCCGATTGGCGAAAAACCCGAACGACATGGAAGCCCGTGCCGACCTACTGCGTTGTAACTGCCTTTGGGCCGAAGAAAATATAAAGGGAAACAAAAACACATGGCAAAATGCAAATCTGATACGTGAAGTATTACAATATGGGCCTCTTTTACTCGAAACGGGAGAAATGAGCATGTATGACCTCGTTTACAAAACATGCGACAGAATAAAAAGGACTATATTTTCACATCCTCGCCTATCTGTAAAAATTCTCGAATTGGAAAGGGAAGCCCTTTATCGTATCGAAGCAGAAACCGGTCACGAACTGGGTATCACCGAAGACGTTCAACATGAAATTAGCCTATTAGGAACAAATATATGGTATGCCGACCGTGGTGAATATGATAAAATTAAAGACGAGGGACATTTGAAACACGACCCGGTAGAATGGACTGCCCGCTGGGAAGAGGTTATCGACGAAGCAGAAGCAAAAGCATATACCAGATTACAAGAACACCCTCAGGGCATGGGGTTTTGTCATGCCTATTGGCCGACGTTATCTGCTATTTTGGCCGAAGACTACGATATCCAGTGGCGTAGCCCGTCCCAAATGAACCCCAAAATTCTGTTCGACTAGCAGAGTATTAGCCTAAAAAAACAGAGGGATACATGTTAACGATGTATCCCTCTGTTTTTCTATTCTATTTTAAAATCCTTTCTTATTTACAAATCGAACTTATAGCCTAACGAAAGCATGAACATTGTATTATTAGGACTACCCTCCTCATCGTAGACATTAGAAAGTCCGAAATTATAACGGGCATCGATCGTCATACCAAAATCAAACTCATACCCAACTCCCAAAGCAAGAGAAAAATCGAATGTTTTAGCCTTATAGCCATATCCATATGGTTCCAAATCTTTGGACGAAATCTCTTTTCCCGCCAACTTCGCTTTATATTCATCATCGACACAGAAGCCGAATTGAGGACCAAAATGAACATTCAAACCTGCCCACGGATAAATTTTCAACAAAACTGGTATATTCAGATAGTGTGAAGTATAGTTCGATTCCAAAGTTTTCGTGAGAACCGGTATATCATCAAAACCAGCCCCCTGCATCGAATAATAAAATTCGGGCTGAATCGCCAATAATTTATTAATACGATAATTAGCAAAGATCCCCACATTCATTCCTGCTCTGAAATTCGATCCATCTCCAGTCAAAGAAGAGACGTTAAGACCTAATTTCGGACCCATAGAAAGTTGAGCGAAAGCTTCACCCATGCACATCACGGTAGCGACTACCAATAAAATCTTTCTCATTTCTTTTTAGTTTTGTTACACCTAGTTCTCCAAAGGGGTATTTTAATACAATTTCTGCGGGGAGAACTTCAGTAATTTTTTTCAAAATATTTACTGATCGCATGTTAATAAAGTGCGAATATAGCCATTAAAGCTATATATAAAAACTATTTATATTCTTTTTCTTCCACATCACAAAGATACGCCCCACAACACATTATCTACTGTCTCTTATACACATCTGACGCTGCCGACGAT
>ENA-UAOW01000650-UAOW01000650.1-human-gut-metagenome-genome-assembly--contig:-NODE-650-length-15002-cov-5.204790_pt1 | contig 15002 bp, 8 predicted proteins | sample MGYA00243470_ERZ654559 | MGnify/ENA primary metagenome ERZ654559 (study PRJEB26926, sample SAMN06164851) | human gut metagenome | biome: ENVO:00009003; feature: ENVO:2100002; material: ENVO:00002003...
GATCGCTCAGTGTCTCGTGGGCTCGGAGATGTGTATAAGAGACAGATCTATTTCTGCGGGAGGACGGATCGATTATGATCACAAAAAAACTGGGCGCTCAGACGATCGCCTTTGCCGCGCCCCCCTCCATCGCCGGGCACGCCAACGTCGTGGGCAAAAAGGAGGGGGACGGTCCCCTGGCCGGCAGCTTCGATCTCATCAATCAGGACGACAGCTTTGGCGAAAAAAGCTGGGAGAAGGCAGAGAGCGCCATGCAGAAGCTGGCTCTGTCCGCCGCGCTGGACAAGGCCAAGCAAAGCGTCAGCGTATTAGACTATATCTTTGCCGGGGACCTGCTGAATCAATGCATCGGCTCCGGCTTCGCCATGCGGGGACAGGACGCGCCCTTTCTGGGACTGTACGGGGCCTGCTCTACCATGGCGGAGAGCCTGTGTATGGCGTCGGCTATGCTGGACGGCGGCTTCGGGGAGTGGGCGGCGGCGCTGACCTCCTCCCACTTCTGCTCCGCCGAGCGGCAGTACCGCACCCCGCTGGAGTACGGCGGACAGCGCACCCCCACCGCCCAGTGGACGGTGACCGGCTCCGGCTGCATCATCCTGGCCCGGGACGGGAACGGCCCCTATGTGACCCACGCCACCATCGGAAAGATCGTGGACAAGGGCATCAAGGACGCCAACAACATGGGGGCGGCCATGGCTCCCGCGGCCTATGAGACCATCAAGGCCCACTTCCAGGACACGGGACGCAGGCCCTCTCAGTACGACCTGATCGTCACCGGAGACCTGGGCAAGCTGGGCAGCGAGATCCTGTTCGACCTGTTCCACAAGGACGGCATGGACCTGAACAACCTGACCGACTGCGGCACCCTGATCTACGATCTGGAGGGTCAGGACGTGCACTGCGGCGGCTCCGGCTGCGGCTGCTCCGCCGTGGTGCTCACCGGGCATCTGCTCAACGGTATGCGCGCCGGGCGCTGGAAAAACATTCTCTTCTGCGGCACGGGCGCTCTGCTCTCCCCCACCTCTACCCAGCAGGGCGAGAGCATCCCCTGCATCTGCCACGCCGCGGCCATCTCCTGCACAAAATAACACCACACCACAGCCGCGGGGCGGCCGGGAGACGGTCTCCCGCGCTCCCCGCCGGAATGAGAAAGGAATCCGTCATGGAACTCTTTTGGGAATACGTCCGCGCGTTCCTCTGCGGCGGGCTGCTCTGCCTCATCGGTCAAATTCTGATCGACAAGACCCCCCTTACCCCCGCCAAGATTCTGGTGACCTATGTGGTCTCCGGCGTCGTTCTGGGGGCGCTTGGCATCTATAAGTATATCGTGGCCTTCGGCGGCGCTGGAGCCACCGTGCCGTTGACCGGCTTTGGCTACCTGCTGGCCAAGGGCGTGGCCAAGGCGGTGGATGAAATGGGCATTCTGGGAGCCCTCACCGGCGGCGTTACCGCCGCCGCAGGCGGCATCACCGCCGCGATCTTCTTCGGCTATCTGGTCGCGCTCATCTTTAAGCCCAAATCCAAGTCGTAAAAAGGAGGCTGCCGGACAAGCGGCGAAGCCGTTTGTTCGGGAAAGCTGCGGCCTGTACGTGCGCGCACGTACAGGCCGGGATGTATGTTTCACGACGTACACGCCGCTGCGAAACAGGGATCGGACTTGATTCCCCCCGCTCCGGCGGAGGGGCGCTGCGAGGCTCTTTCGGCAAGCTGAGCGGCTGCTCCCTATCCCCGATAACGGCGGTAGCCGCTGCCCCCGCGGCAGCGCCTGCGGCGGCCCCGGGTCGCGATGCGGTAAACAAGAAAAACCACCAGACCGATTACGATCAAGGCGAGCAGCAGAACAAGCAGCGTGATCCGGTTTGGGTTCTTCAGCAAATGGACGGGGTTCCAGGAGGGCACGGACACCTTGCGCCCTTCCGGCGCGGCATAGCGGCGGTCCATCGTGCCCATGGACTGGAGGTAGGAGGCCAGGGCGTACCATTCCTTGACCTCCGAGCCGCCGGAAGTATGGATGATGTGCGCCTCCAGGTCGGTGATCTCGTTCCCCTGGGCGTCCTTGGGCGTAACGGTGAGGATGCCGAACGATTTTGCATTCACCGCCCCCAGCATCTGTCCGGAATAGAGTCCGGTGACCACCCGGTAAAGCCGCTCGTCCTCCAGCGCGGCCTCAGAGCCGTCGGGGAGCACCTGGGCGCACGCGGTGACCTTGTTGAAGATCAGCCGGCGCGGATTATAGGTCCAGCGCATGCCCGCCGGATAGAGCTGGGCGGCAGGCATGAGCGGGGTAACGGAAGCGTCCACCTCGAAGACGTCTTTCAGCTCCCGTCCGGTCAGCCATACGGACACCAGCGGGTAGCCCGGCGTACCGTCCGCTCCGGAGCCCAGCGACGAGACGTTGAACGCGTCCGAGGTGGTGATCTCTCCCGCAGCAAAGGAAGCCCGGACAACGCCTGCGGCCACCACCGCAAAGTCCACGGTCCTGTAGTCCTCCCCCTCCGCCTGTTCCACCGCGTAGACATAGGAATCCGCGATCAGGCTGCCCAGGGGGTCCTCCTGCTGCTGCTGCGCGAACCGGCGGATGGGCGTGAACGCAAAGGCGCTCTCACAGAGCACCTGATGAAAGCTCAGGCCGAAACCCGCCAGGTACCCCTCGTCCACCTTCTGCTGAAACCGGCGGGCCATCGCGGTCATGGCGGCGTCTTCTGTCACGGTCTCATCAATGGGGACCAGCCGGAAGTCCAGGGTATCCAGTCCTTCTCCGGTCTTCTCCACCGTCAGCACGCCCAGGTTCCGGGTGTACTCGCCGCAGGAGACGATCAGGGTATCGTTCACCCGGATGGGCTCCTGCGTGGCGGAGTGGGTATGTCCGGAGATGATCACGTCGATGCCGTCCACGGCTTTTGCCAGCTCGTAGTCCTCCCCTTTACCGTCCGTGGTCCCCGAGTGGGACAGGCACACGATATAGTCCGCCGCTTCCTGTGCCTGAATGGTCTCCACCACCCGCTGCGCGGCCTGCGCAAGCGGGGTGAATTCCATGCCGGACATGGGGGCGCATTCATCGGCGTCCACGCCCAGCAATCCAAAGACCGCAACGCGCACCCCGTCCCGTTCCAGCACTACATAGTCTCCGATGCCATAGTTCTCCCAGGCGGCGCGGGTCGCGCCGTCCCCCGCAGGGGGCTTGTAGTTGGCCTGGACGACGGCGGGCAGGCGGTCCCCGCTGTCCACCGCGGCGCCGAGCATCTCCGCCAGGCCGCGGGCGCGGTAGTCGAACTCGTGGTTGCCCAGGGTGGTCACGTCATATCCCATCTGTCCCAACGCCCGCAGTTCCGGGGCGTCGGTGGCGTAGATGGTCTGGAACAGGGAGCCCATGGAGAAATCTCCCGCGTCCAGGGTGACTACCGGGGTTTCCGCCGCGGCGCGCTCCTGCCGGAGCAGCGTGGCCAAGCGGGTATAGCCGCCGTATTCCCCGCCCTCTTCATCCGGGACGGGCAGAAAACGGTCGTGGGTGTCATGGGTGAACAGAATGGTCAGGGCGCCGGCGCCCTGATCCTCCGCCGCCGATGCCGGCGCCAGGACAGCGGCACAAAGCAGCAGGATCAGACACAAAGCGCCCCCGCGGCGCAGAAGCTGTTTCACAGCGGTCCCTCCTATCGTTCCGGGTCACAGGTCTTTTTATAACGTGTGATATCATGGCAGCTGATCAGGCAGGCCTCCCGCCCGCTCCAGCGGATCAGCGATGCGTCCGCCAGACTCCACACATCCAGGACGGGATTATAAAACTCCACCGTGCGGTTCACATCCCTCCGGATGTCCCGGGCCGGACAGTTCCCGCAGGGCGCGTCCCGATGGAGGAAGGCCTGATAGCAGCGCAGCCCCTCCGCTGCCTGCGCCGCTACGGCGCGGGTCTTGGCATTGATAAAGAGCATCTCATAGGTATCCGGGTCGATGACGTAGATCCAGGAATTCTGGTTGTCCAAGGCAATGCGCAGGTCCCGTGCCCGCTCCTCCGCCTGCTGCTGGGAGCGCAGCTTCAGCAGGAATACCGAGAGAAAGCCGGCGATATGGGTGAGCGCATCGATCTGCTCCTGGGTCCAAAGGCGGCTTCCGACGCATTCGTCAAAGCCCACGTAGCCCCGAAACACGCCGTTGTCCCGAATGGCGCACTGGAGCAGGGATTTGACATCCTGCGCTTCCAGGATATCATACTGGCATTTGGGAAGACGGGTCACATCCGGGCAGTAAAACACACCGTGCTCGTCAAAGTTCTCCTCATAGCGCCCGCCCAGATCCCGCTGATACTCGATATGCTGCAGACGGTCGATCTGGGGCTCGACGCCCTCGCTGCACCACTCGAAGGTATTCCGGCAGGCCCGGTTGTCCGGGGTGTTTTCAAAGATATATGTCCGGCTGACGTTGAACCGGCGGCCCACCAGCGCTAGGATATCTTGGACCGTGTTCTCCACATCCCCCGACTCATACAGGCGGCGGAAGGCGTATTGGACCAGCCCATCTTCTGCCGTACCGGGACGCCCGCCGGAATCGATGCGCTCGCCGACGGCCATGAGGGGGGCTCCAGGCTGCTGGAAGCCGGCGTCCTTCTGCGCGCGGTAAAGCTCATAACAGTTCTTTCCACGGCGTTTGGCCCGGTACAAAGCTTGGTCGGCCCGCTGAAACAGCTCCTGGAAGGCGGCGCCGTGCTCCGGTGAAAGGGCCGCCCCCACCGAGCAGGACAGGGACCAGCTGACCAGCTCTTTCTGGAACATCCCCTGAAACGCCTCGATCAAGCGCCCGCAGCGCTCCTCGACCAGCTCCTTGTCCGGGACCCGTTTCAAAAACACCAGAAACTCGTCCCCGCCGATGCGGGAGACGATGTCGTCCGCACGGAAAAGCCCGCGGATCTCCTCCGAGAGCCGGGCGAGGACCGCGTCGCCGAACATATGGCCGTAGCTGTCGTTGACCTGCTTGAAATTATCTACATCGATGATGAGCAGCGCGGCGCGTTCTCCCTCTGCCTCGGATAAATATGCCTCAATCCGGCGGCGTGCGGAATTTTTATTGAGCAGCCTGGTCAGCCCATCCCGCTCCGCCTTGTCCCGCAGGGCCTGATTGGCCCGCTTCTCCCCGTCGATATCCATGACCACGCCCACTACCTTGATGGGGCGCCCGTCCTCCCTCTGCTGGGCGGTGGCACGGATGCGGCACCACAGATAGCGTCCGTCCGCCTTGGCGATGCGCAGCTCCATCTCCTCGTAATGAGCGCCGTCCATCAGGGCGCGCAACGCATCCAGAAACACCGGGGCATCCTCCGGATGGATATGGGACGCCTTGGGGATCGCCCCTCCCACGCCGCCTGTCATGGGCGCGTAACCGAAGCGTTCCTTCCAGTTGGGGGAGTAGCTCACCGTTCCGCCCGCCACATCCCACTCGAAGATGATATCGTTGGTCTGGGCCAGAATGATCTGATGCCGCTCCAGGGAAAGCCGCAGCTCCTCCTGCGCTTTCTTGGTCCGGCTGATGTCCACCAGCACGCAGTAAAGATACTCTACACCATCCGCTTCGGTGACCATACGGCTTTTCTCCAGGACCCAGATGACCTGCCCGTCCTTCCGGACCAGGCGGTATTCCAGTTCCACGCCGCTTCCCAGCGTCAGCTGTTCTCTGGTCCGGCGGCGCACCTCCGCCCGGTCCTCCGGGAGGATCAGCCCGGTCAGGCGGTTCTGGAAGCGCTGTTCCAGCTCCGCCGGCGTATAGCCCACCAGGGCGGAAAAGTTTTCGCTGACCCCCATGAGCGTAAACCACCGGTCATTTCGGCAGCACTGGACGCCGCTCCACAGGCTGCGCAGGGCTGTCTCCCGCTCGCGGGTGTCCTCCGCTTCCGCTGTTTCCGCCTCCCGCCAGACCGCCAGTCCCTTGCGGGAGTGCAGATCATCCACGTCGATACGCAGCAGGGTGGCCTCGTACCAGCGGTAATCGCCGATCATGGCGCTGTAGACCCGATAGCGGTGCCTGTACTTCATCAGCCCCTCGGCAAAAAACTCCTCGCCGCTGTTTTTCAGAAATTCCAGCACCCGGGCGCGGTCGTCCGGATGGACCGCCCTTTGGACCAGATTGCGCATGGACTCCGCAAAGCTCGCCCCGGAGCGCAGCAGCGCAAAATCCGGATTGGGATCGTAGACCATGTGGTAGACCCCCTGATCCAGATCCACCTCTACTACGGTGGCGTTCACATAGCGCAGCAGCGTCAGGTATTTGACCTGGGCGGTCTGCAGCATATCCAGCCCCCCGGCGTGCGGGACGGAGACGTCGTGCGGCGTGAGGGGTCCTCCGCCTGTGGCGGGAGGATCGTCGGTATAGGTGCAGGCCAGCGCCGCAAACGCATCCCGCAGATGCTTGAAGCACTCCAGCAGCTTAGGGGAGAAGCTGCCGCACGCTCCGTTCAAAATCATATTCATGGCCTGCTCATGGGAGCAGGCGTCTTGATAGCCCCGGTCGGTGGTCAGTGCCTCGTAAGCGTCCGCCAGGCCTACCGCCTGCGCCCAGAGTGGGATACGCTCCCCCCGGAGTCCGTCGGGATATCCCTCGCCCTCCCACCGCTCATGGTGATAGCGGCAGATGTCCCAGGCATAACGCAGGTATTCCCGGTCGCCCATGCCGTCCAGCTGCTCCAGCATGCGGCAGCCGATGGCGGAATGGGTCTTCATCACCTCGAATTCCTCCGGCGTCAGCTGGCCCGGCTTGTTGAGGATAGCGTCCGGTATGGCGATCTTGCCGATGTCGTGCAGCGCGGCGGCGGCGGAGATAACGGCGATCTTCCGCCCGTCCAGTTGGTACTCCGGACAGCTGCGCGCCAATTCCTCCAGCAGCAGCTTGGTGAAGCGGCGGATCCGCAGGATATGCCGGCCTGATTTTGCGCCGCGGTATTCGATGATGGAGGACAGCGTGTCTACCATGACCTCGTTGGACTGCCGGAGCGCGTTTGCCTGCTCTTCCGCCAGCTCCTCCAGGCACCGCTTGTAGCGGCTGAGTTCCACCAGATTGCGCACCCGCCGCCGGACGGCGCAGGGTTCAAACGGTTTGACGATAAAATCCGAGGCGCCCAGTTCGAACGCCCGCGCCGCGCGCGCGGCGGAATCCTGAGCTGTGATGACCACCACCGGCGTTTCAGGCAGAACTCGTTTGGCCCTCATCTCGGCGAGCACCGGGAAACCATCCTTGGCCGGCATGAGCAGATCCAGCAGCACCGCCGCGATCCGGGTGTGATTCTCCTCCAGCAGCAGCAGCGCCTGATCGCCGTTTTCCGCTTCCAGCAGATTGTACTCCTCTTGAAACAGTTCCCGCAGAACGGCGCGGTCGGCCTGCTGGTCGTCCACCAGGAGCAGGGTATCTCTCGGCTCCATCAGACGCCGCCTTTCAGCGCGCCGCACAGCGCCCGATAGACCCCGGCCAGCTCGTTGTAGCTGGCCCGCGCTCCTGCTGTGTCTCCGGCGCGCAGCTGCTCCACCATTCTGCAGCAGCACTGACACAGACGCCCCATTCCCAGATTTCCGGAGATGCCCTTGAGCGTGTGAACGGCGATCAGCGCCGTATCCCAATCCGCCCCGTCCAGCGCACGACCCAGTATTCCAAAATTGTCGTCCTCCGGAAACCGCATCAAAAATTTCTCGAGGAGCTCCGTATTGCCCGCCATGCGCTGCAGCACGTCCGGAAGGTCGATGCCCGCATTCTGCAAAGCGTCCCATCGGTTCTGCTCCATACTCACTCCTCCTTGTCTCCTCTGAAATAGGCATCCAACAGGGCATACAGCGCTTCCGCGTCGATGGGCTTGGCCACATGCTCGTTCATGCCTGCGGCCTTGGCGGCTGCTACGTCTTCCGCAAAGGCGTTGGCTGTCATGGCAAAAATGGGGATACGCGCCGCGTCCGGCCTGGGACAGGCACGTATGGCCCGGGCCGCTCCGTGTCCGTCCAGTACCGGCATCTGCACATCCAGCAGGATCATATCATAGGTGCCGGGCGGCGACTGCGCGAACGCCCGTACTGCGGCGCGCCCCTCGGAGACCTGGTCTACCGCAGCGCCGGCAGACTCCAGCAGCGCTGCGGCGATCTCCAGATTCAGCTGGTTGTCTTCCGCCAAAAGGATGCGGCGGCCTGTAAAATCATAGCGGCCGCAGCGCCCGGCCGGTGCTGGGGGCGTTTTGCCATGCCCCGCCGCCTCCCGCAGCGCACGATGGAGATTGGACGGAAACATGAGCTTGGACAGGAAGGCGTTTACACCGGCCGCACGGGCCTGCGGCTCAATGCCGCTCCAATCGTAGGCGGACAGGATGATGATCAGCAGGTCCGGTCCCACCCGCTCACGGATGCGGCGGGCCGTTTCAATCCCGTCCATGCCCGGCATCTGCCAGTCCAGAATACACACGTCATAGTCCGTCCCGTCCGCACAGGCCCACAGAATTTCCTCCACCGCCTCGGCGCCGGAGAGGACCCAGCGTACCGACATGCCCATTCGCTCCAGCAGCAGGGCCGCATGCTCGCAGGTACCCCTGTCGTCATCCGCCACCAGGACCCGCAGATCCTTCCGTTCCCCGGATTCCACCGTGCAGCAGACGCTCTGGTCGGGTTCAAAGGGCAGCTCCACCTGAAAAACGCTGCCCTTGCCCGGGGCGCTCTTCACCCGGATGTTCCCTCCCATCAGGGTGACCAGGTTCCGAACGATCGCCAGCCCAAGGCCGGTGCCCCCCTGCCGCAGGACTCCGGCATGGGGGTCCTGTTCAAAGGGAAGGTACATCCGCTTTTGAAACCCCTCGTCCATGCCGATACCGGTATCGCTGACCGTGAAACACAGCTGACGGTAGACGCCCTGCTGCCCGGTCTGCCCCACCTCCAGCCGGACCCGGCCGCCGGCGGGGGTAAACTTCACCGCATTGGACAGCAGGTTATGCAGGATCTGATTCAATCGGACCTGGTCTCCAATCAGATGCTCCTCGCTCAGATCGTTGGTCAGCGCGAACTGTACGCCGCGGCTGGCGCACTGGCTTTCGTAGACTGCGCCCAGCTCCGTGAGCAGGCGGGCCAGGTCGAAGGGCTCCCGGGTAATGGAAATCTTCCCGCTCTCGATGGCGGACATATCCAGCACATCGTTGATAATGCTCAGAAGGTATTTGGAGGAATAGGCAATTTTGGTCAGGCACTCCTCCGTCTTGGCGCGGTCATCCGGGTCGGCGGCGGCGATGGCCGTCATACCGATGATCGCATTCATGGGCGTACGTATCTCATGGGACATACGGGAAAGAAAATTACGCTTGGCCGCGTTGGCCTGCCGGGCGTTCTCAAGGGCGTCACGCAGCGTCTGCCGGGTCCGGCGCTCCTCGGTCTGATCCTCCAGCTTGGCGATATACCGCTCCACCCCGCCGTCCTGCAGGACCGGGTAAACCTGCAGCAGCATCCACTGCTCCCGCTTCGTCTTCGGGTTCATGATCCGGCATTCCCGCTCCACAGGCTTCCGCAGGACCGTCCCCCGGAAGATCGCTTCCACCATGCGGAAGCTCTCCTGATCGGCGAACATCGCCCGCCGCTTGTCCGGGTCCCGCAGCAGCTCCTCCTCCGTCAGGCCCAATACCCGCTCGGTGTTGCCGCTGAGGAATTCACTCTCCCGCCGCGTTGCGTGATAGATGTATACCACATCGTCGATCGTCTCCGTAAGCAGGCTGAACAGCAGCTCCCGTCCTTCCAGCTCCCGGCTTTTCTTTTGGATCGAACGATAGTACAAAACGGATACCGTTAGGATGAAAAGCGTCATGACCGCCGCCAGGATCACGACCTTTCGGGTGGTATGGTCGGACTCCCGATCCATCTCCCGCACGGCTGCGGTGCTCCACACCATGACGACGTTGGAGTCCTCCATGAACTGGTCATACAGGGGCGCCAGCTCCTCCTCCAGCAGCCGTTTTGCCTTCTGAGCCTCGTATTCCTCATGCTCCAGCAGTTCCTGCTGAAGGACGACGATCTGCTCTGCCGCGTCTTTCAGCACATCCACGTCCTCCGCGGGGCCCAGGTAATGTCCCGCGATGTAATCCAGGCTCTCTTCCAGCTCCGGCATGGCCTCCTCCACCAGAGTACGCACTGCCGCGTAATCCTTCGCTCCCCGGCGAATGGCCAGCCGGTTCATCCCCTGACGCATCAGCGATACTGCATTGGTGGCCCGATTGATGTGCTGGGCGTTGAGATAAGGGTACTCATACAATGCGCTCAGGTCCTGGTTCATGCTGAGGATCGTGGAGGTCGAAAGTACGGCAAACAAAAGCGCCAGCCCGCAGACCAGTACAGGCCACACAATATTGATCCGCTCTCCGCCGTTTTTCCATTTCCTGTTTCTCATGGCGCTTTCCCTCATTAATTGAAACGCTGCAACGGTGTGACAGGCCCGCAAGCCGTATGGATCACTATAATTATACTTCATCCCCCCCATTTCCGTCAAATAAAAGCATACTGCGCCGCGCGCCGGTACATTTTTGTAGGTTAGTCAAACATATTGGACGGCGAACTCTGCGGGAGAAAGCCAGTGAAGGGGCCTCATGGGGAAGTTGATGGAGCGGCGGTTGTGGACAGCAAGTTGTTTGGCGAAGTCATCCAGCGAGTAAAAGTTGTGGCAGGAGTAAAACCGTTTCTGGTCCTCCCGGTGGCTGCGTTCCGCCTTGCCGTTGTGGCGGGGTGTATAAGGACGGATGAGTTTGTGCCGGATGCCTGGTTTAGCGGCGGCAGCTTCAAACAGGGTGGGTAGGTGCCGCTTGCTGTTGGAAAAACGGTTGGTGAACTTAAAACCATTGTCTGTCTCCGCCGCGGAAATGTCCAAAGCCCTTGTCACCCTTTACGAAATTTGCTATAATAAAGGGTAATTTTGATTTGACTGATCGGGAGGGACAACGCGCGCCCATGAAATATAAGCAATGGAACCGGACACACTGTGACAGCGAGGCGCGCGCCGCCCTGGAGCGGGCGGGCATCCCCCCTTTGGCGGCCCTGGCTCTGTGCGCCAGGGGTCAGGACACTCCGGAAAAGGCCCGAGCCTTTCTGGCCTGCGGGCAGGAACTGCTCCACGACCCTCTGCTGATGCTGGACATGGACAAGGCCGCCGGGCGCCTGCGTCTGGCGCTGGAGCGGGACGAGCGCATCGCCGTCTACGGGGACTATGACGTGGACGGGATCACCGCCACCTGCCTGCTCACCGATTTTCTCCGCAGCGAGGGCGCGGCGGTGATTTCCTACATCCCCGACCGGATGGAGGAGGGCTACGGCCTGAACCGGGACGCAGTGAATACCCTGCACCGGCAGGGCGTTTCCCTTATCGTCACGGTGGACTGCGGCATCACCGCCGTGGACGAGGCGGAGTACGCCCAACGCCTGGGGGTGGACGTGGTGGTCACCGACCACCACGAGTGCAAGGACACGCTGCCCCGCTGCACGGCGGTGGTGGACCCCCACCGTCCCGGCTGTCCCTATCCCTTCAAGTACCTGGCCGGCGTTGGGGTGGCGCTCAAGCTGGTGCTGGCCCTGGGCGGCCCAGCCCGGCGGGCGGCGCTGCTGGCGGAGTATGCGGATCTGGCCGCCATCGGCACCGTGGCCGACGTGATGAACGTCACCGGAGAAAACCGCTGCCTGGTGCGCCTGGGCCTGGAGGCCCTGCAGCACACCAGGCGTCCCGGCCTGCGCTCCCTGCTCCACGAGGCCGGACTGGAGGAAAAGTCCATCAGCTCCATGTCCGTGGGCTACGTGCTCGCCCCCCGCATCAACGCCTCCGGGCGGATGGGCTGCGCGAGCCTGGCGGGCGAGCTGCTGCTCACCGAAGACCCGGGTCGGGCCGCTCTTCTGGCTGCGCAGCTGTGCCAGCTCAATCGGGAGCGCCAGGCCATCGAGGCCGCCATCTATGCCGAATGCGTCGCCCGGGTGGAGGCCCTGCCCGGCGAGGAGCGGTACGCGCTGGTGCTCTCCGGCGAGGCGTGGCACCAGGGGGTCGTGGGCATTGTGGCCTCCCGTCTGGCGGAAAAATACTCCTGTCCCACCTTTATGATCTGCCTGCAGGACGGCCGGGGCAAGGGCTCCTGCCGCTCCTTCGGGGGCTTCAACCTGTTTGCCGCGCTGGAGCACTGCGCCGGCCTGCTGGAGGGCTTCGGCGGCCACGCCCTGGCGGCGGGCTTTACCATCCGGGAGGAACAGATCCCCGCCTTTGCCGCGTGCATGGCGGAGTATGTACGCCTGCGGACCGGCGGAGCGGAGATGGTCTCCACGCTGGAGATCGACGCGGAGATCGAGGACGCGGGCGCGCTCACCCTGGATGGGGTGGAGGGTCTGGATCTGCTGGAGCCCTACGGCGCGGGCAACCCCAAGCCGGTGTTTTCCCTGTCGGGCTGCACCGTCTCCGCCGCCAGCGAGGTGGGCGGCGGACGGCACCTGAAGCTCAAGCTCGCCTGCGGCGGCAGGAGCTTCGACGCCATCTTTTTTTCCGCCACTCTGGCCCAGGCGGGTCTGTCCTGCGGGGACCGGGTGGACGTGGCCTTTACCCCCCAGGTCAACGAGTACCGGGGCTGGCGCACCGTGCAGCTGCAGCTGTGCGACCTGCGCCCCGCTCTGACCCGGGCCCAGGCCGAGCGGGCCCTCTATGAGAAATTTCGCCGGGGGGAGCCGCTCTCCCGCTCGGAGGCCGCCGCCCTGCTGCCCAGCCGGGAGGACTTCGTCTCCCTGTGGCGCTACCTGAAGGGGCACACCGCTCACGGCCCGCTGGAGGAGACCGCACCCCGGCTGGCCCGGAACATTGCCCGTGCCTGCGGACAGCGGGAGACGGTGATGCGCACCCTGGTGTGCCTGGAGGTCTTCGACGAGCGGGGCCTGATCCGTCTGGAGCGCACCACCGACCACCTGCAGATCGGCCTGACGGCTGTGGACGGCAAGGTGGACCTGGAGCAGTCCGTCATCATGCGCAAGCTGCGCAGCATTCTGGAACCTTAACGCGTCCCGCGCGTCTGCGCAACGCGTTCGCCGGAGGTGGCCTGTTATGGACCCCATCCTGGAGCGCTATCACGCCCTGGAAGACAAGATCAAGACCTATAACCCGGCGCTGGACACCCAGCGCCTGTTCAACGCGTTCAATTACGCCGATAACGCCCACGCCGGACAGCTGCGCAAGGACGGCTCTGCCTATATCACCCACCCCCTGGCGGTAGCGGAGATTGTGGCCGAGCTGGAGCTGGACACCGACTCCATCATTGCCGCCCTGCTCCACGACTGCATCGAGGACACCGGCGTCACGCACGAAGGGATCGCCAAGCTCTTCGGCATCACCGTGGCCGATCTGGTGGAGGGGGTCACCAAGCTGACGCGGGTGCAGTACACCTCCAAGGAAGAGGAGCAGATGGAGAACCTGCGCAAGATGCTCATGGCCATGGCCAAGGACATCCGGGTGATCCTCATCAAGATCTGCGACCGGCTGCACAACATGCGCACCATGGCCTACCAGACCCCCCGCAAGCAGAAGGAGAAGGCCCTGGAGACCATGGAGATCTACGCCCCCATCGCGCACCGTCTGGGCATGCAGCGCATCAAATGGGAGCTGGAGGACACCTCCCTGAAATATCTGGACCCCATCGGCTACCAGGAGATCGCCGACGAACTGGCCGCCCGCTCCTCCGCCCATGAGGAATTCCTCTCCGGCATCCAAAAGCGCATCCAGGAGCGGCTGGACGAGGAGGGCATCCGCTGCACCATTTACGGCCGGGTCAAGCACATCTACTCCATCTACCGCAAGATGTACGCCCAGAACAAGACCATGGACGAGATCTTCGACCTGTACGCGTTCCGGGTCATCGTGGATGATATCCCCGACTGCTACAATGTGCTGGGCGTCATCCACGATCTCTACAAGCCGGTGCTGGGCCGCTTCAAGGACTATATCGGCACCCCCAAGCCCAACGGCTACCAGAGCCTGCACACCACCGTCATCGGCCGGGAGGGGCTGCCCTTCGAGGTACAGATCCGCACCTGGGAAATGCACCACACGGCGGAATACGGCATCGCCGCCCACTGGAAGTACAAGCAGGGCATGGCCAACGAGAAGCTGGGCACCGAGGAGGCCTTCGAGTGGGTGCGCAAGCTTTTGGAAAGCCAGCAGGACATCGACGCGGAGGAATTCGTGCGCACCATGCGGGTGGACCTGTTCGCCGACGAGGTGTTCGTGTTCACCCCCCGGGGCGACGTGATCAACCTGCCCGCCGGGGCCACCCCCATCGACTTTGCCTACAACATCCATTCCGCGGTGGGCAACCACATGACGGGCGCCAAGGTCAACGGCCGCATGGTGCCCTTTGACACCGCCCTGAAAAACGGCGATATCGTAGAGGTCATCACCTCCAAGTCCGCCCACGGCCCCAGCCGGGACTGGATGAAAATCTGCAAATCCAACGAGGCCCGCAACAAGATCCGCCAGTGGTTCAAAAAGGAACGCCGGGAGGAGAACATCGCCACCGGCCGCGCCTGCTTCGAATCGGAACTGAAGCACGCCGGTCTCTCCCTGGCGGCCATCACCGCCGAGGACGTGCTGCCCTTCGTGCTGAAAAAGGCGCGCTTCGGCACCCTGGACGAGCTGTACGCCGCCATCGGCTACGGCGGCATGTCCGCCCAGAAGGCGGTGGTGCGCATCAAGGACGAGATCGCCCGTCTGGGCCGCGTCCAGGCGGAGCAGCAGGCCGCCGAGCGCGCCGCCCAGGAGGCGATCCATCCCGCCACCGGCGCCGCCTCCGCCCCGCCCCCCAGAGCGGGCCGGAAGAGCGAATCGGGTATCATCGTGGAGGGCCTGGACAACTGTCTGGTGAAGTTCGCCAAGTGCTGCACGCCCGTGCCCGGGGACCCCGTGGTGGGCTTTATCACCCGCGGCTTCGGCGTGTCCGTCCACCGGCAGGACTGCCCCAACGCCGACCCGGCCCGGCGCAAGCCGGAGGAGGAGCTGTCTCT
>ENA-UAOW01000655-UAOW01000655.1-human-gut-metagenome-genome-assembly--contig:-NODE-655-length-14929-cov-6.673860_pt1 | contig 14929 bp, 14 predicted proteins | sample MGYA00243470_ERZ654559 | MGnify/ENA primary metagenome ERZ654559 (study PRJEB26926, sample SAMN06164851) | human gut metagenome | biome: ENVO:00009003; feature: ENVO:2100002; material: ENVO:00002003...
CGATCGTCGGCAGCGTCAGATGTGTATAAGAGACAGCTCCCGGCCCCTTCCTTTTGCTGTTTCTTTGTGCTATGCTCTCCCCAGAGGGGAGGTGATGATGATGTTCGGCTCGAAAAATAAGATCGGCGCCCAGGTAGATGGAATAGGTGCCCGTACAGATGGGCTTGGCCCTCATGTGGAGGGGGCCGCGCCCTATCTGGACGGGGTTGGCGCTTCTTCCGCCTCTGATCACTGGTCCAGCGCCATTCCCAGGATTGACCTCTCTGAGATTAAGAGCCTCAAACCGGAGGAACGGGAAAGCCTGACGAAACAGATGGAAGATATGCGAAAGTCCTTTTGCGATGCTTTAAGCAGTATCTCCAGTGATACTCAAGCGATCAGGCAAGATAACCAGGATACACGGTCAGCAACAGAGCGCGAGAATTGGATCAGCCGCGGGCTTGCGGTGGTGGGCATCATAATCGGGATTGCTAGCTGGTTCATTTAGGAAGAAATGAGGCCCGTTTACTTCCGCCGGAGGAAGGAGAAGATCAAGCTCGCAATACCCAGGCCCAGGCTCAGACCGCTCAAAAACTTCCCGAAGTACTCTGGCAATTCAAACATCGTGCTTCTCCTTCTTTCTCGGCCTGCCATCGGGCCAGTGGCCCCAAGTGGACCAGTCCCACTCGATGCTCCCGTCCTCGTACACGCAGATGCCGTGCGCCAGCAGCGTCCAGCCGTCGCTCACCCGCTCCAGCACCACCACCCCTGGTCCCGCGTTCTCCAGGCACAAGTAGTCCCACCCATTCCGGTTCCGGTACACCTCTCCCACCGTCAGCTCCTGTACTCGTACCATCTTCGCCCTCCTTTCGGCTCTTTTTGTCTTGTTTTAGGTACTTCCCTTGTGGTATACTCTGCTTGTCCCCGCTGTAATAATTTAGGGACAGTTTGAGTATAGTTTGCATTTGCGAATTTGTCAAGTGCAAATGCGTAATTTGCGGAGGCTATCTATGACAATTTGTGAGCGGATGTTTTCCTTAATAGGGGATCAGCGCGGCAAGCAAGAAGAACTTGCGGCATTTCTTGGCATAGGGCCAACCACAGTAACTACATGGAAGAAAAGAAATACTGACCCACCCGCAAAATTTGTAATGCGCATATGCGAATTTCTGGGGTGTTCTCCCGAATACCTTCTCACCGGGGACGACCCCTCAAAAGACACGCGAGGGGATGTCTGCGGAATCAGCGATGAGGGCCTGGAGATCGGAGCCCTCTGGGATCAGCTTGATAAGCCAGGACAGGCTATTATCCTGGGTAAGATCTACGAGAGATTGGAGGGCTCCGGTGACGCGGATCACGCCGATGGACGCGGTTTGAAACGGGCGTGATAACGCACCTCGTTCTGCTCCCCGGGCGCGATGAATAAAAATGAATGTTATTCATTATTTTGCATAAAAAAGAGCATAAAAAGGGGAGGGCCGCCGCTGTCGTTGCGGCTGACCCTCCCTCTTGGTTTTGCCCAAAATCCCTGTGTTTGCAGGGGCTCCGGGCTTTTTCCAGCCTCGGCGCACCCCCCGGCGCACCCGGCGCACCTCCGCGTTATTTCTGCGCCCCGCACTGCCGTGGCCGGCTCGCTCGCGCCCGACGCGGAAAACCCAGTGTTTCCAATGCCTCCCGCCGTTTGCAACATCGAAATAACGCCCATAACGCCCGCCGTTAAACACTGCCGTTGCGAAGCGTTATGAATACAAAAAGCCGCCCGATGAGCCCCGCGCCGCCGTCCTCGTTGACGAAGAAAGTGCGCGGCCCCGTCGTGGCGGCCTTCTCATGCTCGTTCGCTGTTTCCCTTGATATGACTGGCTTTCCCGGCCTTTCCCGGTCTCACTTTTTCCATCCCTCTCTTTGACACGGATTCTGTTACGTGACAGTCAGCCGGATCCGCTGCCGGTCATCCTGCAGCACCACCACCATATTGGCCTTCCGGAACAGGCTGGTCATGGTGGCTTCCAACTGCTCAATCCGATGGGCTTCATCCACAACCACCAGATCCCGTCCCGGCGGGACCGCGTCCAGATAGGCGGGTGGTACACCTGAGGCGCCCGCAATGACCAGGGAGAGTGTACGGCTCCTGGGCAGCGCAAAGATGCATCCGCCCCGGTTCTGCCATGAAGGGCCGTATTTCAGGCAATAGGCGTAAATGGCGTGCAATCCCACTACGGTTTTCCCAGTCCCCGGCGGGCCCGAGATGATCAGCAGATGCTTGCCGAACTGCGGACTGTGGAGTTGATCGATCATACTGCAGATCTTGCGGTTGACCTCGATCTGGTCGTCCAGCATTGCCGCGTTTTCTCTTCTTGCCAATACATTCCCTAAATCCTGAAAGCCAATCTGGCCCAAAACATAGGCGCCGGTAAGAAACTGCTCCACCACGTCCGGTCTTGGATCAGGGGAAAACAGGCTGTTCAAGTCTGCAGCCAGCAGCGCCTCCGCACCTTTTGTGTAGGTCTCATGCCGCAGCGCCTCATATGCCTGATAACCGCCCTGGAAGAGCTGCTCCTTATCCTCAAAATTATGAAGGAATTGGCGGCACCGCACATCCATCTTCCCATCCGCCACATTACTATGGTTCATCCGCAGGTGCTTGGCGTAGGTCAGCGTCTGTTGGACAGGATGGAGCCGTTCCTCAAAGCGGTTTTCCGCTCGGGACAGGCAGATGCAGACGCTGCTTTCCCGCCCTGCCGTATTCTCTTCAATGGCGCTCCACTGCTTGAGCTCTATGACCAGCACCAACGGTTTTCCGGTCGTTCTCCCTTCTCCCAGCAGCACAGCGTCGATCCGGCTGCCAATGGGAGTCTGATATTCCAGGATCAGCGTCAGCTCGTCCAGTCCGGCACGATGGATCACATCCACCAGAATGGGGATGGAATTACACCAAGAGCGGTACTCACGCTCCGACGGATCCTCCTGCCGCACCTTTAATTGGTCGGCGATCTCCCTGCCGGTCATATGGCTGAGTGCCGCGACCGTTGCTGCATAACAGCCGTTTGGGTGCTCCATAAAACCGCCTCGCTCTCCTGTGTGTCTCAACTGTTTGTCCTCATTATAGCATGAAGAAGGCGATCTGAACATCACGCTGCGGATTTTACTTTTTGGACGACCAACCTTGTGATTTTAGATGGATGGCAGCTCAGTTTTTTATATAAAAATCACGAGAACTTACAATAGCTGCGGCGCGGCTCCCGCCGCGAGCAAAGCCAGGAACCCTTGTCCCACAAGGCTTTTCTGGTTTCACTTACATTAGTTCCGGCGCGATACATAAGAGCGGGAAATCCCGCACTGGGCGGCGATCTCGCGCTGGGTGAGCGGGGGGCGGCCATTCAGGCCGTATCGGAGGATAATGATTTTGGCTTCCCGTTCTTCCAGACACTGCGTCACGCACTGCCGTACCTTCAGACAGGCGTCGCGGGCGTCCAGCTCTTCCAGCATATCATCGTCCACACAAATGACATCCATTAGAGACAGGGAACTGCCTTCGCCTTCCCCGTCAATGGAGTCCGATAGGGATACTTCGCCCTGCAGCTTACGCTGAGAACGAAAATGCATCAGGATCTCATTTTCGATACATCGGGAGGCATAAGTGGCAAGGCGCACATTCTTGTCCGGCTTGAAGGTGTTGATCCCCTTGATCAGACCGATGGTTCCGATGGAGATCAGATCATCCTGATCCCCGTTTTGGGTATAATATTTTTTGATGATATGCGCCACCAGACGCAGATTATGCTCGATCAGCTTATTGCGGGCGTCCATATCTCCCTTGGCGAAGCGGTCCAGATAGGCGCGTTCCTCCTCCGCCTTCAGCGGGCGGGGAAAGGAGCCTCCGCTTCCGCCGCCGGACAGGCGCAGGGTAAAAAAAAGGCTGTTCAGCATGAGCAGGACCCAGGCAGTCAACATCTTGCCACACCTCCGTATCGACAGACTATTCCGGGCGGGCCTGTCTTTATACCCGGGGATTCCTTTGAAATTCGGCAGCGCCGCTGACGGCGGCCGATTCCCCAAACCTCGACAAAAATGACGGAAATCCTGCGCGGACTTTTGGGGTAAACGTCAAATTTGCAAAAAGTCTGTCCAGGGCATTTACGAATCGCCGTGCAGCGGCTATAATTTATTTTGGTTTGAAATGTGCAGGGGAAAGAAGAAATTTGACAAGGCAGTCAGATTTGGGGGAAGAACATGAGTATTGCGGACGTAGTCGCCATGCTTGGCGCCATCGCAACCTTCCTGTTCGGTATGTCAACGATGACGGACGGCCTGGAGAAGCTCTCCAGCGGCCGTTTGGAAAATGTTCTGGAGCGGTTGACCAGCAATGTCTTCAAAGGCGTTTTGCTGGGTGCGGTGGTCACCGGACTGATCCAGAGCTCGGCGGCCACCACGGTTATGTGTGTCGGCTTTGTCAACGCCGGGATCATGAAGCTCAGTCAGACGGTGGGCATCATCATGGGCGCCAATATCGGCACCACCGTGACGGCGCAGCTGCTGAGCCTGGGGGATATCTCCTCCGACAACCTTCTGCTGACGCTGCTCAAGCCGGCTTTTCTGGGGCCGATCCTGGCGGCGGTGGGCATCCTGTTTTACATGTTCATCAAGGGCGGGCGGAAGCGGACCATCGGCCAGATCGTGCTGGGTCTGGGCCTTTTGTTCATCGGCATGAAGACCATGGAGAATGCCGTGGCGCCCCTGCAGGCGATGCCGGAGTTTCAAAGCCTCTTCGTGGCGTTTTCCAACCCGGTGCTGGGGGTGATGGTAGGGGCGCTGGTCACCGCCCTGATCCAGAGCTCGTCCGCCTCGGTGGGCATCCTCCAGGCGGTCAGCACCACGGGCATCGTCTCCTTCAACATCGCCATGCCTCTGATCATGGGGCAGAATATCGGCACCTGTATCACCGCGCTGCTGTCGGCCATTGGGGCCTCCAAAAACGCAAAGCGCACTGCGGCGCTGCATTTGTCGTTCAATATCATCGGCACCATCGTTTTTATGGCGCTTCTTTACGGCGGAAACGCGCTGTTTCACTTCCCGTTCTGGGAGAACGTGATGGACCGCGGTTCCATTGCCAACCTGCATCTGGGCTTCAACCTGGGCTGTACGGTATTGCTGCTGCCCTTCCATAAGCAGCTGGTCAGGCTGGTCGAACATTTGGTTCCCGGGGATACCGACGAGCGCGAGCTCTCCGTACTGGACGACCGCTTTCTCGCCTCTCCGTCGCTGGCTCTGGAGAAGGCCCATGACGCGGTGGTGCAGATGGGGGATTTCGCACGGGACAATCTGAAGCTGTCGGTGGAGCTCATCAAGCGCTTCGACGCCAAGAAGCTGGAGCGGCTCAACGAGACGGAAACCGCGCTGGACAAGCTGGAGGGACTTCTGGATAACTATCTGGTCAAGCTCACCGACCGGGCGCTGACATCGGAAGAAAGCATGAAAGTCTCCGAACTGCTGCATACCTTGTCCGACTTTGAACGGATCGGAGACTACGCGGTGAACGTATCGGAGAGCGCCGTGATCCTGCACGAGCGCGGCATCGCCTTTTCCGTTCAGGCCCAGGCGGAGCTGGACGGGCTCACCGATGCGGTGATCGAGACCATGGATAAGACCATGGCGTGTTACGAGACCCGGCAGCGCTACCTGGCGATCCAGGTGGAGCCGCTGGAGGAAGTGGTGGACCTGATCGCGGATGATCTGAAAAACCGGCATGTGGAGCGCCTGAAAGACGGCGAGTGCACCATTGAGCTGGGCACGCAGTTCCTGGAGCTGCTCATCAATCTGGAACGGATCTCCGACCATTGTTCCAATGTGGCCCTGCGTATCGTACGGCAGACCGCCTCCAAGGACGATATCGTCCGTATTGATTCCCACGCTTACATGCGGGAGCTGCACCACGGTTCCGACCGGGAGTTCGATCAGCTCTTTCAGCAGTACCGCGACAAGTATTACGTACCGATCGAGGAAGAGACCAGATAAGAAAACAAGCGCCGGAGCGAAAGGGCCCGGCCGCATAAGGGTATCATTTAAAACCGTCCAGGTTCAGTAAGTTGGGACACATGCTACACACCGTGTGGCATGTGTCCTGCTTTTAATTATACTTCAATTACATATCCTTGTTGAAATTAGAATACACTTGCGTTATCATTTTCTTTAGTCAATCACGATTTCCAAGAAAGGGCAAATAAGTATGGCTGATGTTGTTGATATTCCGGAATTCAGAGCATTTTATTATACAGATGATACGCCCCGCCAGTTTTATACCCTCCGGCGATACGAGGATGAGAGCGGGTCTGGGAAAATGCACTGTTATAATATTGCGCCAGGTATTCAACTGTCTTTTAATGATCTAAATCTAAGTTCTTGCTATCAGCCACTAAATGTCCAAAAAGATTTTTTAGAAATAAATTATTGCCTTGAGGGCGGACACGAAGTTGAAATGGTCGGAGGCGGAATTACCTTCTTGGGTGAAAAGGATTTAAGTATATCTGGCCTATACCATGATAAACGGGTTATTGTCAATTCAAGAATCCCTTTCAATAAATATAAAGGTATAACCATTCTCTTGGAGCTAGAAACAGCCCAGACGACTCTCGACAATGAATTCTCTAAGTGGCATATAGACTTGCAAAAAATCCGCACAACTCTATGTCCGGAAGGACGTGTTCTTTTAATAAAATCCAAACAAAAAATCGACCATATTTTTGCAGAGATCTTGAGCGTTGAGAACCAGATAAGATTGCCGTATTACTGGCTGAAAATCCTGGAAATCTTACTTTTATTAAGCCAACTGGATAACAGTTATGTGGAGCCGCCCCAACAGTTTACGGAGAAAGTATCCCGGCGGACTCAACAGGTCTATCAGTATATTATTGAAAATCCTTTTACACAAAAAAATATTTCTGAGATAGCAGAGATTTATGGGGTTTCGGAATCAAGTATGAAACGCTGCTTTAAGTCAATTTCCGGTGCTTCTCTAGGCACGTTTATGAAAAGGAAACGGATGGAGGCTGCTGCGGAATTACTTAGGTCAGAGCCGACATTGAGTGTGGGTGAAATTGCCAGTCTTGCAGGGTATGAAAATCAAGGAAAGTTTTCTGGGGCATTCAAATCAGTATACGAAATGACTCCTATCGCATATCGTTTGAAATACTCGTGACCTAAATGGATTAAGACTTGACCTAAACAGTTATAGACGAATATATGATCTTGTGCTATCATAATTGACGTTAATTAGAGAATGGTGAAAAGAGCCGCGTTCAGCGGTTCTTTTTAAGGGTGTTAGTTAGCGATGTCTAACCTCGAGCGAATGGGGGGCAAATCAGTTGTTCAGTATGGGGATCAGTGCGCGAATTGTAAAACGTATTATAACCTTGCTAATTGTGACTTTGGGAGTCGTTACTCTCAGTTTTTGCTTGCAGATATTTACCGGTACAGATCCGGCAGAAATGCTTGTAAGAAAGACTACATTGTTCGCAACAGAAGAGCAAATCCAAGCAATGAGAGTTGAACTTGGCCTGGATGGTACACTCTCTGAGCAATATGCAGATTATATAAAAGGACTACTTACCGGGGACTTGGGTATTTCAATTACCAATCGAAAGCCTGTCATTGATAATATTAGAAATGCCCTTCCTGTTACATGTATGTTAGTTATTATGTCTATGCTCTGGGTTGCTATTTTAACCGTTTTAATATCAGCGTTTTCTGTCATATGGAAAGACAAAGCATTTGACCATGCAACAAGAGTTATCTGCATAATTGGTATATGTGTTCCGAGTTTTTGGCTGGCACTCATTCTGCTAATTGCTTTTGCAGTTGAGATTCCGATATTTAGTGTGATTTCAGACGGGAGTATTAAATCCCTTATATTGCCATCTATTTCTATTGCCATTCCAATTGCTTGTATTTCTATCAGAGTTTTGCGCGCTGCTGTAATAAACGAATTAAAAAGTGACTATGTTACTTACGCTAAAGCGAGGGGGTTTTCCACATCTAAAATTGTATACGGCGAGGTCCTGAGGAACGCATTTCCATCGGCCATAACACTTTTCGCACAATATTGCGCATCAGTTTTTGGAACCTCTGCACTGATAGAAACTGTCTTTTCCATTCAGGGTCTTGGATACTATTTAACTGAAGCGTGCGAAAGTATGGATGTATATGGAATATCGGGTGTGGTACTTATTTGCGCAATCCTATTTGTTCTTTTTAATACTGCAGCAGACATCTTCTCGGGCATTATTTGCCCTGCGTATAGGAGGAAACGTGTATGAGGAAACATCCACAAATTGTCATTGGTGTTTTGCTTATTGCGTTATTTATTTGTATTGCGATAACTGCACCCCTCCTTGCCCCAAATGACCCAAATGCAACAAACCTTGCACTAAAAAATGCCCCGCCATCAGCCGAGTATCCTCTTGGATGCGATCAAATGGGGCGGTGTGAACTTTCGCGCTTAATTTACGGAGCGCGATATTCACTAAGCCTTACGGTGCCTGTGCTGATAGTACTAGCAGCGATTGCATTGTTTATTGGATGCTACACTTCTTATAAAGGTGGCCTAATAGATGAGGTCATCCGATTGTTGTGCGATATATTTATGGCATTTCCGCTTTTAGTAATAGCAATGTCATTAGTGTCAGTTATTAACAATTCTGTTGCGAGCATTATCACTGCAATTGGTATTTCTATGTCTGCGTGGTTCTTACGCATGGCGCGTTCTTATGCAAAGACCGAGTGTGGAAAGGGGTATGTAGAATCCGCAAGAGTATCTGGTGCATCTGCAATGCGGATCGTACTTCACCACATTATCCCGAATGTATTGCCACAGTTTGTTGTCTATTTTACCACGGGAATAGCATCAGCAATTCTATCGGTATCAAGTTTTGCATTTTTGGGTGTGGGCCTTATTGCTGGTACTCCGGAGTGGGGAGCCATGCTTAATGACGCTCGAAACAGCATTTATACAAATCCCGCCCTAATTGTTTATCCCGGCATATGCCTCATTATCTGTTGTGCGGGCTTTAATTTATTAGGTGAAGGTATTCGGGATTTTATTGGCAAGGAGGACCAGATCAGTGTTTCTTGACGTCAGAGATCTCACTATTACTCTCAAAACGGGTGAAGAAATTGCAAAGGATATTTCTTTTTCAATAGATGGAGGAGAAATGTTGTCCATTGTGGGCAGCTCTGGGGCAGGAAAAACGACGGTATGCAAGGCCGTTATGGGCTTACTTAGTTCTAATTATTCCATTTCAGGTGAGGTGCTTTATAGGGGGGAAAACTTGCTGCACTGTTCAAAGAAACGATTGCAGGCAATCTACGGTAAAGAAATATGCTATATTATGCAAAACCCCATGACAGCATTTAATCCATCGCTGCGTATTGGAAGGCAATTAGAAAAAACATGTTACTTACATAACCCCCAAATATCGCGGCAGGAATTACAACTATTAGTGAGCAACACACTACAACAGTTGGGCCTTGATGATTTGAAACGGATACTGAAGAGTTACCCTGATGCCCTTTCAGGTGGGATGTTGCAGCGGATTATGATTGCAGCAGCACTAATCAATCAGCCTACTATATTGGTTGCTGATGAAGCGACTACAGCAATAGATGCCTGTAACCGAATTGAATTGATGCAATTACTTAGGCAGTTATGCAGTGGCGGCATGGCGATCTTATTTGTTACACATGATTTAAGAGCGGCGTCAATGGCGGATCGAATTTTAATAATGAATGATGGCCAGTTGGTCGAGGCAGGGACAACAGAGCAGATATTCAATGAACCTAAAGAAGAATATACAAAATATCTGCTTAGTGCTTGTACGTTGGAAAGGCGGTGATTATCTATGATTGAGGCGAAAGATGTAAGTTGCACTTTTGCCCGCAATCCGTTTTCCAAAGAGGGATTCATGGCGGTTTCCCCAGTTTCAATCCAATTCATTGATGGTGAACGGTATGCCATCGTTGGTGAGTCAGGGTCAGGTAAGACAACACTCGCCAGAATGATTGCGGGCCTCCAGCGTCCTACGACGGGGAATATCTATGTCGATGGGATGCCTGTTTACGGTAAACACAAGGTTCATACAAATTACTTCAAGGAAGTCCAAATTATTCAACAGGACTCTTCATCTGCATTAGATCCTAAAATGTCCGTGGGTAGATCAATCGAAGAACCTCTTTTGTGTTTTTTTCATTTAGACAAAGGAGAACGCAAAAAAAGGTGTCATGATCTGATGGATTTATGTAATTTGCCTGTTGAATACTACTCGCGTCTTCCCGCAGAATTATCTGGGGGCGAGCAAAAACGAGTCGCTATTGCAAGGGCCTTGGCAGCAGAACCTAAGTGTCTAATTTTTGATGAGGCAACAAATGGCTTTGACCTTCCTTTACGCAAGAAGATCATTGAAGAAATTGTTGACTTGCAGAGGAAACTCGCATTTACCCTTATATTTATTACACATGATATGGAGTTAGCCGTCGTTATTGCTGACGTAATTTTGGTTATGAGAAATTCCACCTTGATTGAACAGGTTGAATTTTCTGGAGATATATCAGTATTTACAAGCGAATACAGCAAGACGCTTTTATATGCGAGTGGAATTACTGATACATAATCATTGTTGGAATTGATCATAGCAGAAATAAAATGAAAGGATAGTTTGCGATGAAATTCAAAAGACTTGCAACGATTCTTATGGCTGCGGCCATGATGGTTTCGTTGGTTGCCTGTACAGGCGACAATGGCGAAAACTCAGAAACGCCTGTTACTTCGGGCAATGATGTTGTGGAGGAAACGGAAACCAACCACATCACTTTGGCCGAAAGTTGGGGATTTGAAAATTTCTATACAATTATGACGCCCGATGTATCGGCAAGCAACTTCGGTATCACATATTATCTTAGCAATTTCTACGATGTGCTTGTAGAATATCAAGATGGAGAATACGTTGGTGGTCTGGCCGAGGATTGGACAATTAGCGAAGATGGAACGGTCTACACATTCAATCTACGGCATGATGTGAAATTTTCTGATGGTAGCGATCTGACTGCGGAAGATGTTGCCAAATCGCTTTTGGCCGTTCCCATCAATTTGGGGCAATACAATGGAACCTATGGCCGCCTGTCTACAATTATTGAAGATGCAGTGGTCGTTGATGACTATACTGTTGAAATGCATCTGACGCAACCTTATTATAATGCGCTGCGGGAGCTGTGTTTGGCGAATCCATTCGGAATCGTATCGAGTGAACAACTTAATGATGATTTAACGAAAAAGGATACTTTTGAAACTGCAACCTATGGTACAGGTCCCTATATGTATGCTGGAGATAATGACGGGCAGACCTGGAATTTCGAGAGCAATCCCTACTATTGGGGTGAAAGACCTGATGTTGAGAGTTTTTCTATCAAGAGCATTCCTGACAATGATGCTAAAATTCTCGCATTGAAAAACGGGGAGATTGATTTTGTCGCAGGAATCACGAACGTCTCCAACGAAAGTTTTGTGGAAATGCAAAACACTGAGGGATTTGGCGCCAAGGTTGACGACAAATCTTTCCGCACCGGATATATTGGTTACAATTTAAGTAGCTCTATGTTCGGTGATGAAGTTGTTCGCCAAGCCATTACATTGGCCTTAGACAAAGATGCAATTTCTGAGAGCATTTATGGCGGCCTGTATGAAAAAGCAGATACATTCTTCCCGAAGACCCTACCCTATTGTGATGTAGAGCAAACCGTATACTCTTATGATATAGACAGGGCAAACCAATTGCTTGATGAAGCAGGATACATTGATACGGATGGCGATGGCATCCGTGAAAAGGACGGTGAGAAACTATCCTCTCCGTTCCAGTACCAAGCAGGCTCCGCTTCTGATGATAACTTGGTTGTTTATATCTGCGACCAGTTAGGGAAAATCGGAATCGAACTTACACCGCAGTCTGCACAAATGATGGACTGGTATGCAATGATTACAACTGGAGAGTACGGCCTTACCTTATTTAAAACACAAGGCGGTTTCTATGATCCGGGCAATACGATCGGTAATATCGATCCCAGCATGGCCATGGACCCAATTATCTCCCAGGTCGCTGCATACTTGCCGGGCGGTGCCGATCTGATTACAGAATTGGAATCTACTACTGACGAGGAACGAATCCAAGAGATTTATGGAATTATTTTGACTACGATGGCGGATCAGTGCCTTACTACACCTCTGGTGTATCCTCACCAACTTGCAGTATATAGTGATAAGATTGCAAACTACGATTTTCCGCCTGATGCAAACTTTACTGCTGTACAAAATATCACATTAAAGTGAGCATTTTCCCATTCTGCAAACGGCGTGCTATGCAAAACATAGCACGCCGTTTGTAGAAAGAGAAACGACATATTGCAAATAGATTACAGAGAAGTTATGTTAAACCATATATTTGCTCTGCCGGTTGAAAGGAGTCCAGATATTGGTGAGCAATCAATCAAAAGGAATTAAGCGGATTCTCAGTTTTGCCGGCAGATACAGGGGCCTCTTGACTTTTGCCCGTTGCCTTTCCGGCATCAGTGCGTTGTTTATTATAGGCCCTTTTATCTGTGTATATTTTGCGGCAAGAGAACTTATCGCTGTATTTTTAGGCGATCAATTGAATGGCCAAGCATTATTGAATTGGGGCCTTTTTGCATTAGGATTAGAACTCGTGGGAGTAGTACTCTACTTTTTGGCTTTGCTATCTTCTCATATCGTTGCGTTCCATATTCAAAAAAACCTGCAGATGGCAGCATTAAGGCACCTTGCTCATATGCCAATTGGCTATTTTAATGCCAATCCAAGCGGAAAATTGCGTAAAATAATTGATGAAAACAGTTTTCAAACGGAGACCTTTATTGCACATCAGTTGCCAGATTTAACAGGCGCCCAAGTAACCCTGATTGCTGGTGTTTGCTTTATGATCATTTTTGACTGGCGTATTGGAGTTCCACTTATTATCTTATATGGAATGGCCTTTTATCTGCAAAGCTCTCTCATGGGAAAGAATAGTGCTGAGTTTATGAGAATTTATCAAGACGCTCAAGAAACAATGAACCATGAGGCTGTTGAATATATTAGAGGAATCGCCGTTGTCAAGGTGTTCGGACAAACTGTAAAGTCGTTCGCCAAATTTCATAATGCGATAGAGACCTATAAAAAGTACGCACTTGCTTATACTATGTCTTGCAAGAAAGGCATGGTTGCATTTAATGCTATCGTAAACTCATCCTTTTTAGTGCTGGTTCCGATTGGCTTTCTAGTTGGATTTACGACCCCGACACTCAGAGATTTTATTCAAAGTTTTCTGTTTTACGTGATTTTCTCTCCGGCATGCGCAGTGATGCTTAATAAAATTATGTATATGACTAGTTATAAAATGCAGGCAGAGGAGTCTATGCGTAGAATCGATATGATTTTAACTTCTAAACAGCAACCAGAACCAGCGATCCCCCAATATCCTGATACATATGAGGTCGCTTTTGAAGATGTGACATTTGCATATGATAATACCGATCACCCCGCAGTTTCACATCTCACTTTTATGGCAAAAGCAGGAGCAATAACGGCCCTTGTGGGACACTCCGGGTCAGGTAAAAGCACAGCGGCCAGTCTGATCCCTCGGTTCTATGACGTGCAGGATGGCGCAGTAAAAATTGGCGGCGTTGACATCAGGGAAATCCCACAGGGTGATTTAATGAAAATGGTGGCATTTGTGTTCCAAGACCCCAAGTTGTTTAAGGATAGCCTATTAGAAAACATAAGAGCCGGAAGACCATCGGCAACCCGTGAGGAAGTTCTAAAGGCAGCTCATCTGGCGCAGTGCGACGACATACTGAAAAAGCTTCCAAACGGAATAGATACAATTATTGGAAGTCAAGGTATATACCTGTCCGGGGGCGAAACACAGCGCATTTCTATTGCCCGCGCTATTTTAAAAGATGCTCCTATTGTAGTTTTAGATGAGGCGACAGCATATGCTGACCCCGAAAATGAGCATCAAATCCAGAAGGCCTTTGATGGACTTATAAAGAATAAAACGGTTATTATGGTTGCACATCGGCTTTCGACTGTCCAGGATGCAGACCAAATATTGGTGATGAAAAACGGTGCGATAGCGGAAAGCGGAACACATTCTGATTTGATAAAGCATCAGGGCGAGTATGCTAAAATGTGGGACAATTATAACAAAACGGTGCAGTGGCATATAGAAAGTTGAGGTGCTGTCTATGCTAAAACGTGCGTTTGCATTAAGCGATCAAGGCGCAAAAGATTTAGCGAAAGGAATTATAGCAACTGCCTGCGCCAATTTGATACAGATCATTCCAGCAAGTTTGTTGTTGATGGTAGTAATGATGCTTTTAGAAAAAGCGGCGGGGACTCAAGTTAATGTAGGTCGGAATATTCCGTTCTTTGTCGGAATTACCCTGGTGCTTTTTGGCATGATCGCGATTGCCCAATTAGTACAATACAATTTGACATACACTGCTGCATATAAGGAAAGTGCAAACCGAAGAATTGTGCTGGCTGAAAAACTCAGAAAACTTCCACTGTCATTCTTTGAAAAGAAAAATTTAGCCGATCTGACAACTACTATTATGGGGGATTGTACAGCATTAGAAAGGACATTTTCTAATGCGATTCCACAGTTGTTAGGCACAATTCTTATGTTTGTTATTATGTCCGTGGGGCTGGCAGTTTTAGACTGGAGGATGGCTCTTTGTATTATTGTCCCGGTACCAGTTGCCTCAATTGTTGTTGTTCTTGCTCGTAAGGCACAGAGTAAGGCGGAACTTGAAAATCTGGAGGCAAAAAGGTGCGCCTATGACGCAGTACAAGAACTGTCTCTTATACACATCTCCGAGCCCACGAGACACTGAG
>ENA-UAOW01000656-UAOW01000656.1-human-gut-metagenome-genome-assembly--contig:-NODE-656-length-14928-cov-9.722316_pt1 | contig 14928 bp, 8 predicted proteins | sample MGYA00243470_ERZ654559 | MGnify/ENA primary metagenome ERZ654559 (study PRJEB26926, sample SAMN06164851) | human gut metagenome | biome: ENVO:00009003; feature: ENVO:2100002; material: ENVO:00002003...
AGATCGCTCAGTGTCTCGTGGGCTCGGAGATGTGTATAAGAGACAGGAATATAATATTAAGAGTATTATTTCAGGAGGTAGGATTTTTATGAATAAAGCAAATACTCCGCCAAAAATAAGCAATGTTGCAAGGCGTTATCTTGACACATTTTCCGTTATTCTTGATACTATGATTCGCTGTATGGCAGAGGTTAAAATTACAGACAGCATTTCCTGCAACTTCATAAAACAAATGATTCCACATCATCGAGCCGCAATAGATATGTCACTAAACATACTCCGCTACACTACTGACATAGAAGTGCAGAATATAGCCTTGAACATAATTGCTGAGCAAACTAAAAGCATAGATGATATGGTTTCGATTGAGGTTTGTTGTTGTGCTAAGACTAATTCACCTATTCAGCTTAAACCATATACGAGAATATATAATGAAATCACACAAAAGATGTTCAGCGAAATGAAATCTTCACCACAAACTAATAATGTAAACTATAATTTTCTTTGCGAGATGATTCCGCATCATATGGGTGCTGTAAGAATGGGCGAAAATGCTATGAAATATTCAATTTGCCAAGAGCTAAGACCAATAATCAGTGCTATTATTCGCTCTCAAAAAGAAGGTATAGCAAAAATGCAGGTATTAGTACGACATTATCAATCAACATAATATAAAAATCAGGCATAGCCCATAATCTGAGCTATGCCTGATTTACAATCTAAATGTTTTTATTCAGCTGAATTAGATGGATTTTCCTCTCTATATTCAACATCTCTATAACGGTGCATACCTGTACCAGCAGGAACAAGCTTACCGATAATAACATTTTCTTTAAGGCCCATAAGTGGGTCAACCTTACCCTTGATAGCTGCATCTGTAAGAACTCTTGTTGTTTCCTGGAATGATGCGGCTGAAAGGAAGGAATCTGTTGCAAGAGAAGCCTTTGTGATACCAAGAAGCATTGGTGTATAGGTCGCCTCTGTGAGTCCCTCTTCACCATTTGCAATTCTTGCACGAACCTCATCGTTAGCAGCATAAAGCTCGCTCTTATCAACAAGAGTTGTTGGGAGAAGCTTTGTAGAGCCGTTATCATCAATTCTGACTTTCTTCATCATCTGACGAATGATAACTTCGATATGCTTATCGTTGATATCAACACCCTGCATACGATATGCTTTCTGAACTTCCTGAATGAGGTAGTTCTGAACAGCTTCTGTACCCTTAATTGCAAGAACATCGTGTGGATTTACAGAACCCTCTGTAATCATTTCACCAGCCTCGATGACCTGACCTTCTTCAACACGAACTCTTGAACCGAATGGAATGAGGTAAGACCTCTGTTCACCTGTTTCAGCATTATAAATAACAGCGTGACGGTTCTTCTTGATTTCCTCGAACTTGACAACACCGGCAATTTCACTGATGATAGCGAGATGCTTAGGCTTTCTGCCCTCAAAGAGTTCTTCAACACGAGGAAGACCCTGTGTAATATCTTCAGCTCCTGCGACACCACCTGTATGGAAGGTTCTCATTGTGAGCTGTGTACCAGGCTCACCGATAGACTGAGCGGCAATAATACCAACAGCCTCACCGACTGTAACAGGCTGACCGTTTGCAAGGTTAGCACCATAGCAACGCTTGCAGACGCCGTGCTTTGCACGACAATGGAGAATTGAACGAAGCTTAATGCGTTCAACACCCTTGCTGACGATAAGGTCTGCTTCATCATCACCCATAAGCTTATCCTTAGAAACAAGAACCTCGCCTGTTGCTGGGTCTTTGAAATCTTCGCAAAGGTATCTGCCGAGAAGTCTTTCGTGGAAGCTTTCGATAGATTCCTTACCCTCTTTAATCTCGAATACTTCGATACCCTCAGTAGTACCACAGTCGTCCTCTCTGATGATAACATCTTGTGAAACATCAACAAGTCTTCTGGTAAGATAACCTGAGTCAGCCGTTCTAAGAGCTGTATCGGCAAGACCCTTTCTCGCACCACGAGATGAAATAAAGTATTCCAAAATGTTAAGACCTTCACGATAGTTAGCTCTGATAGGAATTTCTATTGTCTTACCTGCTGTATTCGCAATAAGTCCACGCATACCAGCAAGCTGTCTAATCTGGCTCATAGAACCACGGGCACCAGAGTCAGCCATCATAAAGATTGGGTTATACCTGCCGAGGTTAGCCTGAAGTGCGTCAGAAACATCATTTGTTGCAGTTTCCCAAACCTTAAGAACCTTTTCGTAACGCTCTTGGTTAGACATAAAGCCTCGCTTATACATCTTTGTAACCTGGTCAACCTGCTTTTCTGCACGAGCGATAATATCTTTCTTTGTTGGTGGAATTTCAGCATCACAAACAGCAACAGTAATAGCACTCTTTGTAGAATACTTATAGCCCTGTGCTTTAACAGCATCGAGAACCTCAGATGTTCTCTGTGTGCCATGGATTCTTATACACTTATCAAAGATTTTTCCAAGCTGCTTTTTGCCAACAAGGAAGTCAATCTCAAACTTGAGGTCATTTTCAGGGTTAGTTCTATCAACAAAGCCCAAATCCTGTGGAATAGGTCTATTGAAGATGATTCTACCAACAGTTGTATCTACAAGACCTGTCTTCATAACGCCATTGATTTCGAGAGTTCTTCTAACTTTAATTTTAGCGTGAAGGCTGACAACCTTTGCATCATAAGCCATAATAGCTTCATCGCAATCACGGAAAATTTTTCCCTCGCCTGGTTCGCCGTCCTTATCAAGTGTAAGATAGTATGAACCAAGAACCATATCCTGAGTAGGAACTGTAACTGGTCGTCCATCTGATGGCTTGAGGAGGTTATTTGAAGCAAGCATGAGGAATCTTGCTTCTGCCTGAGCCTCTGCTGAAAGCGGTACATGGACAGCCATCTGGTCGCCGTCGAAGTCAGCGTTAAATGCTGTGCAAGCAAGTGGGTGGAGTTTCAATGCTCTACCCTCTACGAGAACAGGCTCGAATGCCTGAATACCAAGTCTATGAAGTGTAGGAGCACGGTTGAGAAGAACCGGGTGTCCCTTGATAACCTTTTCAAGTGCGTCCCAAACCTCTGGCTTTGCTCTTTCAACAGCCTTACGAGCAGCCTTGATGTTGCCGGCAGCATTATTTTCAACAAGGATTTTCATAACGAAAGGCTTAAAAAGCTCAAGAGCCATTTCCTTAGGAAGACCGCACTGATACATTTTAAGTTCAGGTCCAACAACGATAACCGAACGACCTGAGTAGTCAACACGCTTACCGAGAAGATTCTGACGGAAGCGTCCCTGCTTACCTTTAAGCATATCGGAAAGTGACTTCAAGGCTCTGTTATTAGGGCCTGTAACTGGTCTGCCTCTTCTGCCGTTATCTATAAGTGCGTCAACTGCTTCCTGAAGCATTCTCTTTTCATTTCTGATGATAATATCAGGAGCATTAAGCTCTAAAAGTCTGCTAAGTCTGTTATTTCTGTTGATAACTCGTCTATAAAGGTCGTTAAGGTCAGATGTTGCAAAGCGTCCGCCATCAAGCTGAACCATAGGACGAATATCCGGAGGAATAACAGGAATTACATCGAGAATCATCCATTCAGGTCTATTGCCTGAAAGACGGAAAGATTCTACAACTTCAATTCTCTTGAGGAGTCTTACTCTCTTTTGACCAGAAGCATTTTCGAGTTCTTCCTTAAGTTCATCAGAAAGTTGGTCGAGGTCTATTTCTGCAAGAAGCTTTTTGATAGCTTCTGCACCCATCATAGCCTCAAAATCGTCTTCATACTTTTCTTTAAGGTCTCTATACTCTTTTTCTGTAAGGCACTGCTTTTTCTCGATTTCTCTTACATTGCCCGGATCAGTAACAATATACATTGCAAAGTAGAGAACCTTTTCGAGTGTTCTTGGTGATATATCAAGGATAAGCCCCATTCTTGATGGAATACCCTTGAAATACCAGATATGAGATACAGGAGCAGCAAGCTCGATATGTCCCATACGCTCTCTTCTTACCTTAGAACGAGTAACTTCAACACCGCAACGGTCGCAGATTTTTCCTTTAAAGTGAATTTTCTTATACTTACCGCAGTGGCATTCCCAGTCTTTTTGCGGACCAAAGATAGTTTCGCAGAAAAGACCATCGCGTTCTGGCTTTAGAGTACGGTAGTTAATGGTTTCAGGTTTTTTAACCTCGCCATAAGACCATTCTCTTATCTTTTCGGGTGAAGCAAGACCAATCTTTATAGATTCAAATACATTAAATTCCATTAAATGCTTCCTCCTGTCGATTATTTATCATCATCGGAATTGCCGAAGAAGTCGCCGCCCTCATAGTCGGAATCCTCTCCGAACATATCTTCGTCGGCATCGTCCTTGTCGTTTACGATTCCTCTTTCGTCAAACATATTGTCCTCGTCCTCATCATCACCATCGAGCATATAGCCATCCATAGTGGTCATAACATTTTTCTCGTTAAATTCGGAGTCGGAATCAGCGTTCAGACCAACATCATCATCTTCGTCAAAGTTTTGTCTGAGGTCGATTTCGTTATTATCCTTATCGAGAACCTTAACATCAAGAGCAAGTGACTGGAGTTCCTTAATAAGAACCTTAAATGATTCAGGAATACCAGGTGTAGGAATGTTCTGTCCCTTAACAATAGCCTCATAAGTTTTAACACGACCGACAACATCATCAGACTTAACTGTGAGGATTTCCTGAAGTGTATAGGCAGCGCCATAAGCCTCAAGCGCCCAGACTTCCATTTCACCGAATCTCTGTCCGCCGAATTGAGCTTTACCACCCAAAGGCTGCTGAGTAACAAGTGAGTATGGACCAGTAGAACGAGCATGAATCTTATCATCGACAAGGTGATGGAGCTTGAGGTAGTACATATAACCGACTGTAACAGGGTTATCGAACCACTCACCAGTTCTACCGTCACGCATTCTTGTCTTACACTCGTTAGTAATAATGCCGTCCTTTTTGAAGCATTCTGTAAAGTCAATCTTGCTTGGATTTTCAGGCGGCGGCAATTCTCCTGCCTTCGCCTTTTTCTCTATATCCTTATAAATATCAAAGATGTCATCTTCGTGAGCACCGTCAAAGACAGGCGTCATAATCTTCCAGCCAAGTGCCTTAGCGGCATAACCGAGGTGAACCTCAAGAACCTGACCGATATTCATACGAGAAGGAACGCCCAATGGGTTAAGAACTATATCGAGCGGAGTACCGTCTGGGAGGAATGGCATATCTTCAACAGGGAGTATTCTGGAAACAACACCCTTGTTACCATGACGACCAGCCATTTTATCACCAACAGAAATCTTTCTCTTCTGTGCGATATAGCATCTGACAACCTGATTTACACCTGGCTGAAGCTCATCTTTACTATTTTCTCTTGTGAATACCTTAACATCGACAACGATACCGTATTCACCATGAGGAACTCTAAGGGAAGTATCTCTGACCTCACGAGCCTTCTCACCGAAGATTGCTCTGAGAAGTCTTTCTTCTGCTGTAAGCTCTGTTTCACCCTTTGGTGTAACCTTACCGACAAGAATATCGCCTGTGTGAACCTCTGCACCGATATGGATAATACCACGCTCGTCGAGGTCTTTAAGCATATCGTCGCCGACATTAGGAATATCTCTTGTAATTTCCTCAGCACCAAGCTTAGTATCACGAGCTTCTGTTTCGTATTCTTCTATATGAATTGATGTATAAACATCATCACGAACTATCTTTTCACTGATAAGAACAGCATCTTCGTAGTTATAACCTTCCCAAGTCATAAATCCGATAAGAGCGTTCTTACCAAGACTGATTTCACCGTTATTTGTTGAAGGACCATCAGCAAGAACTTCGCCCTTCTTAACACGCTGACCTCTGTTAACTATTGGAATCTGGTTGATACATGTATCCTGGTTTGAGCGTGTAAACTTAATAATGTGGAAAGTTTCAGTCTTGCCTGAATCATATCTCATCTTGATTTGGTCAGCACTTACACTCTCAACAACACCATCTTCGGAAGCAAGGATACAAACGCCTGAGTCAACACCTGCTTTATATTCCATACCTGTACCAACGATAGGTGACTCTGTTACGAGAAGCGGAACAGCCTGTCGCTGCATGTTAGAACCCATCAACGCACGGTTTGCGTCATCGTTTTCGAGGAACGGAATCATCGCAGTAGCAACAGAAACAACCATTCTTGGAGATACATCCATATAGTCAGCCTTATCACGCTCAACTTCAACGAATTCATCTCTGCATCTACCGTTGATTTTCTCGTGAATGAAGTGTCCTTCTTCATCGAGTGGTTCGTTAGCCTGTGCAACGATATAGTTATCCTCAACATCAGCTGTCATATAGACAACTTCATTTGTAACAACACCCTTATCCTTATCAACCTTACGGAAAGGTGCTTCTATCAAGCCATATTCGTTAATCTTTGCAAAGGTTGCAAGATATGAGATAAGACCGATGTTAGGACCTTCAGGAGTTTCGATAGGACACATACGACCATAGTGGCTGTAATGAACATCTCGAACTTCAAATCCTGCTCTATCTCTTGAAAGACCACCAGGACCAAGAGCTGAAAGTCTTCTCTTATGTGTAAGCTCTGCAAGAGGGTTATTCTGATCCATGAATTGTGAAAGTGGTGATGAACCAAAGAATTCCTTGATTGCAGCTGTTACAGGACGAATATTTATAAGCGCATTAGGGGACATATTTTCAAGGTCCTGAGCCTGAAGTGTCATTCTCTCACGAATAACTCTTTCAAGGCGGGAGAAACCTATTCTGAACTGATTTTGAAGAAGCTCGCCAACAGAGCGGATACGACGATTGCCGAGGTGGTCGATATCATCAGTATTACCAATGCCGTTTGCAAGACAGTTCATATAGTTGATACTTGCAAAAATATCATCAATGATAATGTGCTTTGGAACGAGGTCATCTCTTCTGCGGCAGATTTCCTTTTTAAGTTCTTCGTCATTATCGCACTCGCCAAGAATTTCGCTGAGAACAGCAAAACGAACACGCTCTTTAATATCGCATTCTTCTTTTGCATCGAAATCAACGAACTTGGAAATATCAACCATTGCGTTAGATATAACCTTAACGATTTTGCCCTCAATATGCTCAACGAAAGCAATATTTACACCTGCATCTTCGATTTCTCTTGCAAGAGCAGGAGAGATAACCTGACCTGCCTCTGCCATAACCTCACCTGTGAGTGGGTTTGCGATAGGCTCTGCAACCTTTTGATTTGCAATTCTATTTGCTATGCCAAGCTTTTTGTTATATTTATAACGACCTACTCTTGACATATCATATCTTCTTGGGTCGAAGAAAAGTGCATTGATATGTGCCTGAGCACTTTCTACTGTTGGCGGCTCACTTGGACGAAGCTTTCTATAAACTTCCTTGAGAGCCTCTTCGGTATTGCTGCATGAATCCTTTTCAATTGTTGCAAGGATTCTTTCGTCAGCACCGAAATAATCTATAATATCTGTGTCGGAGCTAAGACCTAAAGCTCTGATAAATGTTGTAACAGGAAGCTTTCTGTTCTTATCAATACGGACATAGAAAACATCATTAATATCGTTCTCGTACTCAAGCCATGCACCTCTGTTAGGGATAACTGTTGCACTGAAAAGCTGCTTACCTGTTTTATCATATTCCATCTTATAGTAAACGCCAGGAGATCTGACAAGCTGTGAAACAATAACACGCTCAGCACCATTGATAACAAATGTGCCGCTTGGTGTCATAAGAGGGAAATCGCCCATAAATACTTGGCTTTCCTTAACCTCATCTGTTTCTTTATTGTGTAATCTCGCAGTTACACGAAGTGGTGCGGAATGAGTTGCATCTCTCTCCTTACACTCTTCAACACTATAATTGGGGTGCTCGGTATCAAGCTCATAATCAACAAAATCGAGCGTAAGATTACCTGTATAATCAGAAATACCAGAAACATCTCTGAAAACCTCACGCAAACCCTCATCAAGGAACCATTGATATGAATTTTTCTGAATCTCGATGAGATTAGGCATATCAATAACTTCGTCAATACGGGCAAAGCTCATTCTCTCGGTATTACCGAGACGCACAGGTTTGACATTTACCATTTGGCCAATCACTCCATTCATCATTTAACCGTCTTTAACTTTCCCTTTATATATTCGGCAAAGTCATAAAGAAAAATTTTTGAAAAATTAGACTTGATTTTTTGTCGAATATGTGATAATATCTTGTAGTCAAGCACACGAAAAGGGAATATTTATCTATTATGGTGCAGTATATTATTATAAATCCGTGGGAAGCTATTGTCAAGTATTTTTGCAAAGTTTCCTTATTTTTTTGCATTTTTTCAGGATTTATGTAATATCATTTAAATAACGTATTTTGAATTTTAATGCCCCTGCTTAAGAAACACCCGACTGGGTTGTTATAAATTTAACTTGATATTGGCATTTTAAACAAGAAAAATCTCCTACGCTTACTAAAGCTGTAAGCATAGGAGATTCTTTTTTAATATTTAAGCTGCATTGTTGTATTGTTCGTCAATAGTTGTTTCTTCTGATGAATTGTTTGAAACTTCACAATCTGAGCTTCCGAAAATAGCCATCTGGATTCTTGCTCTCTCTGCGTCCCAATCGTTGATTGTAACAACATCCATTCCGTCAATTTTTGGGCAAGAGAAATTTCCGCCTGATAAATCAGGTACACTCAATGCGGTAACATCATAATTAAGATAGTTCAAAGCATTCTGAGCAAGATAAACAATTTCGCCCTTGTCGAGGTCTGTTTCAATCATAGGTCCGACCTGATATATAATGCTCATAATCTGTGCAAGGTTAGACTTCTTCAAATCCTTCATAATCGTATTGAGAACGATTCTCTGACGGTTTGTTCTATCCCAGTCAGAACCAGCACTATCTCTATCTCTTGAATACCAAAGAGCCTGTCGTCCGTTAAGATGAACTACACCGGCCTTTGCAGTAATTTCGTGTCTTGTCTGAACCTGATTGTTCTTCCAGCTCTGCCAGTTTATATAGTCGATTTCCTCGTCAGTTAGCTCAAGGTCTATACCGCCGAGAGTATCTATAATATTTGTAAAGCTATCAAAATCAACTATCGCATATCTGTCTACATCTACGCCGAAATTATATTCGATAGTTTCTATTGCAAGCTCCGCTCCGCCGAGTGCATACGAGGTATTAAGTCTATGAGGAAAATATCCTGGAATTTCAACCCACAAATCACGCAAAAACGATGTCATAACGATGTCACCTGTTCTATTGTTGATAGAAAGCAAAATCATAGAGTCTGAACGACCATAAGCTTCGCCTTCAACTTTTTTATCTGCACCAAAAAGCATAATATTAAGAACATCATTATCAGATTTTAAGGTATCGGGAATAGTCCCCATATTATACGATGTTGTACTGCTTTCTGCCTTTGATGAGCTTGAACTTTTGCTTGAGCTTGAACTATTCTCTGGCAGTTTATTATAGTTTATACGGCTTATTGAGCTATAAGCATATATACACGCCGAACCACCTAATATAAATATAACTGAAACAAGACAGATTGCAATATTAGCAATCCACATTTTCTTGAATTTTTGAGATTTATTTTTCTTTTGGGCATTGCTTGAGGGACGACTTCTTACCTCAACCGGAAAATTGTTTATATCATCATAGCTTGAATATGACGAATCAGAGAAAATATCCTCAAAGTCATCATTCTTGTGATTATCTTGCATAAATTCATCACAGCCTTTCTAATGTTGCAGTGCATAAGCACATAGGATAAGATGTTTAAATACCTTTCCATTCTTGTCATTATAGCTTATATATCGGCAAAATTCAACGAAATCCGCAAAAATCGGCGATATTAACAGAAAATTTCCTAATATAAATTTTCTACCGTCAATGAGAAATATAATAAGCCTTAAAAACTTATATTATTATCGGTTTATTCATTATCTTTTTTAATTTGCTCATCGAGTGTCATTCCATATGACGGCATAAATTCTTTGATAAATTCTGCAAGCTCAGGTGTCATATTTTCTTCTATTATTTTTCTTGTGCTTTCCTCTGCCTTGCAAAATTCCATATTGCCCATTCGGCGTTCATCAATACATTTTATCAGTGCTGACAATCTATCCGCTGATTTTACGATTTTCCATATTTCTTCATCGCCGTCTTGTACTACAAAATATTTTTCATATTCTTCTCTCAAATCATCTGGGAGAGTTGATAAAAGTCTTTCTCCAGCTTCTTCCTCAACAGCCTTATATGCCTCACGCAGTTTTTTGCTTGAGTATTTTATCGGTGTTGGCAAGTCGCCTGTAATAATCTCTGTGCAATCGTGAAACATTGCATAAACTGCCACTTTATCTGCATCAATGCTTCCGCCGAAACGCTTATTCTTAATTATACAAAGTGCATGAGCAATAAATGCTACTTCAAGGCTATGTTCGCTAAGGTTTTCGTTTCTTGTATTATTCATCAAACCCCAACGATTTATGTATTTAAGGCGTGAAAGCGTAGAAAAAAAGGAATAGCTCATACCAAAAACCTCTCTAAACATTATTTTGCAATAATAATAGCATAATATTCGTCAATGTTCAACAGAATGGTATGAGCCGTTCCTTATTTAGTTATTTTAATTAAAAGACTTTTATGTGTTTTTATGAGTTGCTATCGAGAATAGTTACCTTTAAGCAGTGCATACTTCCCGGATATGATTCTGCAACCATATCATAGCTGATAAGCACACTGGACATAGGTTTAACATCAGCAGCAGTAGCAGTTTTTCCATTTTCAAACTTAATCTCTGCATCAGATAAATCAATTGTACAGCAGTTATCTGGCTCACCATTAATACAGCTTATAAACTTATCGTTTATAACTACAGCGTATATATTGTCATTCAGCTTATCCTTTATGCGTTCAGGCACTTTATATGGAATAGCTTGCTTAAAAAGTTCCTCGCCTGTTTTTTTGCAAACATCTGACAAGCTATCAAATCTCAATGGTAATACCAATTTATCGTCTACGATATATTGACGAATATTTCCTTGTCCAAAGTTTGCAGTTTCACCAAGCTGATTGATAATTTCCTTATAGGTCATACCTGCTTTAATTGCTTTCACATCAGATGAAGTGATTTTCTTAGAACCCGCACAGAAATAAATATCTGGAATATCTGTGTTAGATAGTTCTGCTGAATTAGAACTTTCAGAACTGCTTGCTTCTACACTTGAAGTATTATTCTTGGAATTTTGAGAATCACTTGCTGCTGTACTTGAAGAAGTATTTTTGGAATTCTCAAAATCATATTTACTTTCTAATGAATTATATATTTCCTCTTTATTGTTATTTCCTTTGGCACATACACTGTCTGACGAGCATGAACCATTATCACCTACCTGTGGTTTGAACTTTGTTGAGCCTATTATAGCAAAGCTTACAGCCGCAGCAAGACACACACAAGCCGCAATAGATGCAACTATTCTGAATGTATTTCTTGGCTTAACCTTAACAACCTCAACAAGTTTTTTATCATCAGTTTTCGCACTATCATTTGATTCTGCTGCGTTGGTTTCATTAACTGCATTTATCTTAGGAGCAGCCTCCTCGATAAATTTATCATCAATATTACCTATGGCTTTCAATAAATCTTCACTTTTCATAAATAATACCTTCTTTCTCTAAGTGGCTCTTCAACTGTTTTCTCAAACGAAAAAGTATAGATTTAATCTTTTCTTCACTAATATCATATTGTTCTGAAATTTCCTTTATAGAACGGGTGTACCAGTATCTGCTTACAAAAATTTTTCTCTTTTCTGATGTCAAGCTCTCTAAAAAAGCGTTTATTGACTGTGAAAGCTGTTTGCTATAAATTTCATTTTCTACACTGAAGCTATCTGAAATACATTCCTCAAGCTCTGAAAGAAGTACATCTATTTGCCCGGCACCTCTTTTTTGGGTATTATTATGTTTTAATCTATTCAGTGATATGTTTCTTGCTATTTTACCTAAGAATGCTTTTAGGTTATTCGGTTCACTCGGCGGAATAGATTCCCACGCTTTTTGAAATGTATCATTGACACACTCCTCTGCATCTTCTGAATTTTGCAGAATAGAAAATGAAATGCTATTACAGTACGCTGAATATTTATTGTAGGTTTCGTTGACAGCCTTTTCGGAACGTTCCATATATAACTCAACTATTTGCTTATCATTCATTTTCTCACCTCACTTGAATTATAGAAGAGCCTCTTCACCTATATAGACAACAAAATTTTACAAAGGTTGCATTAAATACAATATTTTAAACGATTTTCAAAAAAATAGAGCATATTTGCCCTAAAACCATTAAAATGGAAATCCGAGAACAAATATACTCTATAAACATTTTGTTTAATTTTTAGTTTGGCGGAAGTGTACCAAACTTCTTTAGCATAAAATCAATTCTTTCTCTTGTTAAGCCCTTTAACAAGATATTCTGTGCATCATAATGTAGATAATCCTCTTTTTTCAATGCCTTGAGAAAATCATCATACATAAGATGTCCGAGAACACTTTCTTCATCGTGTGAGTAGATGCTTATATACCAATCTTCAATTTCAATAGGTCTGCCTGTTTTTGCGTTCTTAAATCCAAATGGGCATCTTGGTATGGCAGGAACTATACTTACAACACCTTCTGTGAAAACATACATTCCAAAAACACAATCACGGCGTTTTGTTGTCATAATATTAGGGCGAGCATAATATGCGTCAATATTCTGCATTCTGTGCATATATTCGCTAAACGCTTCTAAAGGATTTCCTTCTTTGAGAAATTTTAAATCACCCTCACCAAGGTATAATGCCCATCTTGCACAAAACAAAATCGGCTTTTGGAATTTTCCACTTGTTATCTCTTTTATTGATTCAATAGAGCTTGCTTTTGCAGCTTCTGCAAGCTTGCTTGAATTATATGGGTCGAATATTTCTCCACCCTGACTTACCTCGACTTCTTTGTTCCAGAAATCAGCCACACGAGCAGCCGTAGCATAGAAATCAGCAATTTCTTCAGCAGATGAAGGGAGTGGCAAAAATAAGCTTATCTCATTATCGCCAAAGCCTACGCTCATACCCCTGCCGATTCTTTCTGGATTAAACATACTTATACTGCCATCAGGACCTTTTTGTTCCATATTGAGTCGAACACCATCGAAAGAACCATATTTGAATTTACCACCTGTAAGCACATCAATAGATGGCAATTCTTTTTTAGCGGATTTATTTTTAATTATAATTTCAATAGCCATAAATTCACCTAATTACTCAGCATATTTCTGCTTGAGTCTATCATAAATCATATTTGCACACATATATACATTACCACCGCCAAGAGTGATAATCAAATCTCCAGGCTTAACGCTGTTCACAACAAAGTCTGTGATTTCCTCAAAGGTTTCAAACCATACACAGCCCTTGATTTTATCAGCTAAGTCTTTAGAGTAGATATTATATGTATTTGTTTCACGAACAGCAAGTATCTCAGAAAGAACTGTATGGTCAGGTATTGAAAGTGCGTCTGCAAAATCATCAAGAAGCATAGCAGTTCTTGAATATGTATGTGGCTGAAATACAGCCCAAACATTTTTATAGCCCATTTCCATAGCGGCAGTGAGAGTTGCACGAAGCTCTGTCGGGTGATGTGCAAAGTCATCAGCAACAGTGATTCCGCCCTCTGTTCCGAGAATTTCAAAGCGTCTGTGAGCACCTGTAAATTCACCAAGACCATTTGCAATATCACGAGCTGAAACACCAAGCTCAAAGCAGGCAACCGCCGCCGCAAGAGCATTCATTACATTGTGTTTGCCAGGAACCTTAAGCTTAACAGTTGTAAGCTTTATATTGCCCTTGATAATATCAAATTCGTCCATAACGCCTTCATTGGTGATAACTGCACGATAATCATTCTTCTCACCAAAGCCAAAGGTTATTGCACGACACTCAATGCCTTTAATAGCTTTGAGTGTATTTGCATCATCACCATTCACTATAAGAAGTGAAGTTGTCTGCTGTGCAAACTTATGGAAGGATTCAATGATTCGGTCAAGAGTTCCGAAATAATCGAGGTGGTCTTCATCAATATTAAGAATAATAGAAATTGCAGGATTAAGATGTAAGAAAGTATCTACATACTCACAAGCCTCACAAACAATAATATCACTCTTACCAATTCTGCTGTTGCTCCCTAAGAACGGAAGCTTGCCACCGATAATTGCGGTAGGGTCATAATCAGCCATAGTCAAAAGCTGAGTAAGCATAGAAGTTGTTGTTGTTTTTCCATGAGTACCAGAAACAGCAATTGAACGATTATACTTTCTTGTTACCTCACCAAGCATAATACAGCGTTCAACAGCAGGGATTCCAAGATGTTTTGCGGCTACAAGCTCAGGGTTATCAAGCTTAACAGCAGCAGTATAAACTATAAGGTCAGCACCCTCAACATTTTCCGGATAATGTCCCATAGTAACAGGAATTCCATAAGAACGAATACGCTCTAATGTATCAGATTCCGCCACATCGGAACCCGTAATTTTATAGCCTTCGTTAAAAAGTATCTCTGCCAAAGGACACATACCTGAGCCACCGATACCTATAAAATGTATAGTTTTAACACCGTCCAAAAGATTTTGCTTATCCAAGAAATCCACTCCAATCTTAAAAATAGTTCACATAACTGTATACAATTAATATGTTTATAAAAATCAATAAAGAAGTTTGTCGTATTTTTACGGCAAAAAGAAAAAGCACTCGCAAGGCGAATGCTTTCTTTTTGGAGCGTTGGAGCGGATGACGAGGCTCGAACTCGCTACCTCCACCTTGGCAAGGTGGCGCTCTACCAGATG
>ENA-UAOW01000670-UAOW01000670.1-human-gut-metagenome-genome-assembly--contig:-NODE-670-length-14691-cov-5.723285_pt1 | contig 14691 bp, 11 predicted proteins | sample MGYA00243470_ERZ654559 | MGnify/ENA primary metagenome ERZ654559 (study PRJEB26926, sample SAMN06164851) | human gut metagenome | biome: ENVO:00009003; feature: ENVO:2100002; material: ENVO:00002003...
ACGAGATCGCTCAGTGTCTCGTGGGCTCGGAGATGTGTATAAGAGACAGAGACGGTAACAGCCCCGGTACTGGAATTGACGGTGATGGTACTGGAATTACTGCTCCAGGTCACCCCTTGAATCGTAGCGCCCGAGGGTGCAAGGATCGCCTCAAGCGTAGCGGTCCCGCCGGCGGACAGGCTCATGGAGCCGGGGGCGACGGTAACGCCGGTAACGGGTGTGCAGGTATAGGTGTAGCAGTTGTCGTCGTGTGTATGGTAGCATTCATCCGTATGGGTATGGCCCTCAACAGCGCCTTCGCCAATTTCTTTGCCGCAAGTGGGCGCTTGGTTCTCATCGCCATTGGGATAGCAGTCGGCGCTGTGCTTATGTCCTGGAACAGCGTCGCTCGCTTCTTGTCCGCAGATAATAACCCGGTTAGGGTTTGTTGGATCAACGGGGAAATCCTTATAGGTACAGCTCAGCTCTTTCGGGCATTGGCTCGTGTGCTGATGGGGACTGCTCGCCAGCGCGGCGGGCATCAGGCCCGCGACCAGGGACAAAGACAGGACCAGAGACAGGACGCGGGGCCAAAGCTTATTTGTCTGGGATTTCATGGCGGTACTCCTTCCATATCCTTTTGTTGCTATTGTATCGCAACCGGGCAAAAAGGTCTATAGATTTAAGACGATCGTAAGAAATAAAAAGTTTCCGTTTGGAAGCAATTACGCAAAATAAAATCCGGCGCGGGCCTGCCCGGAAAACGGCAGGCCCGCGCATCCGCTGGTCGAACGACTGAGACTCACACAAGCGGGCGCACGCTTCCTGCACAAGGGGAAGCCCTCGGCAGGGGTTCGCCGCCGCAACGGCGCAATCAACGCTGAGACCGCATTCTCCGGCGGCATGCGCTTCGGAGAATGCGCTGCTGCGCCTGAACGCGCACGGGCTGTCCGCCAACGGCGGACAGCCCGTGCGCGCAGCAGGCCGCAGCCTTCTCAGAAAAGCGGCTCAGCCGCTTTTCTGACCGCTACGCTGCTTAATCGTGGTATTGGAACGCGATCTCCCTGGCATGGGTGCAGGCGTTCAGATCGCCCATGCTCTGTTCAAACCAGCGCTTGTGGGAAGCGAGAGCCTCCACCTCCAGCCGGTCGATTTCGTCCCGCATGGACAGATTGTGCTCGGATTTGTATTTGCGCATGGCGTCCAGCGCGGCCTTGAACTCCTCGCCGAAGCGGAGGATATCCTCGTCGGCCCGTTCGCCCTTCTCCCACTGGAGCAGGTGGATGGACGGCGCGCCCACAAATTCCTTCAGGCCCTTCTGGTAGATATATTCGGTGATGTGGGGCACATAAATGGCATAGAGCTTGAGGATGTTCAGCAGGGCGTAGAACACCGCGTACTGCCCGCTGCGGCGTTCGGCCTCGCCATGGATCTCGGGCTCGTACAGGCGGGACTTGACGATCTCGATATAGTCGTCGCACAAATCGTTCCAGAACAGCTCGTCGATCAGGTGGCGGGCCAGGCCGATCTCGTAGGAGTCCAGCAGCTCGGCGGCCTTCCGGGCGGTCTCCTGCACCCGCTCCACCATCCAGCGGTCGATGGGCAGCAGCTCCGGCCGGGCGCCGGGATCAAAGTCGTGCAGGTGGGACAGGCAGAACTTGGAGGCGTTCCACAGCTTGGTCATAAAGCGCTTGGAGGAGTCCACCATGTCGTTCTGATCGAAGAAGGTGTCGGTGCCCAGCCGGGCGCTGGCCGCCCAATAGCGGATCATGTCGGCCGGATGGGTCTCCAGCAGGGACTTGGGCGTGAGCTTGGCGTTGCCCTTGGACTTGCTGATCTTTTCACCCGGCTTGGCCAGAACGAAGCCGCAGATCATCACGTCCTTCCAGGGGATGGTGTGGCGGTGGTAATAGCTTTTGACGATGGTATAGAAGGCCCAGGTGCGGATGATCTCATGGGCCTGGGTACGCATGGTCATGGGCACGAAGGGCTCCTCGTAGCCTGCGCCCCGGGCGGTGTTCTCGTTGATGGCGGGGGTCAGGGAGGAGGTGGCCCAGGTGTCCAGCACGGCGGACTCGGGCACAAACTCGCTGCAGCCGCATTCACAGGCGCCGTGATAGGGGGTCTCCAGAGGGTTGACGGGCAGCTGAGACTCGTCGGCAAAGTGGGGCTTGCCGCACTTTGCGCAGTACCACACCGGGAAGGGAACGCCGAAATACCGCTGGCGGGAGATGCACCAGTCCCACTTCAGGTTCTCCACCCACATGCGGTAGCGGTTTTTCATGGAGGCGGGATACCAGTTGATCGCGTCGCCGGCCTTCAGAAGCTCTTCCTTAATATTGAGCACGTCGATATACCACTGCTGGGAGGGAATGATCTCCACCTCGGTGCCGCAGCGCTCGTGGATGGACACCGTGTGGGTCAGCTTCTCCGACTTGAGCAGCAGGCCCTTCTCGTCCAGCAGGCGGATGATCTCCTTCCGGGCGGCCCGGACGGAGAGGCCCGCGATATAGGGCACGTCCGCGGCGATGCGGCCGTCGGGCAGGATGACCTGACGGTAGGGCAGCTGATAGTCGTTGTACCAGTCCAGGTCGGTGGAGTCGCCGAAGGTGGCGCACATGACCACGCCGGTGCCCTTTTCGATGCTCACCCGCTCATCGGAGAGGATGGGCACCTCGTACTCATACAGGGGCACCGTGATCTGCTTGCCGATATAGGCCTTGTAGCGCTCGTCCTCGGGGTTGACGAAGACGCACACCACACCGTAGAGCAGCTCGGGCCGGGTGGTGGCCACCTCCAGGGTCTTGCCCTCTACCACGAAGGGGATATAGTTGAATGTGGAGTCGATGTCCTTGGCGTCCAGCTCCGCCTGAGCGATGGAGGTCTGGCACTCGGAGCACCAGAGGACCGGGGACTTCCTGAGGTAGGCGTGGCCCGCCTTGGCCAGCTCGATAAAAGAGCGCTGGGAGATCTTCTGCGCCTGGGCCCCCACGGTGGAGTACTGCAGGTCCCAGTCGCAGGAAAAGCCCATGGCCTTCCACAGGGCCTTGAACTCCGCCTCGTATTTTCCAGTGATCTCGATGCACTGGCGGCCGAACTCGCTGCGGGGCACGTTCATGGCCTTTACGCCGGTCTCCTTTTCCACCAGCCGTTCCGAGGGCAGGCCGTTGTCGTCAAAGCCGAAGGGGTAAAACACGTTGTAGCCGTTCATCCGGCGGTAGCGGGCGATCATCTCCGCCTGCGTATAGCTGAAGATGTGGCCGATGTGCAGGCTGCCGTTGACGGTGGGAGGGGGCGTGTCGATGGAGTAAATGGGCCGGGACTGGTCCGGCACGTACTTGTAGACCTGCTGCAGCTCCCACAGCTGCTGCATCTGGGGCTCGATCTCCAGCCCGTTATATCGTTTTTCAAATTCTTCCATAGTGACCTCCCAATCAAAATAAACGCCCTAAACTGCTGCCAGTTTAGGGCGAAATCAACTCCGCGGTACCACCTAAATTCGCGTGCCGGGACGGCGCGCGCGCTCTTGGGGGCGATAACGGGCCCCTCCCGATGGAGTCTACTGCAGTTCCTTCCATGGCTCCCGGGCGACTTGGGCGGCCCGCCTGCGAAAGCTCACACCCAACGCTTTCTCTCTGGGGCAGGAAAGACCGCTTACTACTCCCGATCCGTGCCGTTTTCCTATGATTTTCCGAATCGAACGGAGAAATGCTATCACATTTCAAATTGCTTGTCAAGAGCAGAACGCTCCCCCGCCGCGGCAGGCGGCGGGGGAGCGCAGACGGTCGAGCACGCAAAGCCCATGCAGGAAGGAGGGGGACGCTTCCATGGGAAAAGCCTCCGGCGGGGGCCGGCCCCAGACGGCCAAGAACATACGCCTGGGACGTTTGACTGCTTCAGGAAGCGGGGATTCAGCTCAGATAGGCCAGGGGATTGACCGAGGTGCCGTTGATCTTGACCTCAAAGTGGCAGTGGTTGCCGGTGGAGCGCCCGGTGGAGCCCACCCGGGCGATGGTCTGGCCCTGGTAGACGTGGTCGCCCGCCGAGACCAGCACGCTGGAGCAGTGGCCGTAATAGGTCACCTTGCCGTTGCCGTGGTTGATGATGACCAGGTTGCCGTAGCTCCAGTTGCTGCCGGTGGCCCGGCCCGCGAAGGTCACGGTGCCGCCGTCGGCGGCGGCGATGCCGGTACCGTAGGAAGCGGCGATGTCGATGCCGCCATGATAGCTGTAGGAGCCGAAAATGGACCGGTAGCCAAAATAGGAGGTGATGCGCCCGTAGACCGGCCAGATAAAGTAGCCGTTGGGGTACCAGGAGGGCCGCACCTTGGTGCCAACCGCGATGACCTTGGTGGTGGCCTCCTGCAGCACCTGGGTGCTGATGATATCCCGCTCCTGCTCGCGGCCGTTGACATAGGTGATGTTGGCGCTGACCAGCGCTTGGCCGGGAACGCCGGGGTCGATCACACGGGATTCACCCTGGTACATGGAGTCGTCCTCCACCTGCTCCACGGGGCACTCCACGGCCTCGGTATAGGTGACGGAATCCACCGTCTGCACCGACAGGTAGGGGATCTCCTCCCGGACGTTGAGCAGCTGGCCGATATAGATCCGGTTGATGTCGATCTCGGGATTGAGCTGCTGCATCTCGCTGACGGTCATGCCGTTGTCCAGCGCGATCTGCATAAAAGTGTCTCCGCTCTGAACCTCATAGGTGGTCTGGCCGTTGGTGTTTTGGGTCAGCCGGGCCAGCATCGCGTCCAGATCCTGATTCACGTCGGAGGGGGTGTATTCATGAGAGACGACCACATTGGAGGTGAAATCGGCGGAGACGGTGTTTTCGGTCCGGTAGGGCGCCTTGATGGCGTCCAGCAGGGCGTCCAGGCTCTCCCGGTCGGCGGCTGCGCCGATAAACGTGCCGTCCACCTTGAGCACATAGCTCTTCATCACCGCGCCGATCTGGTCGAAGAGATAGGTCTCAAATTCGCCGGTGTCGGAAAGCTTCCCGCGCTCGGACAGGGCAAAGGTATAGCTCACCGTGCTGGGGATCTCATAATCATAGCCCAGAATGGTGGCGGCCCGGGCCTCCACCCGGTCCATCACATCCTCAAAGACCTGGGGATCGGACACGGTGCCCAGGGGCACCCCGTCCACCGACACTACGTAGCTGGGCGTGTAAACGGTGGCCACCACAGTGGCCACGCCCACCACGGCGGCCACAGCCAGAAAATTCAGCGGTGTGAAGAGCCGTTTTCCCCCTGCCGTGGCCTCGTCCAGCTTGTGCTGGAACCGCCGGGCGCCCAGCCGCACACGGGCCATGCCGTCCATCCAGGCGGCACGGTAACGCTCCAGCCGTTTTGCCAGGGGCAGGCCTGCCTGCTGTGCGTCCTCGTCCCGGGGCGCATGCAGAATATCGTCCATATGGGAATCCCTCCCGTTCGAGTGGTTTACATCAAGATCGATCCGGCACGAAAGCGCCGAATCGTAACAAGTTGAATAAAAAGATTACAAAAGGTTACAGAGTTTATGATACACGTTTTTCCCGGCACAGTCAAGCCCTTTCTGCCCTGGGGGAGGCGCGGCGGCCCGCGCCGGGCGGCAACACGACATCTTGTGGAGCCGGGGCGCGGAAGGGAAGCCGTACCCCCACACCCGCCCCGCGAGCCGGAAACGGCCGGAGGGGCGGTATAAAAATTTCGTCCTTTTGCTGAGGGCGCGCTCCGGGGACAATGCGCGGCGGCATTAGAGCAGCCCCTCCCAAACGGCCCCGGTCAGGGGCGAGAGAACGATCATGACCAGGCTGAAGGTCATGGAGGAGACCGAGATGAGGGTGGCCCGCCGCTGGGAGGGGATCATGGCATTGAGCCGGGCGTCGGTAAGCATCTGGAACGCATCGTCGCAGGCGCTGGCCAGAAAACCTCCGGCGGCCAGCAGGGGCAGGCGGCCGGTGAGCGACAGAGCGGCTCCGGCGGCGACCCCGGCCAGACAGAGGAGCCCCGTCAGCCGGTAGGGCAGCCGTTCCAGCAGCAGGGCGGCGCGGGAGCCGGCCACGCCGCCCAAAGCCACTAGGAGCAGCAGAGGACCCAGCAGCGCGTTCCCCGCCCCGGCGGAAGTCAGGCCGTCCTGGAGAAAGAAGCCCAGCAGGGTGGCCAGAGCGCCCACCAGAGCATTGAAGAGCATGACCGCGGCGGCAGCGGGGTTGGCGCGCAAAAAATCCGCCGCGTCCCGTGCGCAGTCCCGAAAGCCCCGGGGCAGTTCGCTTAGGCGAGGCCGCCGCTCCGGAGCGCCCACGGCGGGCTCCGTCAGGCCCAGCGCCGTCAGCACGGCCAGCACGTCCACCAGGATGTCCAAGCCGTAGGCCAGCCGGTAGCCCAGCGCGGCGGTCAGCCCAGCCCCCAACAGGGCTGCGGCCCCGGCACCCCGCCAGAAAATGTTCTGCCAGGCGCTTACCCGGAGGTAGCGCTCCGCCTGGCCGCATTGGAGAAGCGAGTCGTAGGTGATGGCCTCACGTGTGCCGGAGGCCAGGTTGTAGCCTAGGGCGCACAGGCCCATGGCCAGACACACGCCCAGTCCGGTCCGGGCCGTGATCATGGCCAGGGCGGACAGCGCGCCCATCGCCCGGCTGGCCGCCAGGGTCCATTTCCGGCCCAGCAGGTCGGCCAGCATACCCGAGGGCAGCTCACAGCAGAGGCTGACCAAATGGAACACGCCCTCCGCCAGGCCGATCTGAGTCAAGGTAAAGCCGCGCAGGGTGAGCAGCAGCACCCAGGCCGTCCCGGCCAGGTGGAGGTTGCTCAGCCCGTCCAGCAGCAAAAGCCGCCGGATCTGTTTGTTCAGGTTCATAATCGCATCGTTCCTTTCTGATCGCTCCATCCCTGCAGGCGCCGGCCCGAGCCGCACAACGCGTTTGGCCGCGCGGGGCGCGTCTGGCTTTACATCAGGGAAGGAACGTTGAAATAAGCATCAAAAAGGAAAAGACGCCTTTTTTGCGCAGAAAAAGGCCGCGGCAGAACTGCCGCGGCTATAAAACATCCGATGGTTTTACCGCCGTGGGTCCCGCAAAAAGGGCGCACTTCCCCCAGGACGGCCTAAAAAATTTCCAAAAGTTTCCATAACTATGCCGAACGCCCAGCCCATGGTACGCCCTCCTCTCGAAAAAAGATAACGATAGGATACCATAAATTTATTGTAATTGCAAGCGCGCCGCAGGACGCGGCGGGATTGGGCAACTTCATTATACAATTAACCATCCGGAAATAATGTTACATACTCGGAAAATGAATTGCCCCTACACAAGGTTTTGGAGCAAAGCACAGATCGCTTGTACGGCGCACGGGCCGCGCCATTTTGCCGGGTTCTATAGAACGCCGCCGCCCCTTTTTGGGGCGGCCCGTGTCGATCTTTGGGTGGACGTCAAGAGGAATCTATGCTAAAATAGCCGTACTAGAGCAGTTCCAGTATCGTTTCAAGCGACTTCCAGAGAAAGCGTCTGCATCTGTGTCAGGGGAAGGAACGTGGTGTTACTATCAATACCGAATATTACCGCGTGATCCTGAAGGCCGCCGAAATGGGAAACATCACCCGGGTCGCTGCGGAGTTGGGCTATACACAGTCCGGGATTAGCCATATTATCAGCCGGGTCGAGCAGGAATTCCACCAGATCATCTTCGCACGCAGCAACGAGGGGATTATAGTCCTGCCCGCGGCGGTACCATTTTTAGCGCTTATGCGGCAAACCGTAGAGGCGGAAGACCTCCTCTATAAGGCTGCGCGGTATGATTCCAGCGATACGATCCGCCTGTCGGTGCTCCCCACCGTGGCAACTGCTTGGGCATCCCAGTTGCTGGTAGATTTTTCTAAAAATTTTCCCAAATTCCACTTTGAAATTTGGGAAAAGAAGGACTATATCGATATTGTGAACGATTTAAAGGCCGATACGTCTGATATCGGCTTTATTAACGATATTTCCAGCCAGAATCTGCTCTTTTATCCCTGCTACGAGGACCGGTATTACGTCGTCTTTCCCCGGGAGCACGCCCTTGCCTCTCTCGATGAAATCGGGATCGAGCAGATTGCCCAAGGTCCCATCATCCTCCCCGAGGAGGCAGTCCAGCACAAGTACCTCAAGAATCACCTCCTTAAGCCGGACGCCCCTGCTGATCCGGTTTTTTCCTCCCGTAAGCCGATCGACGATTGGATGACGTTGAGTATGGTGGAACAGGGCTACGGTATTAGCGTAGTGCCCGGACTGTACCTCTACCGCCACAGGTATTCCCTGCATGCCCGTCCGCTGAAAGAAGGATATTCCAGAGTGATGGGTCTGTGTACCCGTAAAGAGAAAAAAACTCCCTGGAGATCCGCACGTTCATCACCTTCACCCGCAAGTGGGTGAAGGCGTGGGAGAAGGCGAACCCTGGCTTTTCCTGCTAGGCTGGACAATAGAAACAGCGCCGCCGCACTCCGTTCTACAGAGGCGATGGCGCTGTTTTTTCTCTCTAGGGTGAGTTACGATTCATAGCCGCACCAGTTCAAAATCGTGGCGGCAATCACTTTGCAGGCGTCCACAATCTCAGAGATGCTGACGGATTCGTTGACCTGGTGGGCCTCCGGAAGCTCACCGGATCCGACGAGCACAGAGGGAACGCCTAAATACCGGCTGAACATAGCCCCGTCCGCCGTGCAGGCGATACCGGTGATCTCTGTCTCCCGCTTCCGAACCAGCCGCATGTTTTGGTTGACGAGTTGGATCAGCTCCTCGTTTTCGTCTACGCTGATCGGGTGCCAGCAGGTGCCCAGCCACTCCAGTTCCGGCCTGTGTTCACTCAGCCACGGATCCTCGCTGCAGATTTGCTCGATAAATGCCTCGAATTCCGCTTTGGCCGTCTCCACCGTCTCATTAGGGGACATCCCGTAGCGGATTTCCATAACGGCCAGATCTGGTACGCTGGAGGGCCAGACGCCGGCGTTCAGCTTACCCACGTTGATCTTAAAGGGTGTGGGGTACTGAGAGAGCTTCGGGTGCGCCAGCCTGGCACTGCGTTCCTGCTCAAACGCATCCAGTTTAGAGAAAATATGCATACGGCTTTTTTAAAGTTAAAATACATCCGCTTGATTTGCCAAGAAGTATGTTTGCCACAATGCGCATCCTGCGGCGGGGTATCTGCACTGAGTGTAATCGAGTTCTGACAGGCCTGTTTCTGTTATTTCGGTTAACAATAGGGCTGCACGATCATTCGGCGTCCTGATAGCCGCACCAATCCATAATGGTAGCGGCAATCACCTTGGTTGCGTCCATCATTTTGTTGATTTCGACATATTCGTTTGCCTGATGCGCCACGGTGACCTCTCCGGGGCCAAAGAGTATAGACGGGATCTCGAGAAATCTCGAATACAGTGCCGCATCTGCTGCCACGGCAATACCGCAAATGGTAGCATCATTGCCGACGACGGCTTCATGGTTTGCGGCAACCATCTGCACGAAGGCATCATCGGTGTCCATGCTGTACGGATGCCAGCAGCAACCCAGCCATTCCACCACGGGATGATGATCCTTTAGCCAAGGATCTGCATCGGCAATTCGATTGATATAGTCTTCAAACTCAGCCTTTGCCTGCTCCACGGTTTCCATCGGAGACATGCCGTAACGAATCTCCATGACAGCCTGATCAGGAACAGCGGACGGCCAGTTGCCGCCATTGAGCTTTCCAACATTGATCTTAAAAGGCGTTTTAAAACCAGCCAGCAACGGGTGGGCCAGGCGCTGGGTGCGGTCTTTTTCCAGAACGTCCAGCCGTTGGTAAATATAAAATGCCTTTTCAATGGCACTGGCGCCGGTCTCCGCATTGGACAGCAAGGCACCTTTGCCGGGAACTGTGATCCGCACCCAGGTGCTGCCGACGGTGGCAACGCCGATCATGTTGCGCATACACTCGGGGAACAGTGCCGCGTCAGCCCGATACCCACGCAACAGCTGTGCCAGCGATCCCATGCCGCCGCACTCCTCATCTACAACCGTTTGAAACAGGACATCGCCCTTCAGCGAGAGTCCTGCTGCTTTAATGGCCTGCAGAGCGATCATGCTACAGGCGATGCCTGCCTTCATATCACCGATGCCGCGGCCATAGATACGACCATCCTTAACCGTGCCGCTCCAAGGAGATTCATCCCAATCACTTTCCTGGCCGACAGGAACTACATCCACATGTCCGTTGATAATCAAAGATCGACCTTCACCGGTGCCTTTGAACACACCACACACATTGGGGCTGGTATCAAAACTCTCGCGTGTTGACGCAAACGCCGGATGCTTACGCATCTGCTCAATGTCAGGATACCACAAATCCACATTAGCTCCCATGTTTTCCAGACGTTGGGCGACAAATTTTTGAACTTCTTCTTTTTGGTATAGGCTGGGGAACTTTACAAGATCACTGGCCAGTTGCACCATTTCATCCTGAAACTGATCAATACGGTCAAAAACCGCTTGTTTCTTGCTGTCTAACTGAGCCATAATACACACCTATTACAATAAATTTGGACAGGAAGGCCGGGCAGCCAGTCCGGCGTTCCCTCCATCTCGTGCCTAAGCTACAATGAGAGGAGCAACTGGCTGACCATTCACTCCTTGGGCTTATATGTCCGAACGGAAGACTGTCAGCTATCCTCTTGTTGTAGCGTTCGATTTAAGCAGGTTGAGCCATCGAATACCGGAGAGTTCGTGTCACGCAATAGATTGAATCGGCAGCGAGAAAAGATGGATTACGGTTGTGGATTCTTAGGATTGGAGGAATGTGAACGAACTGCGTTGGCATTGATGTTTCCAAAGGGAAAAGCATGATCTCCGTCATGTGCCTCTTTGGAGAGGTGGTGGTTTCACCCTTTGAAGTCCGGTATTGACGGGCTCAGAAAGCCGCCCATTTATTTGACGCTTACGAAGTTCGGCATACCGCCAGTGAACTGAGCGAGTTGGCAAAGCTGCTCAAAAGTCTGGACGGTGAGACCCGTGTGGTCATGGAATCCACGGGCAATTACCATACGCCGGTGGCCTGGTTGGTCCACAATGCAGGGCTTTATGTCGCTGTACCCCATTGACTTTCCTTTGCAGGTTTCATTAGCAGGTCCTTTGTAATGTTCAGGGATTTGTTTTACCGCAGCCAATGCTGCGGTAAAACAAATCTGCTTTTTTGATTATGGGTTGGACGAATAGCCGCACCAATCCAGAATGGTTGACGCGATTACCTTTGTGGCATCCATCATTTTATCAATTTCAATATACTCGTTTGCCTGATGTCCAACGGAGATTTCGCCTGGGCCATAGAGAATCGCCGGAATATTCAGGAATCTGGCATAGGAACCGTTATCCGCACCGCCTGCGGCACCACATACCACAGCGTCTTCGCCGGTGACATCCCGATGATTGTCCGCCACCAGACGAACCAATGGGTGGTTCGGATCGATACTGCATGGATGCCAGCAGCAACCCAACCATTCGATTTGAGGCCGATGATCCTTCAGCCAAGGATCACCCTGAGAAATCTTGTCAATATAGTCCTCGAACTCAGCCTTTGCCTCATCAACCGTCTGCAGCGGAGACATGCCGTAGCGAATCTCCATAACAGACTGATCAGGTACGGCGGACGGCCAATTTCCGGCTTTTATAGTACCCACGTTGATTTTAAACGGCGTCTTTACATGGGATAGGAGAGGATGTGCCAAACGCTGGGTGCGCTCCCGCTCAAATTCGTTTAAGCGGTTGAAGATATACGCCGATTTTTCAATGGCACTGGCGCCGGCCTCCGCATTGGACAGCAGCGCTCCGCGTCCCGGAACGGTCAATCGAACCCACGCGCTGCCGATCGTCGCAATGACCACATTGTTTTTCATGCATTCTGGAATCAGCACGCCGTCTGCCCGGTATCCTCTGACGATCTGCGCCAGTGTTCCCATGCCGCCGCATTCCTCGTCCATAACGGTTTGAAACAGGATGTCGCCTTTCAGGGTCAGCCCCGCAGCCCAAATGGCTTCCAGAGCGATGAAATTGCAGGCTAAGCCGCCTTTCATATCGGTCGACCCTCTGCCCCATACACGATCCTGTGTTATTTTGCCGCTCCAGGGAGAGTCAGACCAGTCATCCTCGTTTCCCGGCGGAACAACATCCACATGGCCGTTCAGGATCAAAGATTTGCCGTCGCCGCTGCCTTTGAAGACGCCGCATACATTTGGGCTTGTGCTAAAATCCGTCCGATCCGAGCAAAAACCCGGATGCTTACGCATTTGCTCAATATCCGGATACCAAAAATCTACTTCGGCACCCATTTTCTCAAGACGGTCAGCAATATACTGCTGGATGTCTTCTTCTTGTCCGAACGTGCTGGGAAACCGCACCATCTCACTGGTGAGTTGTGCCAACTTGTCCCGCGACTGATCGATGATACGGCAAACTGTCTGCTTTGCATTCAGATCGTGTTCCATAGTGCATTCCTTTACTTATTGCACGGTTACATTAGGAATCTCCTTGTTGGTTGCCTTGGAAACGATATAGCCTACCAGGAAGGAAGTAATCAGAATGGGGAAGCATACATTCAGCTTGCCATTGAGACCGGCAACGATCCAGGCAATACCCACAACGATGCCGACGATCATTGACCAAAGTGCGCCCTGCTTGGTAGCCTTCTTCCAGAACAGTCCGCATACCACAGAGAAGGTCATCGGAGCGGTACCGCATGTAACAACCACCATGAACACATTGGACAATGTAGACTTGCTGATTGCAAAGATGGGGATCATGGACAGCATTGCGAAAACAAAAGTGAGGATTCTGGAAACAGCCAGCACTTTCTTGGGCTCGGCGTTCTTGTTGATTTCGTTGACATAAATATTCTTCATAATGGTGCCGACAGCCAGAACCTGTGCCGACAGAGTGGTTGCGATAATCAAAGCGACCATGCCCAGGATAATGCCGGTGAGCCAGCTGGGGAGGAAAGTGTTGACGGTTTCCACAAACGCAGCGGAGCTGTCAATTTCAGGTAGCTTAACGCAGGCCACGATGCCGATGGTGGCGGTCAGGAAACCCATGGGCAGAGAGAAAATTGCGCCGGCGATGGCACCCTTAACGGCATGAGAATCATCCTTCGCGGCCAGAGTGGGCTGCAGAGCGGCCTGCATGGTCATGAAGCCGCAGATGGAAGAAATGATCCAACCAATGATGGTGTTAAGAGGCATATTGGCCATGCTAAAGTGATCTGCGGGAGCGACAGCCTTGATGTCTGCCCAACCACCGGCTTTGGACACGATCAAGAAGGTGCCGACTGCAATGAAAATATAGGCAAACAGGCAGGTAAGCTTACCTACGACCTTTGCGCCCTCAATACCGGACAGAGCGCTGTAGGAAACCGCCAGTACCAGACCAATCACAGCGGCAACAGCCAGAGATGAATTAGGAATCACCAACTGGATTACGGTGCATAGAGTGAAGAGCTGAATGGGAATGTAGAAGAAGCCCATCAACAGATATGAATAGGAGTAGAATTTGGCGACGGCGGGACTATATCTGTCAGACATAAAAGACATCAGGGAGTCGCCATTGGTTCTCCTGCGCAGGGGCTTTACGACCAGCAACATACACAGCATAGCGATAGTGCCGGTAATGCTGTACCATGCGCCGGCATAGCCGATTTTAAAGCCGTTCTGCGCAACGCCGATGATTGTGGTTCCGCCCATTTGGAATGCAGCCAGGATACAGCCTACATCTATCCATGTCAGATTACGACCGCCCAATGCCCATTCCTGAATGTTTTTTACTTTCCGTCCAGCAATAATACCGAGAATGATCACGCCAATAAAGGTAATGGCCCATACAACTTGTAACATAGTTTTTCTCCTTTTTTCTGTGTAAAATTAGTCCTTTGTAAAACTCCAAAATCCCAGTCATTTCAATGGTTTGGTTGATTGCATAATGAAGTTGGACGTCTGGCAAAAAAATCCATAGTGATTTTCCCAGCATGGTAGAATGAAGTTCCTACACCACATCTGCCAAAGGAGGGCAATCACTATGGACTGCCAAGATTACATCACAGAGCCAGCAGAACGCAAGAAGGGACAGCACCTTCAGCGTGAAGAAAGAGGTGCCATCCAGCATCTCAAGCGCCAAGGTTACTTAAACAGAGCTATTGCCGGAGAGATAGGCTGCTCTCCGGCCACCGTGGCAAACGAACTGCGACGCGGCACACCGCCTCGTAAAAGCAATAAGGGCAGAAAACCCGGCTACTCAGCAAGGTGTGGAGAGGCCGTCTACAAGGCCAACAGAAAGCTTTCTCGGAGACGCCATAGGATTTGCCGCTGCGCCCGTTTCCTTCGTTGGGTGGCAAGGCAGTTCAAAGAACACAAGTGGTCTCTGGATGCCTATATCCATTGGTACAATGAAGGTCATATTAAATCGTCACTCGGGTGGATGAGCCTACTTGAATACAGACGCAGCTTGGGACTGATTGCGTGAAGGACAACGAATTTAGGTCCCCAAAAATGTCCTCACCCCCAGGCGTCCAACTTGCCTTGCAATTTTCGAAATGATTTGTAACACAGAAAAACACCACTCCTCATATTTTAAAATAGGTCCGGCAAACGTTCTCCTCAAATTGCGCCTCCCCTCTTCGGCTGTTTGATCCCGCAGGCCTGTCCCGTTTCCCGGATGACCTTGTTTTGAGCGTACGGCTCC
>ENA-UAOW01000698-UAOW01000698.1-human-gut-metagenome-genome-assembly--contig:-NODE-698-length-14298-cov-9.318051_pt1 | contig 14298 bp, 10 predicted proteins | sample MGYA00243470_ERZ654559 | MGnify/ENA primary metagenome ERZ654559 (study PRJEB26926, sample SAMN06164851) | human gut metagenome | biome: ENVO:00009003; feature: ENVO:2100002; material: ENVO:00002003...
GTGTATAAGAGACAGTCGCTACGCCAAGTGGAATGAGCGAACGCCAGAAAGGAAAAGGCGCAAGCAGATGGCGCAGATGAATCCCGGAATAGTATTTCTAACAGCGTGGCGGGAATGAGCCGCCAGACCCTGAGAAATAGGAGAAAAACAGCTATGGTTAAGGTCAACATTATTTCGGGTTTTCTGGGCGCGGGCAAAACGACGCTCATCAAAAAGCTGCTGACGGGCAGCGTTGCGAAGGAAAAAATCATCCTGCTGGAAAATGAATATGGCGAAGTCGGCGTGGACGGCAGCTTTATGAAGGATTCGGGCATCATCGTCGATGAACTCAATTCCGGCTGCATCTGCTGCACGCTGGTGGGCGACTTCCAGAAGGCGGTCGATGATCTGATTGCGAAGTATCATCCTGACCGCCTGCTGATTGAGCCGTCCGGCGTAGGCAAGCTGAGCGAAATTCTCGCCGCCGTCGAGCGCGCGAAGGAACGCCACAGCGACCTCGTTGTGACCGGCTGCGCGACCGTTGTGGACGCAGGCAAGTGCCGCATGTATATGAAGAACTTCGGCGAGTTCTTCCTCGACCAGATTAAGACGAGCGCGACGGTGATTTTCAGCCGCACGCAGCTGCTGTCCGCGGAGCGCATCGAGAAGAGCCGCGCGCTGGTGGAAGAACAGCATCCGGGTGTCCGCATCGTGACAACGCCGTGGGATGACCTGTCCGCTGATACGCTGCTGGAAGTCATTGAATCCGGCAAGCCGATGGAAATCCACCTCGATGACGACGATGATGACGACGACGAGGACGAACACGAGCATCATCATCACCATCACGACCATGATGACCATGACCACGAGGACGGCGTGTGCCCGTGCTGCGGCGGTCACCATGACGACGATGATGATGACGACCACGACCATGAGCATCATCACCATCATGATCACGACGACCATGACGAGGATGAGCACGAACATCATCATCACGACCACGAAGACGGCGAAACCTGCTCCTGCGGACATCACCATCATCATCACCACGGGCATGACGCAGACGAAGTGTTCGTGTCTGTCGGCGTAGAGACTGCGAACCGCTACGAGCAGGACGAGGTCAAGGCGATGCTGGACAAGCTGTCCGACGAAGAAGAGTACGGCACGGTGCTGCGCGCCAAGGGCGTGCTGCAGAACGCGGCGGGCGACTGGTTCCAGTTTGACTATGTGCCGGGCGAGAGCCAGTTCCGTCCGGGTACGCCGGATTACACCGGCCGCCTGTGCGTCATCGGTGCGCACATCGACGAAAAAGCACTGCGGGAGCTGTTCAAGGCATGAGCGAACAGGAATTTACACCAGTCTACCTGATTACCGGCTTCCTCGAAAGCGGCAAAACCCAGCTCATCAACTCCATGCTGACGGACGACAACTTCTCGCGCGGGCAGAAGACGCTGGTCATCTGCTGCGAAGAGGGCGTTGAGGAATACGAAACGGCGAAGAACACGACCGTTGTCGTCCTCGACGAAGCGGACGAGATGAACACGAAGAAGATGGAAGCGCTGGACAAGGAGTATCAGCCGGAGCGCGTCATCATCGAGTACAACAGCATCTGGACGATTGAGCGGTTGGGCAGCTGTATGCTGCCGCGCAAGTGGGAAGTCGTGCAGATTATCACGACGGTGGACGCAAACACCTTCGACAACTACTTCACCAACATGCGCCAGATGCTGACCGACCCGATGAAGGTCGCTGACCTGATTCTGGTCAACCGCTGCCAGCCCGGCGCAAACAAAAGCCCGTGGCGCCGCCAGCTCAAAGCGGTCAACCCGAAGACGAACATCATCTTCGAGAACACCGACGGCACGAGCGAAGACGGCGTGGCGGACGAAGACCTCCCCTACGACATGAAGTCCGCCGTCATCGAAATCAAGGACGAGGACATTCCGACCTTCTATCTGGATTCGCTTGATCATGCCGATCGCTACGACCGCAAGACCGTGCGCTTGGTGGGGCAGGCGTTCGCTGACCGCTCGCTGCCCAAGGGCTACTACATGTTCGGGCGGATGGCAATGACGTGCTGCGCGAACGACATTCAGCCCATCGGCTGGATTACGCAGGGCATCCAGAAGCCCAGCACGAAGACATATTTCCGCCTGACCGCGCAGTGCAAGGCGGTGGACGCGCAGGGCGAAAAGATGCTGATGCTGCAGGAAGCCCGCGCGGAGATTGTCCCCCCGCCCGCGGAAGAGTACCTGAATTTCAACGCATAAGATGCTGTTTTTTCCCCCCGATTGCTGCAAGGCGGTCGGGGGATTTGTTTTGCGCATTTTTGCGCATTTTCGCCGCCGCTCGTATTTTTGTGTTAATATCTTGACATTTCGTGCATCGTCTGTTATGATGATATTGGAAACTTGACCATCACACTATGCACACGTTGACTTGCTTCCCGTTCCGAAGGAGGAATTGAAGATGAAACGCTTGCTTGCTCTGCTGATGATGATTGCACTCTTAGGCGCGTTCGCCGCGGCGGAAAATACGCAGCCCGTCCGAATTCTCGGCGCATCCTCCTATTGCCCGCCCATTGATTCCTATGCCGCGGCAGGACATTCCGTCGAACGAAGAGACGGCTCGATGAAGGACATTGCATCCGCCATCGCATCCCGCGATCCCAATATTGACATCTTCATTTTTGACTCGAACGCTGGGCTTGACCAAATCAAAAAACAGCACTATTACTATCCGCTGACCGATGACAGCGATTTGATGGATAAACTCGGCGACTTGTATCCTGCCTTTCAGAATGCGCTCATGGACAATGGCAATCTGGTCGGCTGGTATATTGATGCGCAGCCGGTGGGCTGGGGTGTGCTGTCCACTACCCTGCTGGAAGAATTAGAGCTTTCTGCCCCAGCCACCTTTGAGGAATTTTTAGATGTCAGCAAAGTGCTGCTCGACGGCGGCTATTTGGGGAATGACTATCTGCTGCTGATCGACTACCCGTTCACGCAGTCGGGGATGCTCACGTTCTATCTGGAACAATTTCTGATTGCTTCTGAACGAGTGGATGGGCAGATTAACTTCCTGCGTCCCGAATTTGCCCGCATTGCCGAGAAAATCAAGAACACCGTTCCCGAAACGTTGAAGGAGAATTTGTTAGCGTCCCACGAAGTCTTCACATCCTCGATGGCTTCTCTCGCGCCCGAAGCAGACATCGAATTGATCCCGTCCGTCCTTGATGATGCGCCTTCGGGGCTGTATTACATGACCTATGTCGCCGTCATCAACCCGTACTCCAACAACATTGGCGGTGCCATCGACCTGATGCAGCATCTGGCAACTTACGAATCCGAAAACGCCGCACTCTGGGATTCGTCTCTCAGCAAGCCCATCATCCGTTCCGACTATGATGAAAAGGTTGCGCAATATCAGGATGAAATCGCCCGTTTGGAAGCAAAGGAGAACCGCACCACGCAGGATGAAGATAATCTTGACCGCGCCCGCAGCAGCTTATCCTACCTCACCGAACACCCCTATTCCGTCTCCCCGGAGGACATTGCCTACTATCAAAACCTCGTCCAGTATGCCTACATCCCCGGCGACTCCCCCGTCACCTTCGACGATGCCCTCAAGACGCTCATGCAGCGCTACCTGAACGGCGCGTTTGACGCGGAGGGGTTCGCCCGCGCGTGTCAGGAGCATGTCAACACCGTGTATCTTGAAATGGGGCTGACACCGATGTATGTGCCGAACTAAGTCCACTTGTAAATTTTCCCGCGTTTGCTTGACAAATCAGCCCCCCCGCTTATACTTGTCAGTAGGCTCAAGGCCAAAAAAGGAGGTTGATTTTACATGGCAAATCAGGAGAAATACGCCCAGCAGATGCAGGAGGCGGGCGTTTGCGATGCGCGCGGGGCGGCGCTCTGCGCCACGGTGAAGGAGCTGCCGGACGGAAGCTTCGGCATGGTGCTGCTCGGCGTGAAGGGCAATGACCTGCTCATCTACGACACGAACATGAAGTCCGAGCCGCTCAAGCTGATGCGCACCATTCCGCTCAAGGGCGTGACCGACTTCAGCACCACCAGCCTGATGGGCGAAATCCTCAAAGGCTACACGTTCCGCTTTACGTCAGATGGATTTACCTATTCGTTCAAGAACTGCCGCCGTCAAGCATTCCTTGACGTGCTTCAGCAGGAAATCAACAAATAACATCAAGGGCTGCGCCGGAAAAGTCGGTGCAGCCCTTGCATTTTGCGTTCTTTTTCTGATATAATAGACATGTCAAGCATCATGATCACAGGAGGACGCTATGATTTCCATTCTGCCCGAAAGCAACTATGCCGCCGTCATGGCTGAGACGGTAGAGCCGTATCTGGATTCGCGCCGTCAGGAGATGGACATGCCGCTCTCCACGGGCGGAACGCTGCACGCAGAGGTCTACGAGCAGCCGGATGCGACCCGCGCCGTCGTCATCCTGCACGGCTACACGGAATCCGCCGAGAAATTCCGCGAAATGACGTGGTATTTTCTGAACGAGAAGTTCAACGTCTACGCCATCGACCACCGCGGACACGGCAAATCCGTCCGCAAAATTTCTGACACCTCCATCACGCACGTCGATGCGTTTTCGGATTATCTGCGCGATTTGGAGGAATTCATGTCGGGTGTCGTCCTGCCGAGGACGGAGCATCTGCCGCGCGTGCTGTATGCGCACTCGATGGGCGGCGCGATTGGCAGCATGACGCTGATGAATCACCCGGAGTATTTCGCGCGGGCGGTGCTGACTGCGCCGATGATTGCGCCGTCGAGTGCGCCGCTGCCGCGCTGGGCGGGCAAACTCGCAGCGGACTTCATGTGCGCCATCGGCAAGCGGGAAGACCGCGCATTCATCGGCAAGCCGTTCAGCCCGGAGAACGAGCCATTCGAGACATCCTGCGCCACCAGCCGCGTCCGCTTTGACTACTACGAGTGCAAGCGCATCGACAACGCGCACTTGCAGAATTGTTCACCCACTTATGGCTGGGTACAGGAAGCGATTGGCGTGACGCAAGTACTGCTTGACCCGGTAAAGGACAAGCAGATTACCACGCCGCTGCTGCTCTGCCAAGCGTCACTGGACAAGACAGTCTGTCTGCCGGAGCAGAAACAATTCGTCGCGCAAGTCCCCAGTGCGAAACTTTCCGTTTATCCCGCGAAGCACGAAATCTACATGTCCACGAACGATGTGATGGAGAAGTATGTGCCGGAAGTGATTGGGTTCTTACGGGGGTAAAGGAGACGCCAGAGGCTCTGCCTCTGGACTCCGGCAGGGCTCTGCCCTGCACCCGCGAAGGGTCTTCGACCCTCTCGACACCCTTCTCGCGATTGAGTTGAGCGCTTCTGCATACAGTGTCCGCGTGTTTATCCAACGGACCTACGGTTCAAAAAAGAAACAAAACCCCAAAAGTATGGAAGTGGCGACCGAAGGTTTCCAAAGGGCGACCGCAAACTTCGTTTGTTTTCATGCCCTTTGGTGCGCCCGCAGGCGCATTCCCCTGCTCCAAACTTACATAATAAACAAAAAAGTCAGCACCAAAAACGCCCCTGCCTAACATAAGCAGGGGCGTTTTTGCATCATCACACCTCGCGCCCAACAGCTTCGGCGATTTTCCGAATATCCGCCATCACGTCCACAAACGCGGCGGGCGTAATCGACTGCGCACCGTCGCACAACGCGTGCGCCGGGTCGTTGTGTACCTCAATCATCACGCCGTCCGCGCCAACCGCAATCGCCGCGCGCGCAATCGGCTGCACCATCCAGCTCTTACCGGTCGAGTGGCTCGGATCAACAATTACCGGCAGGTGGCTCAGCTTCTTCACCGCGCAGATGGCGGACAGGTCGAGTGTGTTGCGCGTGTACGTCTCGAACGTGCGGATGCCGCGCTCGCACAGAATCACCTGCTCATTGCCGCCCGCCATGATGTACTCCGCGCTCATCAGCCACTCTTCGATGGTGGCGGACAAACCGCGCTTAAGCAGAATCGGCTTGCGAATCTTCCCCAATTGTTTCAGCAGGTCGAAATTCTGCATGTTGCGCGCGCCGACCTGAATGCAGTCCACCTTGTCCACGAAAGTGTCAATGTCGTAGGGAGACATCAGCTCGGTCACGATGGGCAGCCCGGTCTGCTCGCGCGCGTGGCAGAGCATGTCCAGCCCCTCGTATGCCAACCCTTGGAAGGAGTACGGGGACGTGCGCGGCTTGAACGCACCACCGCGCAGCACCGTCGCGCCCGCGTCCTTCACCGCCTGCGCCACGGCGGTAATCTGCTCGTTGCTCTCCACGGAGCAGGGGCCTGCCATAATCGCCAGTTTCTTGCCGCCGACAACCGTGTTCCCGATTTTAATTTCGCTCGGCGCGGGATGGAACGCGCGGTTTGCCTTCTTGAACGGCTCGGCGACCTTCATGATGCGTTCGACGCAGTGGAAGGATTCCAGCTGGTCGGGGTCAATGCGGCTCGTGTCGCCAGTCAGACCAAGGATAGTCATCTCCGTGCCGACAATCGGGCTGACGGATACGCCGCGCGCAACCACGGCATTGGTAACGGTGTCGATTTCCTGCTGGGTCGTGCCCTGCTTCAAGACGATAATCATGGTGTTCAACCTCCTGCGTCAATCATTATTCGCTCAAATGGACGAAAAAAAGCACGGAAGCCCGCAAAAGAGCTTCCGCGCCTGATGTTTTCCTCAATCGCTGCGGCTGCTGCTTTACGGTACGTCAATTTGCCCGGCGAAAAACGCCGGGAACGTAAACGGAAACAGCACAGACAGCATCATGGAGAAAATTCCTCCGTCCGGCGGCATCATTGCCGCATATCCGCATTTATTATAGTCCGCTCATCCCGCGCTTGTCAAGGGCAGGATTGTACATTTGCTGTTTTTCGGGCGAAAAGTTTGCCGATGCTAACCTGTATTGGATGGCATTCATCCATACTCGGGCACGCACGGCTATTCTTCAGAAAAATTTCGGGAAAATCGTGTAATCCTCTTGACAATCAACCGATTTGGGCATTATAATAGCCATAATGACAATTGTGCCATTTGGTTGAAGGAGGATGAAGGGCATGGAGTCTTACCTGTTCGCAGACGTAGAGGCTGCGGCGGATACTATGGTGGTGGAAGGATACCACAAGCCGGGCAGCTTGACCCGCTCCAGCGGTGCGTGGATTCACGCGGCAGGCACGGCGATGTTTGAGGCAGGGAGACGCCCCATTAAGCCGCATGACCAGTGGATTTGGTTCGCGGTGGAGGCAGGCGAAGCGACGCTGGTTTGGCAGGGGCATGAGCTGACGCTGAAACAGCAGGAAACGTGCTTCCTGCCCGCCGGCAACCGCGACGCTGCCCTGCAGATTGACGAAAGCGTCCGCTGCGTGTGGATTGCGCTGGAAGGCCCGCTTGCGCCGATGGTCGTACGCAAGATGGGCGCGCTGCTGCATATGCCGCTGAAGCAGGGGGCACTGCCGAGCCAGATGTACTTGGCGAAGCAGATTGTGCAGGTCATCGTCCGCCACACGGACACCAGCGACGCGACATATCAGCTGCAGCACCTGATGTACGGGATGCTGGCAAGCCACTGGGGACAGCCGGTCGCCATGGACGCGATGCTTTCGCACGAGATTGCGAAGGTCGTGGACACCCTGCGCGCGAATCAGTACAAGGACAACTTCTCTCTGGCGGAGATGGCGGCAATTTCCCGTATGCCGATGGAAACGTTCCGCAAGCGCTTCGTGAGCGAAGTGGGTATGCCGCCGCTGTCGTATGTACTGCACTGCAAGATGGAGCGCGCGAAGGAGCTGCTGCGCGAGGAAGGGCACACGGTTCGTCAGGCGGGCATCGAAGTCGGGATGCAAGACCCGTACCACTTCTCCAAGCAGTTCAAGAACATCGTCGGCATCAGCCCGTCGGCGTTCATGAAGCAGGCCGCCAAGCCGGATGCGACCATCCGCGGCAGCAGCAAAGTAGAAAAAAAATAAGCAGTGAGGCGACTGTCAGGGGGGATAAACCTGGCAGCCGTCTTTTTTTCTTCCACATAACCGCCACATTTACCGCACGGGATTCGGGCAGCATTGGATCTTGTGTTGTTATGCACACTCGTCCGCCCCTCTACGGTCTACTATGTGATTTCTGTTCGTCGGTTCGGGAGTTTGCCCGCTGGCATCCGGCTTCCTTCAGACTCCGCCTCTCGATGGACACCCTTGCCTTCGGCTAAGCCGGGCGCACCATAACGGCCGTTGCAGATTCATGTTCTGCAACGGCCTTAAAAACGCTATGAAATGGGATTATTCCGCTGTCGGTATCAGGCGAATCAGCACGGTGGGAATCTCTGCATCGGTGAAGTCCAGCGTGAACACTGCGTTTTCACCTTCCACGATGTAGGGCAGATCAATTTCCGTATCGTCAGCATTCAGCAGCGCCAAGGTAACGCCGTTCAGCAGCTCGGCGGGCATCGTGATTTTTACCTCGCCCTTCGGCCGGGTGAGCTTGCCGGAAACTTCAAAGCAGACGCTCAGCAGCGTATTGCCGTTCGCAGTTTCACCCATGCGCAGCACCAGCTCGCCATAGGGCAGATGCTCGCCCTCCGCCTTCACTTCTTCAACCAGCGCCAGATGCGTGCCATCGCTCACATTGCCGCATACGGGGCAGAGCGTGCGCGTCGCTTCATCCTGCTTGAATTCGACGATGGCGCATTCGGTCTTGCTGACGTGCTTGCAATCCTTGCGCTTGCAGGCTGCGCTGTGCGTGCCGTCGCCGTTACTCGTCCATTCGCCATACCAGTGCAGCAGCGTCTTCGTCTGGTGATCCTTATAGCTGTCATTGCATTTTTTGCAGGTGTACAGCGTGTAGCCGCCCTTTCCGCAGGTGGGCTTGACGACCTTTTCGGTATAATCGTGCCCGGGGGCAGGGATTTCCACCTTGGTGGTGTAATCGCAGCCCGCACGCTGGCAGGTATCGTATTCCTCCCAGCCAATTTCGGTGCAGGTGGGCGCCTTCGCGTCGTGGTGCACCAGATCGTGTTTCAGCGCAAGCAGCTCCACCTTAGTGGTGTAATCGCAGCGGGAGCAGGTATCGTATTCCTCCCAGCCGGTCTCGGTGCAGGTGGGCGCCTTGGCGTCGTGATGCACCAGATTGTGTTTCAGGGCAGGGAGCTCCACCTTGGTGGTGTAAGTGCAGCCCTCACGCTGGCAGGTTTCGTAGGCATCCCAGCCGATCTCGGTGCAGGTGGGAGCCTTTGCGTCATGGTGCATCATGTCGTGGTTGTTCGGGTCAGGTCCATTATTTGGGTCTACATAAGTATCCGTTCCCTTGTGGTAGCAGTAGTCGCAGTTTGTGTAGTACACGGCCGGAGCAACGCAGGTGGCTGCGGACTTAAGGCACACGCTAACGGCGCCCTGAACGAACCAATGTGCGCCCATCTTAGTTTTCGCTTCGTGGCAGACGGTGCAGCTAAGCCAGTGGTTTTTGTCGTCCGAATGCCAGTTCTGCCCCGCAGGGAATGCATGTGCGCTGTAGTACTGCCCGCCGCAGGTGCTGCATGTTCCCAGCGTAATGCAGGTCGCGCTGCTGTCGCCGGAGCAGCTTGCGGTGTCGACCGCATCGCAGCCGTCACGCTGGCAGTGGCGGATATGCTCACTGTTGTTACCCCTGGATTGCCATGCGCCCCAGTCGTGCGGCCCGTATTCACCGTAGGACATAAGACAAGAAGTACATACCGCAACTTTCGTGCAAGTGGCTTTGTACTGGGGTGTATCTATGCTCCAATGATTCTCTGTAAACTCATCATAGCAGCGGTAACAGTACAGCGTATGGTAATCTTTTTCTCTTTTGCGTATTTCAAAGGTATTCCCTTCGCAATAGTCGCCGTTCAACCTGATATGCGCAGCCATCGCCGTGGTTGCTACAAAGAGCAGCGCAATCGCCAGGAGACATGTAACCAACCATTTTTTCATGTTTTTCTCCTCCTCAAATTTTTAAAAACGCTATGAAATGGAAATAAGATTATTCCGCTGTCGGTATCAGGCGAATCAGCGCGGTGGGAATCTCTGCATCGGTGAAATCCAGCGTGAACACTGCGTTTTCACCTTCCACGATGTAGGGCAGATCAATTTCCGTATCGTCAGCATTCAGCAGCGCCAAGGTAACGCCGTTCAGCAGCTCGGCGGGCATCGTGATTTTTACCTCGCCCTTCGGCCGGGTGAGCTTGCCGGAAACTTCAAAGCAGACGCTCAGCAGCGTATTGCCGTTCGCAGTTTCACCCATGCGCAGCACCAGCTCGCCATAGGGCAGATGCTCGCCCTCCGCCTTCACTTCTTCAACCAGCGCCAGATGCGTGCCATCGCTCACATTGCCGCATACGGGGCAGAGCGTGCGCGTCGCTTCATCCTGCTTGAATTCGACGATGGCGCATTCGGTCTTGCTGACGTGCTTGCAATCCTTGCGCTTGCAGGCTGCGCTGTGCGTGCCGTCGCCGTTACTCGTCCATTCGCCATACCAGTGCAGCAGCGTCTTCGTCTGTTGATCCTTATAGCTGTCATTGCATTTTTTGCAGGTGTGCAGCGTGTAGCCGCCCTTTTCGCAGGTGGGCTTGACGACCTTTTCGGTATAATCGTGCCCGGGGGCGGGGATTTCCACCTTGGTGGTGTAATCGCAGCCCTCACGCTGGCAGGCGTCATATTCATTCCAGCCAATTTCGGTGCAGGTGGGGGCTTTGGCGTCGTGATGCACCAGCTTGTGTTTCAGCGCGGGGATTTCCACCTTGGTGGTGTAAGTGCAGCCCTCGCGCTGGCAGGCGTCATATTCATCCCAGCCAATTTCGGTGCAGGTGGGCGCCTTTGCGTCGTGGTGCACCAGGTCGTGGTTGTTCGGGTCAGGTCCATACCATGGGTGTACATAAGTATCCGTTCCCTTGTGGTAGCAGTAAGCGCAGTTTGTGTAGTACACGGGCGGAGAAACGCAGGTGGCTGCGGACTTAAGGCACGAGCTAAGGGTGCCCTGAACGAAATAATGTGCGCCCACCTGAGTTTTCGCTTTGCGGCAGACGGTGCAGCTAAACCAGTGGTTTTCGTCATCCGAATCCCAGTTCGGCGCCGCAAGGAAGGTATGTGCGCCGTAGTACTGCCCGCCGCAGGTAGTGCAGATTCCCAGCTCAATGCAGGTCGCCCTGCTGTCGCCGGAGCAGCTTTCGTTGTCCACCGCATCGCAGCCGTCACGCTGGCAGGTGCGGAAATGCTCACTGTTGTTGCCCCTGGATTGCCATGCGCCCCAGTCGTGACCGAGTTTGCCGTATTGAGTGCCGCACCGGGTGCAGGTTTTGCCCGTGGTGCAGGTCGGCGTTTCGGTGCCGCCAGAGTGAAGGCTGATTGGATTGTCCTTAAATAGGGCATATGAACCGTTACCGCAGTGTGAACATATGTAAATTACATAATGATAATCGTCGTTGAATCGCTCGAATCTTGTAATCTCATGATCTGCCGTCGTGTTGCAGAAACGGCATTTGTCGCGGATGGTTTCCGCCTTCGCTTCCGGCGCCATTCTCGGCAGCAGGCACAGCAGCAGCGCCGCAGCCAGCAATAGGGCAAAACTCTTCTTCTTCATCTTCGTCGCCTCCTTAAAGTTAGGGTAACACCGCACAAATGAGGTGGTCGGCTGGCAAATGGATTTTTCGTCAGGTTTACTGGCAGTAAATCGAGAAATTTGCATGCCGCAGATGGCGGAAAAGACATCGCCCGACGCGCCGCCGAGTTGTGCAGTGTTGCCTTTATGATGGATTTACTGTGCCAGTTCCACCAGCGTGTCAAACGCGGGCTTCGGCTGGGCATCCTTGTCGAACAGGAGCGGGTACTTGTCCGCGCGCCAGCTCATGTCGTCCACCGTGCCCCATACCTGCACCGCTTCGATGCGGTCGGCGTAACGCAGGAAAATCTTCATCAGGTTGCCGTAATACTTCGCCTGCTTCTGCAGATTTTCCTCGCTCGTATCGTCAATGCCCACGTCAAGTTCGGACACGCGCAGGAGCAAATCACGCTTGGCAATCTGCTGGAACGCCCAATCCACGCGGTCAATCGTCGGACTGCCGACGGAGTAGTGTGCCTGGAAGCCGTAGCCGTCAATCGTGCCATCCGCAATCAGGCTGTCCAGCAGGACGCAGATGCCGTGCAGCTTGGGGTCGAGGGGGGTGTTGTAGTCGTTGTAGTACAGCTTCACGCCGTCCGCGGCGTACTTGCGGGCGTACTCAAACGCGCGGTTCACGAAATCCTGACCAACCGTCTTTGTCCAGTTGGATTCGCGCAGCTGGTCGCTGCCGTCCGCCACGGCTTCGTTCACAACGTCCCACGAGACAATCAGCCCCGGATAATTCTCGTTCGTCCACGTCAGCACCTGCTGGATGTAGCTTTCCATGCGGGCGAGCATGGTTTCGCGGCTGCACAGCGGCTTGTGGGTCGCGTAGCCCTCATGGAAGAAAGCTTCGGGCGTCTGGGAGTGCCACACCAGCACATGCCCATGCACCTTCACGCCATTGTCGCGGCACCAATCGAGGAACGGAATGCAGTTGTCGAACTTCACAGCGACGGCCGTGTCGTCCGTGCGGCTGAGCTTGCGGCATTCCGCCATATCCAGCAGCGAATCCGGCTTCATCTCGTTTCCCGCGGTCATGATGGTGAACTGGCTGCCGTAGAACGCCATGCGTTTGCTGTCCGCCACTTCACTGGCAACAACCGCCGTGCCGAAATCGAACTTATCCGCATAGAGCGTCTTGAGGACAGGCAGCGAAGTGGTGTCGAAGGAGTCAATCTTCTCGTCGCAGGTGAAATTGCGGATGGTGAAGGACGTTTCCTTGCCCGCACCCTCAACGTACAGCACATACTTGTCATACCGACCGGGAATGTACGAGCCGGACAGCATTGCCCATTCACCCTTCTTCGCCGTGCCGGTGACAATGTTCTCATAGGATTCCTCGCCGTCGCGGGTATGGGCGACGGACAGGATGAAGCTGCACGAATCCATTTCGTCCTGCTTCACCTGCACGGACAGGTTGTAGGTGCGCCCCGGCACAAGGTCGAAGTCGCGGCCGGGAGAGTTCCACGTCGCGGTACGCCCGGTGATGTACAGCCCGTCAGCGGTCGTCTCGATGGTGGCGCCGCCCGCAGAACGCGCATACCAGCCGTCCGTGCCGCTGGTAAAGTCCGACGTGTAGTGAATCTGCGGCGCGTCGGAGTAATCCATCTTTTCGGGCGCGGTGATGGTCAGCGTGACATCATCAATGCAGTAGTTTTTGCCCAGATAGTTATCCGACGCCGTAAGGAAGCGGATGTTGACGCCCGCGTCCGCCTCGAAATCGCAGGAGATTTCCGTCCACTCCTTGCCCTTGACGTTCACCTGCGCGTAGTAGGCGTAATCGCCGCCCGCCTTGCCAATCGCCATAACGCCGTCTTCCGAGCTTTCGACGTAGACGCAGGCGGACAGGTGGACTTTCGCGCCGGCTTCAATGCCAACCGACGCAGCGGAGAGGTCAACAGCGTCCCAGTTATTGCTGCCGCGTCCAGAAACTCGCAGGCTCTGCTTACCGCTATGTGCCTGCGATTCCGTCACGCCGACGGTGCAGGCGCCAGACTGGCTGAATGCGGCGGCGTTGCCATCCTCAAAGTCGATGGTGACGGCGGTCTGCGCGGCTTCTTCCGCTGCGGCGAAGCAGGGCAGAAACAAGCAGAGTGCCATCAGCAGAGAAAGCGCTTGTGCGACCCAGTGTTTCATGTTTAATTTCCTCCCTTAGCGTCTTGGGGGTCTATGGAATGGATGATGCAATAATTTAATTATACACAAAAATTGTGTTTTGTCAAGAATGTCTGATTTCTTACCAGAACGAAAATGGTTTCGTTGGGTGGTTTTTTCTGATTCTATGCTGATAGGCATGGTTGACTTCCTTTTCACACTGGTCTTTTCCATGCTTCCAGAGGGCAATGAAAACGGACGAAGTCCGCGGTCGTCTGCTGGACACCTTCGGTTTCGCCACTCCTGTCACTGGTTTTTATCGCCGCTCTGTGTCTTTTTTCCGGCTTTTTGTTACTTAACTGATAGGCAAGAAATATTGTCGAAATCTTTCCAAAAGCCCCCTTGAAACAGGGAAAAAACCGTGCTATCATCAAACCGTTTCTAATGAGGCTTTACGATTGAACGACCCGTCTGTACTATTTCCAAATGAGAATGCGCCAAGATGCGAAGCGAATTTTTTCTTCTGGCTAACGCGAATGAAACGCAGCGTAGCAGCGCTACGCTAAGTGGAATGAG
>ENA-UAOW01000726-UAOW01000726.1-human-gut-metagenome-genome-assembly--contig:-NODE-726-length-13872-cov-6.098212_pt1 | contig 13872 bp, 17 predicted proteins | sample MGYA00243470_ERZ654559 | MGnify/ENA primary metagenome ERZ654559 (study PRJEB26926, sample SAMN06164851) | human gut metagenome | biome: ENVO:00009003; feature: ENVO:2100002; material: ENVO:00002003...
TAGAGATATTGGCTGATTTTTGGGTCCTAACTTTTCATGTTTACTTTACAGTGCCGTAAATGAATTTTGAGTGTTTCTGGATGGTTTGATGATGTAGGTTCGGTCACAGGTTTCCAGATTCGGGAGGGCTGCGGCCTCGCACTGGTAAAGCAAAAGCCGGACGATGGGTAACCGTCCGACCTACATGGTCATCTCGATGTATTCTGCCTGCTCCTGACTTTGGTTGAACTGGATGGGGCGGAAGCCCACCCGGTCGCAGTAATAAAACTCACTGCCGGAAGCGTCGTACAGCTCCACCACATCGGACAGTGCCATTCGGTATCCCTGGTATCCGGGAGGAGGACTATCCCTGCAGATGGCATAGATCCGCTCCAGATCATTGGTTCCCAGGTCGCCTTCGAAAACTTGCGTGTAGTTGCCTGCATCCGGTTCTCCGAACTTTTTGACCAGATCCTCATATCCGATGAAACGCATGGTGACGTCCACATCTTTTCGGAGCTGCCAGATGCGGCAGCCTTTCTGCGGCTGGCCCAGCTCCTCACCGGGTACCTCGCCGGCAGTCAGGCGGTCAAATACGCCCTCCTCCCACTGGGGAGCCAGGTTCATTCTGGCCAGATAACGGGACAGCTCATCGGTCTGGAACATTTCGTCCACAACGGCGGTGCTGTCTTTTACATAGCCCACCATATTGCCATAGAAGATCAGGCGGTTTTGGTTGTCTACTGTGAAACGAATCAGGGTGCATCACCTCCTTCCGGACAGCCAGGTTACATCTGCTGGCTCATGGTCTGCTCAGGAGCGTCGCTTTTCTGCTCCTGCTGCTCCTGGAGCTTCTGCTCGTAAGCGCCGTTGACTGCCTCCACCAGTGCGGTCCGTGCCTCGGCGGTGATGGCGTGGAAGGTGTCGATGTATTTGGTTTCGCCATTCTTCTTGTAGGACTCCTGGGGCATGGAGATGAAGCGCCCCTTGTCGGACTCAATGACCCGGATGCCGTGGACGGCAAAGGCACCGCCGATGGTGGCACTGGCATAGGCTTTGGTCTTGAAATCCCCATCCACCAGGCGGTCGATTCGTGCTTCCACCTGGGGTGTGGGGATTTCCTGCTGCTTTTTCTTCGGTGTTGCCATGTGACGGATCTCCTTTCTTTACATGGATGGATGACTCATTTCGGGAGCGGCGGGAGGTTCCTGCTGGAGCTGCTCCAGACGCTCTCTGGCCCAGTCGGGGAGATGTTCCTCCCGGAGAATGCCGATAAAGTCGCTGCGATTCCAGCGTGTCTGCTCTCCATCGCCAAGGCAGGTGGCGTATACCGCTCTGCCTGCGGCAGTGGGTACGCAGCCAAAGCCGCCGGTGGCCAGCCAGAGCTGATTTTCCGGCGCCCAGTAGGACTCCTTCAGCGTGAACGGACTCATGACCAGCACCTTGCCTTCCAGCTCTTGTTCGGTCATATCGTCGCAGTGGGAGCCGTTGAACAGCTTCAGCTCTGCCTGCGCTTCCCGGAAGGCGTTGACGAAGCCGTCCAGCACAGCGGGGTGACTCTCCACCGCAAACTCGTAATTGCGGTCGCTGGGAGGAATGAAGGTGGATGCGGCCCATGTTTTGTTTTGAGGGCTGAATCGTCCATCGTACTGCTTTTGCTGAAGCGTGGCAGACAGCACCCACCCCACACGCTTGAATCCGAACTTGTCGATGACGCTTCTGGCGCAGTCACGGTCCAGGTGCATCCCGTCAAAACCTCTGCGAATGGCCTCCTCGATGGCCTGCTTGCAAGCAATGTTCTCCAAGTGGCTTGCCCGCCAGAGAGCTACCTCGTTTTGCCGTTTGGCCTCGGAGAAGGAACTGAGGTAGAGGTAGGCGTGATCCTTAGTCATTGGCTTTCTCGCTTTCAAGGATCGCTTTGGCCAACGCCTCGCTCCATGCGGTCTTGCGGTCATCGGATACCACCAGGACAGCGCCGTCCACGCTGATCACACAGAGGTTGTCGTACAGGATATCGGCATCCTCAAAGGCCTCGGCGGGAATGGGGAGCATGTCTTCATCGCAGCCATGGCAGCCGTCGCACATATCCTCATCGTCCTCCTGGTTCTCCCAGTCGGCCAGCATATCCTCCCACAGACTGTGGGCCAGCCGCATCACCGTCATCATGGCGGCGGCTTTCTCCACAGGCTCCATATCAGGCTTGAGCAGGACAATGGCGTTTTCCAAGGTGTGCATCTCCAGCGTTTCCTCTCTGTCCAGGCCGCTTAAGGTCAGGGCGGCGGGCTGGATGACGGCCTTGCCGTCGTTGGTGTACTTGATAAATGTCATGTTCATTCCTCCGTTTTCTGTCTGAGTTCTTTTGTTGGTTCGTGGATCAGGGTGTATTTTCCTTCCTCCTCGTCCGCGGCAGACAGGTTGAAAAGGTTGAGCTGCCAATGCCTTGCGGAATCGTGGCGGCGGGGGTCGTAGTTGGTGATGACGATCTCCTCATATTCGCTTCCGGCCTTCTGAGACATACTGTTGGGGCGAGTGGTGTAGAAGATATAAAACTCCTTGTACAGCTCCACGATGAATGGGCAGTAGTTATAGGACACCATGACATATCCCTTACACTCCAGCAGAGCGTCGTGGAGACGCTGATGATCTTCCTTGGGAAACACCGCCGCATAACAGTCCTCTGCATCGTAGTAGGGCGGATCAAAATAAAGAAATGCGTCTGGCCGGTCGTACTGGTGGACGATTTCTACGCAGTCCTTGTTTTCGATGACGACATTTGCCAGCCTGCGGGAGCACTCCCAAATCAGATAGAAGAAACGGCGGATATCGCAGGATTTTCCGGCAAAGGACTTGGCGCCGCCGCTGAAGCTGTATCGAATCAGCTTGAAAAAGTCGGCAGCGCGCCGTACATCACCGCGAGGCGCTCGTTCCAGCATCATTCTCTGGATGGTCTCAGCGTCCGGAAGCTCCAGATACCGCTCCGTCAGCTCCAGCTCCTCTTTCAGATAGTCATCGGTGAATTCCTCTTTGGAGAAGAACTTATACAGCACATTGAAATCGTCGCGTGTATTCAGCGGCAGAAACCCCAACTCCAGCAGGAGTGCCATGGTCCTGTTTTTGACACAACAGAACAGGTTGGTCAGGTCGCTGTTGAAGTCGTTGTAGACCTCCATACATCCCGGCTGGATGGGGCGGCTCAGGGTTACTGTGCCGCTGCCGCCGAACACATCAATAAAACGGGAATACCGCGAGGGAGACAGCTTTCGGATCAGCCACAGCAGCTTGCTTTTACCGCCCACCCAGGGGATGAAGCTTTTCAAGCGGTATCACCGCCCTCCAGCGGAAGGGATATCTGTCCGCTGTCGGTGGATTGCTCCAGCGCCTTGGTGAGACCGCGTTCCGCATGGGCGATCTTCTTGATCCGGCTCCGGAGCTGTCGGATGGTTCTCTGCAGTTCTTCCTCAGTACCGGCGTAGTAATAGCCGGAATCAGAACTGCAGATGGGGATGCCATCTCCACGCAGGCTGTTGATCAACCGGCGCAGGTCGGGGCCGCGGATATGGAAAGCTGCCTCCAGCTCCCGGCTGGATATGACGCTTTGCGCTCCCTTGTGATAGGTCTTCAGGTACTCGGCGATGGGGTTATCCGTTGTCGTGGTCATACGGGCTCCTTTCCGGGGCTGTTACCCGAAAAGAGCGCAAAAAATCAGGGGCCGTTTGTCCCGATTCGGGTAACGGCCCCTGTGGCGTTCAGGCTATTTCATTTTTTATTTCATCACCTCCGTCCCGGCGGCAACTGTTCTGTGGGGGCTTCTCACATGGACATGGTCGGCTCCATATCCGGCTGACTGTACTCATAGACCAGCTCTATGCCGTTCCAGGATACGAAACCATGCTCAGCGGCGGATAAACCCATGTTCTTCATCCGCTGATTGGCATAACCCTCCGCATCGAAGCAGGAGGCGAGCAGTTCATCCTTGGGGTAGACACCGTCGTGTTTCGCCAGTGTTTTGCCGTAGTCCTCCAGCTCCATATCGCGGGGCATGAAGTGATAGCAGTGGAGGTTCTGTGCCAGATCCAGGGCGTAATCCAGACGGTGGCAGTCCTCCAGCTCCATAACAGCCTGCCATTTATCCAGCCACCGGGGTTCGCCCTGACCCTGCTCACCCCACGCATAGCCGAAGTCGATGGCATGACGGACAAGTTCCGCTGCGGAGGCATACTGGGAGAGGATGTTCTCCAGCTGCGGGAGGCAGCAGTCCACATCCACGGCGATACACTCAGTCAAAGAGTCTACCTCCAGTGCATCCAGCGCCAAGAGAAGTTCGTCCGGGTGTGCGGTATCCATATACTCGCCGGTGTCCGGGAATCCAACCCACACGCCTTCCGTATTGGAGCGGCTTGCCAGCTTGACCCGGATGCCGTAGTCACCTTTGTCGGGGTTCAGCGTCGGGTCGCCGTCCAGGAACGGATCGATCAGAGAGGCGACCTTGATGAAGTGCCCATTGCAGAAGGTGTTCCCACCTTTCTGACGGTAAGCTGCCCCCACTTTCTCCGGGTCAAGGAATGCACGTGCCTGGGAGGAGGGGCGCTGGATCTGCTCCATGACGAATTTGCCAAGTCGGGCATCGTCTCCTGCACCGTAGAACAGGTCGTAGTGATCCAGCTGATTGGCAATCAGCATCACATCGGCAGTCATCTGGGGGTGCTCGATCTGCATTGCCCCACGGAACAAGAGGCTTTCTTTTACCGTCATGTTTTCAAATCGCCGTTCCAGCCAGTCATGCTGGGATTTGGTCATCTCAAAGCCATCCAGCAAATCGAAGAGTTCAGACTGTTGCGCGTTCACTGCATCATCTCCATTCCACTGCGCTCAGACGGGTGTTCCTGGGATTGGAGCAGCTCGTTGCCATCTCTGCGCTGTACCAGTCCATATGGAGTCAGCACAGCATTGTTGGCGGCCATGACATCCAGGCCATAGTTGTAGAGACTGACATGCTTCTTCAGAATCGAGAGGGATTGCTCGTCCACAATGAGCCGAAGCTCCTCGGATGCAACCTCCTCGGGATTTCTCTGGTCAGGCTCGAACAAGTAGTCATCCAGGTTCTCAGAGATCTGAATAGCGGTTCCGACATCGTGGCAGTCCGTTGCAAGGATGACCGCCTTCAGTTTGGAAAGCTCGCCGCTGTTTTCCCGGCATTTGAGGTGCTTTGCCAGTTCATTGAGTTCCTGGATATCGTCACAGTCCATACTCTCCAGAAAATCCGGAACAGCGCCATCCTCTGCCCAGAAGACCATCTCACGCCAGGAGGGCGCTTCACACACCTCCAGCACATGATCCAACGCCTCCTGTGTTGCGGGGAGGTTCAGATATACTTGCTTTTCCGGCAGGCCATCGGAGTCCATGGGCGAGCTTCCGGCCAGCAGGCGGATGGCATAGGAGGGAGCCGAAGGCATGAGATCCAGCGTCTCATATACCTGTTTCAGTTCGGTATGCTGTGTGACATATCCGTTGCTTGCAAAGACACCGCCCTCCTCAAATCGGGCTTTTCTGCCGAGCATTTCAAAGTCCAGATACTCAAAGATGGAGTCGGGGACTTTTTCAAGGGCGGGGATGAAATCATTCTCAGCGTAGAATCTGCCCAGCTGCTCATCCGTTGTAGCCTTGACCACATGGCAGCAGTCTGTGCTGTAGGCCAGGTCGATCATGGTGGCAATGTTGATAGGGCCGTATTTCTTGGCCACCTCCATGTTGAACAGCCCTTCGAATGCGGTTCTCTCTCTGCTATTCATTTGGCCCAGGACGGTCGCCAGGGCATTGAGCTGATAGAGATCACATTCATGGGCCAGATGGACATGGAGGAACGGAAAGCTGTGGTGTTCGAGGAATTCCCATCTCGGCTTATCGCCGGGGGCCATCTGGAGCTTGTCCAGCGCATCCAGAAGGCTGTAGTAGGCAGCGGGGAGTTCCAGCTCACAGCAACGGTCCTTATTTCCGGACAGCTCCACACGAAACACCTTATCCAAGGGTCATCCCTCCCATCGTCGTTCCGTACTCCATATCCTTCGCCTCGTCCTGGGGACAAGGCTCACTCATTTCGCCGGAACTCCTCTCCCCGCCGAACCTGCTGTGCTGGGCTTCGGCGGGGGCCCCGGTTTGTACATAGTCTTCCTGGTACTTGGCGGGGTCAGCGCCGGGGACATCCCAGCCGCACATGCTGCCCACCTCCATGGCCTGCCGCTGCCACATATTCACACCCAGCTGTTCGTTCAGCTGGTCAGCCAGTTCTACATTTTTCTCCTTGTCCCCGGTATTCCACTGGGACGGATAGTAGCCGGTTTCACCTCTCTTGATGCAGATGAGTTCGCCGGTGGATTGCAGCGTGGAGAAGCACATCTCCGGCAGACCTTCCGCAAGTTTTGGGGAGAAGCACTCGTCCTCGGTCTGGATGCTCCAATCGTCGAAGTTCCACAGATGGACATACAGCTCGTCATCACCGATGCAGATGTCCCGCTGCTCAAAGCCTTCGCCCCAGCCATCCGATGCCTGTCCAGAGATGTACTCTTTCAGGTTGGTCAGCTCCTCCGGCGTAAGCGTCCCTGCAACACGGCATTCAGCCACACCCCAGAGCTGGCCGTTTCGATCCTCGACCGTGAACACAGCGGACTGGACTTTCCGGTTGACGCTGTCATCTCCGCTGTACCAGTGCATCAGGCCGCGCGCAGATTCCTCCGGCATACGATTTTTGATCAGCGCACTGAGAATGTCCCCTTCGTAGCCACGCAGCATTTTGCCATCCAGCAGGGTGCTTTCATCCTCCATCTCACCGTACTCGTTGCGGGTATAGAGGTCCGCTGTCAGGGGCATATACAGCTTCAGAGTAGTGAGTTCCGGCGGGATCACGGAGAAGCTGTCCTCCCCGATAATCAGGGCAAGGCCGCTGCCGTTGTCCCACTTCATGTGGAACTGGCCGATATCGTCGATGTATTTCAGGGTACCTGTGCTGCCGGGGGGCAGCGGGGCATACGGGTCTTTCATCTCTCTGAGCTTGATTCTGGTTCCTGCCGGATACTGCTCCCGCAGGAAGTTCAGCCATTCCTTGGATACCGCCATTTACATTCCTCCCATACTCATGCCCTGGCTGGGCAGCTCCAGCTCCTGCCGGAGACAATCTACCGCTGCCAGAATTTCAGGATCATTTTGAAAGCTGTTCATCTTCTGATAGTCCTCGAAGAGCCTCTGTTCACCATCCTGTGTGTGAACAAGGTCTACCGAGGCAATGCCATCCTTCGTGACTCCAATGCGCTTTTCAGGCCGGTCGCTGGAGCTGTAAATCCGAACGGCATCCGACAAGGTCAGATCCCGATGGAACTGCTCCTCCTGGGTATTGCAGTCGGTGATGACAAACCAGCTATAGCTGTGCGGAAGCGACGGGTCAGCCGCATCCCGCAACGCTTTCATGCCCTTTTCTGTCAGTCCGTAGCTACATTCCCGACGAGGGTTTGCTTCGCCAGCGCAGTCCAGCAGGATGTCGTCCACAGCCTTGCGGATGGCAGGGTCATCCGTCAGCGTTTCGCAGCGGAATCCGGTGGTGGCCATATAGGGTAATTCTTCCCGAATGGCCGCCAGATATGTTTCTCCATCCAGATACTCCATCTGCTCGCCGCTGGCGAATGTCACTCGGCCAATCGGTTTGTTCTGATGGGCCATCTGCTGCTGACGCAGGTCGTAGCAGTAGAGATATCCTTGGTAATCGCCGGGGGACGGGGTGCAGCGCAGGCAGTAGCGGTAATGCTTTGTTTCTGCAATGTAGCCGTAACTCCGGCCGTCCTGCGTAATTGCTCCGCCGTTCCGATGACAGTATGCGCTCATCGCGGTCAGATCCTTCAAAGGACCATCGGCACGAAGGGCATCCACCACTTCCTGAAGGTCGTCCTTAAATTCTCCGGTGTTGAATTGATCTTCGTTATGAGGCCACCAGGTGTGGAAAAATTCTTTTCCCCCGGAGCCGAAATCCATGCGGAGATGTCCAACCGTACCCAGCGCCTCATCCAGCGCCTGGTCCGGCTCCGAATAAAAGAGACCCGCCTCCTCACGAGAAGCGGGCCTGAAATGGCTGAACTGTTTATGATGTTCCAAAAACTCGGCAATCGTTTTGTTGCTCATTTTCTCACTCCCTTCGTGTTGGTATAGCTACACAACATACCACAACTCAGCGGCAATAGCTACGGTCAAAAGCCGTTTTGCCGGAGAAGTGAAGATAGCCGGCGACAGCAGCTCCCAGTGCGGCCAGAGATGCTGCTGTGATCAGGATTTTCTTTTTCATTTACAGTCCTCCTCGTGTTGTTCAAGTCATTTGCATATCAAATTGCGGTTCTGGGGACTCCGTGATTTGTTCCAGATACATGGAGTCTACGATTACCTCTGACTCATTTCTTCCGCTAAAATACGCATGGATATGTTCTTTCTTGATCTGCGCTTCGTACACCGTGCCTTCTTCGCCGAAGCGGTGGGCGAACCATTCTGCGGTTTGACGATCCAATGTCCACGACAGTGCTTTGACATTCTTCTGGTTGTATGGCGTTACGCCACGGTAAACGGTCACGGGGTCCTCCATGGATTCATACACCTGCCGCTCCTCCTCGTCCATAAGATATTCTGGGGAGACGGAGCGGAACAGAGCCAACAGTTCTCTTTTACTGATATTGCAATCCTGGTTTGGACACTCCTCCTGCGTCCATGCGATTGATAAGAGCTTTCCCAAATCTTGCTCAGAAAGAGCAGCGGCGGTGAACTTGATGAAGGTCAGGTAATAAGGGGGATTCAGCAGAGCGAAGACCTCATGGGCATTCTCGGCACTGTCGATTTGCTTCCCGACTGTACTGCGCCATTTAGTACAGTCATCTGCGTTGTTGACCAGATCGACCATGGAAAGGCTGCCGTCTTCATTTCGGAGAGCGGTAATTCCGGAGTTCGTGAAGGGGTGGCTCACAATCATGGGAGAGAATGCTGTTTCTTGAATATGAACATCGAGAAGAGTGTGCGCCACCAGCTTTACCTTGGAAAGATCAGTTTCACGATTCACCCGGTGAGTCCTCCTGGTTGAAAGATTTGTCCCCACTGGGGTGGTTCATCAAAGATTGCTGTATCCAGTTCCTCACGACTTATCCAGTCTGAAACTGAAAAAACTGGCCGGAGTTCTTCCTCGCTCCGCTGGATTGGATATAAACTGCGATTGATTTCTTGGTGTAGTTCCTCATCAGGACAAGAGAGAATGTGCCAACCAGAGGAATAGACTACCAGGTGATCCGTCAAATCTGTTAGGAGAATAGAATCAGCAATCTTATATGAGGCAAGAAAGTGGGCAATGTTTTCAGGAGTGCCCTCAAAGTATAATTCTTTTGGACGAAGCCCCAAGCCAATACGGGCATGAATCACACAGTCAGACTGTAATAGCTTATTTCGCTGCTCCCAGTATAGGCCAGTTTTTTCAATCTGGTCTGCATGCTTGTCATAGAGGTTTGGAAACAGTACGCGGATTATTTCCAAGGTGTACGACGGATCGATGTCTGCTCGATCAGGAAGTTCCTGATAAATTTCCTTCTGAGTTTCGGGCGCAGGACTATAATATCCACGGTCACTAATCGCGCCATAAATGTCACTCATATCTTGAGGATCGAGAAGGCTCATTTTGATGCTGTATGCCTTATAGGCGACATAGCCGAAGCCTAAAAATGAGGGCGTTTCTCTTTCACAGGGAATATCGGCCAGTGAATCCGGGTTCTGGAGTGCTGCCATATATGTGGACTTCCCCTGCGAAATTAGCCAATAGAGAAAGGCAGGAAAACTGTCATCCGTCGGTTTGATCCCCATGACTTCACCGGCAGCAGCCAGCTCATTTCTGTGTGCGATGTGATAGTATTCCTGTTGAATCAGGTGAAAGTCCAGGATATCATCGACATTGTGATGAATAAGCTGTTCAATTATTTGGGCCTCCATGCTTTCATGATCCCGGCTTGGACAGGCTTGATTGACTTTCTCAATCAATTTCCAGAAATCAGCCTGATTCATTCCATCACCATTCCTGCAGTTTCTGTGAGGTCTTCTTCCTCGTCCTCCTCGAAATCGCTAAAGGGCATGTATGCATCAAACTGTCGTACATATTCTTCGTAGTTGGCGCCGCCAATCTCCCGCAGAAAATCCTCATTGAATTGCCAGAGAGGATACTGGCAAAAGCCGCTGCTCTTTGACAGGCCGGTATCTTGAGCAACTCCTTGCTCAAGAATTTGCTGTGCAAAATAGCAGTTATTGGTGTCGATATATGCGCTGTTCTTAACGCTGATAAATTCCCCGAAGGACACGGTAAGAACTGCATACTGTTCTGTTTCCTCCGGGGTTCTGCCCAGCTGATCCAGAACAACTGCGAGGCCGGGCATTTCTTTCCCCATGAAATCGGTGACAGAGTACAATTCAAGCCGAGGCTGTAATGTGACCTCCTCACCAAAAAAGTCTTTAATTTTGAGGGTGGCCATAATTCACATTCCTCCCATCTGCAATCCGTATTCCGCTTCGTGTGCTTCGGTCGGATCTTCCATCATCAATTCCTCCAGACTCAGCGTACCCTGGTAGGCAATGTAGCCGCGGTTGGTGAACATACCGGATTCCTGATCCATGTGCTGCAGGCCGTATCTTTCGTAGTCATAGTACTCGTCCAGATTGGGGTCGTACTCAAAATGGTCGGATTCTTGGATCATGTATTTTCCGTATTCGGCAGGGGTGTGAGCGCCGGGGGCAAACTCAAAGAGAACCAGATTCTCGGCCAGATGACGGATCTGACTGGCACATTCCGGTCGGGCTATGCTCACAGCAGCACCCAGTTTGATGCAGTCATCATGAGAGAGTTTACCCACGGCCTGCGCCAGCTCGTTGAGTTCATAGATGTCTTCACAGCGAAAGTCCAGTGCCACATCCACTTCCTCCGGGAACATGCTGTCACCCATGCGGAAACACATATCCTTGGGATCGACAATGCCGCTGCGCTGTATGGCACGTTCGATTTGTCCTTTGGATGCGGGGAGGTATATCCAGGTGACATTTTTGGTATTCTCCGGTTCCTGCCGGGAAACCAATCCCACCATGATCATATCCGCTTCATAGTGGTAGCCGGGGAGATGCTTTCCATCGTAGAGCTGCGAGAGCTGCATACCGTTGTCATAAACCACGCCGTAGCGCGTGACGGTACCTTCGCTGCCTTCAATCAGAAGAATTGCTGTTTCCTCACCATCCAGATGTTCCAACTCCTCGGTGCTGGCACATCCACCGTGGGTATTCAGATAGTGGCTGCGGCCAATGGCTGCCAGGTCAGAAAAATCCGTAATAACCGTTGCCTGCTGGCAGCAGAAGGTCAGGTTGATCAGATCCTTCATACTGGTGAGATCCAGCTTTTCGGTCATGGCCTGGAATTGTGCGTACTCACCGACATCGAAGCTCTCCAGCCGCTTAGCCAGATAATCCAGCTCGTCCAGATTGACCTGCATCCCCTCCAGACGATAAAATACCGGCCACCCTTTGCAGATCTCATTGACATGGCAGTCGGAGGCAACAACACTTCCAATTTCAAGTGCATTCACCAGCTCTATGCAGTGGTCGTATTGTTCCCTGGGGATGGGAAGCGGAATAGTCACTTCTCCGAACTCCGGATGGTCCGAATTGCTTAAAACTGCTTCCATCATGCTTTAGGAATCACCCTTTCTTTCTAAATTTGAAATCGCATTACCGTACTTGGCCAGAAGCAGAGCGCAGATAATCAGTTGGAACGCCTCATCTGTGACCAGTTCACGGGATGCGAGATCAGCAATGGTAATGTTTTGGCTGCCGATGGAAATAGCCTTCGCTGCCTGATAAACGCTGTAAAGCTCCGGCTGGATGCCGGCGAGCCGGACGGAGTCAAAATCGAAGCCATTATCTTCGACTTTCCAGATCACCCTGCGCCAAATATCATCGTAGGCTGTCAGGAGAAACAGCGCTGCCTGGTTGCGTTGCGACAATCGGTGGTAGCGTGTTCGCCAGTGCATCCATCGTCTGCGGTGTTCGTCAGTACGAAAGAACTGCAGGGACTGCTGGTACAGAAGCTGTGCCAGTCGCCTCCACAGACTCATCTTCGGCTTACTGTTGAGACAGTCCCGGAGCAATTCCTCAAGGCTGAGAGCCCCGGTTTCAATCCGTTCCCCCAGACAAATACACTGGTCCAGAGGGCAGAGGTTCCTGCGAGAGTAATTCATGCAGTATTCACAGTCCACATCCTTGGCCTGATACCGGAATCCGGAGCGGCGCAGGCCGTGGCCTCTGGGCTTAAAATGAGGCGGGGTCATCATCATCTGCTCCATCTGGTACAAGGGGGTATCTCTCATAAAGTGGCGCGTCATGGGTAGTGATCTCCTTTCGGTGAAATAAAAAAAGCGCCGGAGTCTTGCTTCTAAAACTCCAGCGCTCGGTGTATTACATTGTCAGTTCCTGGCTTTGAGAATCCGTAGAGTGTTGCTCCTGCTCATTGATGTGATCCAGGATATTGGGCATTCCGCTCAGGATCTGTTCCTGAACGCTTTTGATGCATTGCTCCTGGTTGTAGGTCAAATCGAATCCGGCGTCCAGGGTATCAGCACAGCAGCGGTAAATTTCAGTGAGCTGTGCCTCATTGAATATCTGCTGTTTAGAGATGAGACCGGAACGGGTGGCAAAGTCCTGCTTGGCGCCCAAATAGTTTTCCTGAAAGTAGCGTCCGTAGTTAAGACCTGTACGGTCAAAGTTCCAGTCCCAGGTGATAAAGTGGACACCATATTGGGTCGGATGTCCGGCCAGAACCGTTCCATTGAAATCAGCCAGCACCCTGAAATCTCCCGACAACCCCTGAGCCTTCAGCGGGGGAGCCTGTTCCATCAAGGTCATGTACTCCTGTACCATGCAGGCCAAATTGGTGGCCCGCTCACAGGCCTGGTTCCGTTCCGAAGTGGCCACATCCTCTTGCCAGTAGCGAACCCCGCCACCCTCTGTGATTCGGCAGAGAGGACGGCTGTCCCATTCCACCGGGAGGAGGTCATCCTGCTCCGGCTGTGTGGTGAAACCTTCTCGTCCAAGCACCGTGCAAAGCTCTCGGAAAAATTGTTCTCTATCCATCTTGTGTTACCTCCTGAATCTTAGCGCCCTTTTTGAAATGGTCTGAAAATGAAAAAGGGCGCCAATCGATTGGCCCATCACGACCAACAAATTGACGCCCCAAACTTTGTGTATTCTACTGGCAGAAAAATAGCGCCCTTTTTGAAAAATACTGCTTCAAAAAGGGCACCACATGGTTTTGATTTTGCCAACCTCTGAGTAGAAGGGGGTTCGAGTCCCACCAGTTAGGGGAAAACAGTGGTTGGCATCTATGGAATCATCGGTGAATTTTCGAGGGGGAAAAGCCCGGAAACAGTTGATGCCGTAGGCTTCTGGCCTACGGCATCTATACTGTTTTGCTTTTATGGCGGAGAAGGAGGGATTTGAACCCTCGCTGCGGTTTCCCACACTACTCCCTTAGCAGGGGAGCCCCTTCGGCCACTTGGGTACTTCTCCAAGTCCGGTTTTCGAATCGCTTATTCGATTTTGGTCAACGTACCGGGAGAAAATAAGTGGCGGAGAGAGTGGGATTCGAACCCACGGATGCTTCCACATCGCCGGTTTTCAAGACCGGTTCCTTCAACCACTCGGACATCTCTCCACGTTCGACGCCCAATCAGATGCGAAAGATATGATACCATGTTTTGCACGGCTTGTCAACCGAAAGACGCAAAAAACAAAGCGGAAGAGTGTAAGAGTACAATACATATTGGACAGTCGAATAAAAAGGATGAAGGAAATGGC
>ENA-UAOW01000733-UAOW01000733.1-human-gut-metagenome-genome-assembly--contig:-NODE-733-length-13764-cov-24.164199_pt1 | contig 13764 bp, 27 predicted proteins | sample MGYA00243470_ERZ654559 | MGnify/ENA primary metagenome ERZ654559 (study PRJEB26926, sample SAMN06164851) | human gut metagenome | biome: ENVO:00009003; feature: ENVO:2100002; material: ENVO:00002003...
AGATCGCTCAGTGTCTCGTGGGCTCGGAGATGTGTATAAGAGACAGATATATAATTATTTAGTAGACTCAGTAATCGGTCCGTGTGTGGTTAGTCCCCGGAAATAGTCGTTAGTACGACGTGAGTCAATGTAGCAACCCATCACCAAACTTTTCAACAACAAAAAACTAATTAGGAGAACAAAACTATGAAAAAAATCACCAACAACACGATCAACTTCAACGCAAACGCACTCAACTCTTCCATCATCGCTTCGGCAATCGGTTATGCAGGCAACGGCCGCGACGGCTTCCTGTTCGGCGACGACGTCAACTTCGAACAACTCACTGCCTATTGCGTCCTCTGCGAAGCAAACCACTTCGAAGCCCCGGACAACGGAATCGAAGGCTTCGCCCGTCTCGCTCAGGTTTACTACAACACTGTTGAGTACAGAAACTTCACTGGCATCGGCTCGGTACAACAACTCCGTGAGTACGACGAAGTCAATGAAAAACTTGAAGTTCGCCTCAACGGCTGGCGTCCTGTGGAATACGTCTCAACCCTCGGCGATACCTACTCGATTATCCCGCTGAACGACTTCGACCTCGCTGTTGTCCGCCAATACGCTGTGAAGTTCAACGAAATGCAACCTGAAAGCATCCGCGTGAGCGACGACGATATTGAAGCTGTCCTCGATGATTACAGAATCGCCCGCGCCGACTACCTGTACGACCTCGATGATGACGAGATCGCAACCGACATCAAGCAATGCGTCCGCAAGGACGCTGCGCGTGAGTTCGACCCCGCTGCGTTAATTGATGAACCGTTCGCAGTCGTCATCAGCTACCCCTACGACGGTCACATTGAGTCCCGCTACGACCCGAACGACCTGTGCTTCATGGTTGGCGACTTGCTTGATTACAACCGTCTGAACGCGTTCCTGCTCGTCTGCAAGTTGAACGGCTTCCACGCTCCCGGCTGCGACGATGATGGTTTCGCTCGCCTCGCTCAGGTTTACTGCAATACCGCTCCCGATAAATTCGGATGCGTCGGCGTTGAAAAATGTGGTTACTACCTCAATCCTGAGTGTTATGAAGAAGCCTACCACTTCGAACTCAAAGGTTGGGACATCAACTGCTACATCAGTGAGTTCGGCGAAGTACTTCCGATCAAGCGCCTCACCAATGAGGACTACGATCAAATCGCTGCGTACGCTAAGCAAATCAGCTCGAAGCAACCTGAAGCGCTCCGCCTCAGTGATGATCAGATCGATGCTTACATCGCCAATGCCAAGCTTGAGGGTTAATACCCTCTCGCTTCGGCGAATAAAGAAAATTGCGGCCCTTCGGGGCCGCTTTTTTTTTATTTTTTGGTTGCGGGCAGGCGCACAGCGCTAGTCGACGTGGTATGTCGTATGCATAATGCGTTTGCGTATACGCGGTTGCGGCGAAAATTGTATTAAAAAACAGAAAATGTCGGAAACGACAGAATAAATATTATATTTTTGGAGGTATCAACCATGAAAACTATGACAATCCAAGTCAACACTACCACTCGTAAAGCAGTCGTTGAAGTCGACGGGGGCGCGCCCGTTGTATGTTCCCTTAAGAAAGAGGGTAATGAAACCTACTCTGTAGTCCTGAAAGATAAAGTCGAATGGCCTACTAAGTACTATAACATTGGCGCGTTGGGCGAAGACAGAGTTATTACAACCAATGATGTTGATTGCAAAGCTCGCAAAACCACTCGCAAAGAGCTCACAGACAACAATCCGCACAAGATTCGTGTCGCGTCTATCTCAAGACGTCTTATGGAAGACTCAGAAGTTCTGAGGACAATCGAAGGCGTGACTGAAGAAGAAGTATACTTCATAGTAAACTTAGCTGCACGACTCGAACAAACCGCTGCGCAAGCTCGCATAAAGGACCAGATTGAAAAACTGAAAGCTGAGCTTGAAAAACTGGGGGGCTGATGCCTCCCTTTTTTTTTATGCCTTACGGCGCAACACTAAACCCGCGGCACTACGCTCGCAGCACTAAGTACGGCGGTCCTCGCACAGAGGGCCGTCGTATTTTTTTATTTTTTTATTTTGCCCGAAGGGCGAAGCACTGGTCGCGCAGCACTAAGCCCGTAATACTATGTTCGTAAGTCCCGAAGCGCACGGCACTGGTCGCGGGCCCATGTCCCACGCTCGCAGCACTAAGCCCGATGCCCGTTGCTCGATGTATCACGTCTCAACGAAAATTGTATCAAAAATCAGATAATACAAAAATAAAACTTGGAGGACAAGAAAATGTCGAAACTTGTAATCGAAATCAATGGCGAAAGCCGCAAAGCTGTAGTAACAAAAGACGCAGAGGCGTCCGTAATCTGTTCTTTGAAAAAAGAAAGTAATGAATCTTATTCCGTTGTCTTAAAAGGCAAAGTGGAATGGCCTACGAAATTCTATAATATTGGTCGCGATTTGACGGACCGTGTTATAGAGGTTGACGAAGAAGAGGCAATGCGCAGAAAATCTGGCCGTAGTGCGAATTCCGACGGTTCGAGTGCCGTGAAATCAACTCTTAGCGCAAAGAACGTTGCAAAACGTTTGCTGGACGTCAAGTCTGTGCTCGTTGAAGAAGGCCTCGTGAGCGACGAAGAGGCCGAAATGCTCGAAAAGCTGATTGACAAGCTTGTAGCGAATCAAGAACAGTTGGCCCAAAAGGCAAAAATCGAGAAATTACGTGCGGAAATCGCTAAACTCGAGGCTGAGGCCGCAGCGTTTGAGTCGCAAAACGAAGAACAAACCACCGAAGAGCCGGCGAAGAGCGGCAAGAAAGCAAAGAACAAATGAAAATAACACAGCGATACGAAGAACGGTGCCCATTGTGGTGCCGTTTTTTCGTTTGCCATGCGACGAACTTTGCCCCCTGTGCAGCGCGCGATGTGCTCTGACCAGAGTCCGCTGCACTAAAACCGGTGGTCGAGGTGCATCGTTCAACGTTCGATGCTCATTGGGCGATGAAATGTGAAGTTTTATTCATATTTCAATGAACGATGGGCAAAGTACAATGCACTGGACTCAGTGGTCGGAGGGCAACAATGCGTGATTAATAAACTCAATCATTTTGATTAAAAAACTTAATCATACTATACGTCGTATTTTTTAATATTCTTTTATTTTTCTCTTATAGTAATAATAATATAGAAGTAAAGAGGAAATAAAATTAAAGAAGAAAAAAATAAAAGAAGTAGGAATATATAAAAACAGGAGAATTTTGAACACTTTATAGTACTATTTTGTTCAAAATGCACCATTTCATTGAACATTGTTAAATGTTTAACAAACTCCACTCACTGCACTTTGTTAATCATTTAACAATCTTCAGACTTATTCGTGTTTGCATTGCCGCCAATATCAACATTTCCTTGCAAATAACACCTCGCAATCGCAGCAAACTACAAAAACCAAAGCACTTTACGAACACGCATAAATCACTATGAAACTAAAATTGTATTAAAAAATATACATTGTAACAAATGAACAGTGCATAGAGCTGACCGTCTTAAACGCCCGATTTCAGCGTAATCTCCGCGGTCAGAGCACGTTCTTGTTACGCCGCCGGGCGTTACCCATCAGCCTATCCCCCTCAAGCTCGGCGGTTACAATATAAATCTGCGAGCATTGTGTTACGACCGTTGACATTTTTCCATTTTTCTCCCGACGGTCGTTGCCCGAGGTTTGCCACCCTCAAGCCTCCGGTGAACATTTGCCATGACTGGCTTTTAACGTTTTGCAGTCAACGTACCCTGAGCCACGAGCATTGCCCGCAGAGTATCGCCCTAACGTACGGTTTTTGTCATTAGTTTTCCCGTGCGTTAGGGTTTATTTGATAATTACTTTGGAGGTAAATATATATGCACGACATACGACCTGAACGTGTTATTGAGCTTGAACGTGAAAATACTGAGTTACGTGAATGTATTGACAAGTTGTTTCAACAGATAACTGAGCTCAGTGCAAAGTACGAAGCGCCGTCAGACGCCGTCGCAACGCAGCAACGAGCCCTGTACGACGTACCCAGTCACGGCATGACTAATGAAATGTATTTGAAGTCGCTGACGACGAAGCAGCTGGCTCGATTATATACGAAGCATTTCTTTTGCATGGATTATGACCCACAGACTGGCGAGTTCAAGATGGCTCACGACTGTCCGTTGACGGACTTGTGCGTCGAGCTCGATCAAAATGCGCCTGATGGTACTGTCGTTGAATGCGAGGACGTCGTTGCGCACTGGTTACGGACGCAGTATTCTGAGACGTCCGAATTAAATATCGATAAATAAATGGAGGATAAAGAAAATGACAATTGATATTGTTGATTCAATCGATGAGAAAATTAACCTTTTTAACGACACGTATGGTACGGACATTATTGCCGTATTTCCGGACAAAAAAGAGATATATGTCCGAGACATGCACCAGTTCCTGACAGTATACTTTGAAGATTTTGACGACGAAATACCTGTGGACACCGACCACAACTTGCGTACCGTTGAACGCTCCGTGCTTACCCAAGACAAGAGGTACCAAGTATTCTTGCAAGACGATTACACGGGATATACTATCATAGGCGAGTACGAAACTGAAGACGACGCGAAAGAAGCGATCGAGAATTGCCACACGCGTCAGTACAACGTGAGGATAGCACTGAACTACGAACTAAGCGTAACGGTCACTGCGTCAAGTCTCTCGGAAGCTGAGGACGCCGCATACAACTTCTGTTGCGACTCAATGAACCTTGAAAACCGTTACACGTTCGACGACAACATTGACGAATGGGACATTGACGATTCGAACATCGAAATCATAGATTCCGAGCTTGCATAGGAGGTACCCCATGAAACGTAAACCGAAGAAACACGTCGTTGTGTCGGATATGTATGATACAATTTACAGCGACGTCGTGATGGAAGACCTGAAAGAATTCTATCCCGACGCGTCAGACGAATTGCTCGACGAGCTCGCGTCAGACTTGTATTTCGACAACCGTCGATTGCTTATGAACACGTTTGCCGACACAATCTTCCCGACTGACGTCATCAACATTGCTGAGCTCGGACTGTGGGACGGCAAGCACTCTGCGTTCCGCGTGTACGACGCACCGACGCTCGACGAACTATTTATGTCGGGTCGAGATATCGAGGAAGCGGAATGGTACATCGACGAGTACAACGACCTCCGCTGCAACGCATACCACCACGACGGAACGAATCACTACTTGTATCGTCAGATACGCTCTGAGATTGGACCCGCAGCGCGTAGGAACTTCTATGACAAGATACAATCTCATACGTTGACGCGCAAGGACATCAACCATTACACATTGCCCATCGGGCAAATCGTGCTGAACGCCGAGAAAAGACACTACGAATAAACCACTATGAAGAAAGAACCAGAACTTAAACAACAATACCAAGGCTACGATAAGAAAGAAGTCTTTGAAGCAGCGCGCATCACGCGAGACGACTTCATACGCTATACTTATGCTTATCGGCTACAAGCTGACCCGACCCATGCAACGGCTGCTGACATCAGCTACTACTTGCGAGAAATCTGCCCTGAGTTCGCCGTATCGACGAAATACGTCAATATGGTCATACGGTCTAGACCGCTCATCACACCGCTCGACGTACGAGAACTTGCCGAACGCTGTGAACTGTACTCTGTACGACTGAGGGCAGCCGCGTCAGCTCTGAAAGCTGCATTAAAACTGGAGGACTAAGAATGCAAACATGGAAAATTACACTTGACACCGGCCTCGAATCGGACCGCGAGCAAGACATACAAACGCTGCACGTTATGTGCGCGAACCGGACTGTGTATTGGGAATTCGACATTGCGGACGATGATATTGTCTTCCTGACCGGCGACGCCACTGCGCTCGAAACGATATTACCTGCGCTTAGTGGCACACCCCATCGTGAGATATTCGACGCAGAAGTCCTGACGTTCTCACGAACCGAGCGAGATAAACTGCTTTGCGAGCAATACCTCTATTCATCGACAGTCCCGACTGTTCAGGACATTGCCGACACGTTCGGTGTCACAACAGCGCTTGTGTATGAGATATTGCGCAAGAATAAGATACCTCTCCGTACAAAGCGCGACAAACGCCGTGAAGAGATTGAAGCAGCTATACCTCGCGTACAGAATGACACCGTCAAGAACATTCTGCTCGACTATCTCGACGGACTCAATTACAAAGAGCTTGCGGAAAAATATCACAAATCGCAGTCGTATATAGTAAAGATAACTGCGCTCGACAATATGTCTATCATACCTGAGGACATCTATACATCACTTGCGGACCTCTGGGAATCGTCGTTCTACGACCTCAACTACTGTGCTGACGTGCTCAACATTGAGGTATCTGACGTGAAGAAATACCTCAGAGAACTCGGGTATAACATCACTACTGCATATATTGCAGACGCACTGCGCCACGAATGCAACCTGATGCGCAAGACCATCACCGAGCAGACCACCGAGATATTGAACCTGAAGGCAGAACTGAGGAAATGAACGCCATACTCGAAGCCATACGGAATAGCGGACCGTGGGCGCCGATCGTCTTCACGATATTCCAGTTCTTGCAGGTAACGTTCATACCGATAAGTTCGACGCCTGTAACGGTACTCGGAGCTCTGCTGTTCCCGTGGTGGGAGTGCTTGATATTGACGCTCATCGGACAACTCACAGGGTCGCTGCTGGCGTTCTACTTAGCGAGACGCTTCGGACTCAGGTTTGTGCTGAGGCTCATAAAACGAGAACAGTACGACAAGATTACCGCTCGCCTGCACGGACGAGAGGTGTCGACACTTGTGTTTATGTTCTTGTTTCCCGTGTTTCCAGATGACTTGCTATGCTTAGTTGCTGGACTCACACCGATGAAAACGAAAACGTTTGTCGTTGTACAAATCATAAGCCGCACGCTCACTACACTCTGGACCATATTCGGCACAGCGGCGATCGTGTACTTTGGGTCTCTGCAATGGGCGTTCTACATCTGGCTGCTTATCGGAGCATTGCTCGGTGCAATAATAACGATATTTTGCGTGTATCAAGAAAAGATTTCAACGGCGCTGCTCAATGCATGGCGTCAACACAAAGAAAATAAAATATACTTAAAGTACCGCCCAACGCGCGACGAGCGACGGGCGAGGCGTAACAAGCGGAGGAAATAATGTTAAGACCTTGCTACTTAAATAAGAAACAAGAAGAGATGTTCCACAGATATTGCGACAGCTGTGCAACGTCACTGCGCAGCGTGTACAAATCGTGGTCCGATGCAAAAGAACGGGCGTTCAAATATTGTTTACAAGATATGAAAGAACACGGTGGACAAGATATGCGTATCACGGGTGCGAATGGTTACACGTTCTCGTGTGCGTACCGCGTCATACGTGACGATGGAGCATATCTCGTGTATCATACGCCCTGCAAAAGATTCGAGTTCAAGTATATGGAGGAACGGGAATGACGAACAAAGAGCTTAAGAAGTGGTTAAAACGCTGTGGGTCAACGAACAATATTGACAGTCTTTGTGATGGTTGTCCGTTTGAAACGCATAATTTGTGTTTCGACGAAATGAAACTCGCGGCGCTTGCGCTCATAAAAAAGCAAGAAAAAGAAATCAAACAACTCAAAACTGAGTGTACTTTACTTGACGACGAACTGCGCAATGCACGACAAGAAACAATCAACGTCTTGAATAAGTTGAAAGAGAAATCTTATGTGAACGAGTATTGCCGTGAGGTTGTCGAAGTCGAGAAGATCGACGAACTGTTAAAGGAGTATGAAAAATGACGCGACAAGAAATGATTAAGAAACTTGAAAAAATCCACGACGCACTTTTGTGGGAAAGCAATGACGAATTAACTGACCACGCAAAAAAGTGGGCGTATATATTTGTTGACCAAGCACTCGAATGTTTACAGAAAAATGAGGAATGTAAAAATGCCGAAGATTAAAGTCGAACTTGAAGTTCCAGATGAATACTGCGACAAACCCGATAATATTTGCCCCATGTGTGTGGACGACGGAGTAGCATCGTATTGCGTTGCATTCAACTACGCACTGGAAGAAGAAGATTTTCATTGTAAAAGACTTAAAGCGTGCAAAAATGCGGAGGTAAAAGAATGAGAGACATTATATTCAGAGGTAAACGAGTAGATTACAACGACTGGGTATATGGAAACAGAATACACGACGACGTTATAAATCGCGATTGCCATTTGGGGCCTTATGCTGTTCTCCCCGAAACCATAGGACAATTTACAGGCGCGTGCGATAAGAACGGCGAAAAGATTTTCGAGGGCGACATTGTCGAAAGTCCGCACGGAACACGGGGCGTTGTCGAATGGCATCGAGAAACGTGCGCGTTTTTAGTCAACATCGGTGATAATTGGCAAACAATGGACGATTGCCCTTATAAAGTAATAAGCAACATATACGACAACACGGAGGAATAATTATGCCAACCAGAAACGAAAAAATCGAATTTATCAGAGACGTACTGCGTCAATCGCGCGTACGTGAATGCATCGGAAAAGTCTGCGAAGAATGCAAATTCTATGATTGTCCGAACTGTCTCGAAACGTGCTACGCCACAGAACTCGTGGATATGGGTATCGTTCAAATTCCGGCAGAGAAACAAAATAGCCCTGAAGCCAAGACAATCGACTTGTCTAAGAACCAAGCGTTTGCGTCCGTTTCCCCAGCGGCATTTGCAAAAATATCCGACACGCACCTTTCGGATATCATTACAACGTTAACAGAATCTATTGAGGCGTATGTCGATCTGCGTTTAGAAACGTTCGTAAATACAATCAAGAAACACGCTCTGTCGTTCTTAATGCGAGATACCAGTAACGGACAATACCACGACGAGCAATATGTTCCGGTCGTTACAATCGATCACATATTCTCGTTACTTTCAAACCCTGAAGCGGAATAGGAGGCAGTATGTATACTGACGAAGCAAGACCGAATGAAGCAAAATTACAAGAGATTCTCAGAGAGGGATGTAACTGGGAACAACTGGCACAAGACCTGTTATCGTGGTTAAGCGACGACGAAGTAGGTGAATTTGCCAAAGCTTACGAGTGGTTTTAGGAGGTACCATATGATTATTGATTTGATTCTTGACCGAAAATACAACGAAAAAACAACCGGTCACGACGCATACGACCCGTATGAATTCTACCGTGAAGTAATGTCGTACGAAAGCATTTTCGAACTGCCGCGTGATATCTCGTCGGCCCTCGATTACGGCACTGAAGACGACGTACGTAATGCGTTATGTAAGTATATCGACGACCAGCAATACAACCCCGACATCAAGAACTACGTAAACTCAAAAACGTGGCTTGAACCGATAAACTAACGTTAAAAACAAAATTGTATTAAAAAATAATATCCTGTACCAGAGGTAAATATTATGAAGTATTTTTACACATTTGTAACAGAAACACTCACCCGCCCCGTGGTGGTAAAAGCGGAAAACCAAGAAGAAGCAGAACAGAAAGTAATCGACGCATATTATAACGGAAAGTTTGTACTTGACGCAGCCGACTTTGTGGACGTCAATTTCGACACCAAAGAAGGCGACCTCGCCGAACGTCTTTCTCCGGCAGACCAACTCAACCTGACGTACGTCGAATAAGGAGGCAAGTATGACGATTTGTTATAGATGTTACCTCGAGTTGTTATCTCGTGGTGAACAGGTATTCACAGCAAAAGATTACGTACACGACGAAGACGGCGTACAATGTGATATGTGCGGAGAAACCATCGAAGAAGGGGACGAAATCTACGATGTCTACGAATAAGCAACCCGCGGTCGATATCGAAAAGCTCTGTACTGAGAACATTCCGCTTGTGTACTACGTGTACTGGCACAAGTTCAATAAGTATCAAAATATCAAAGAGCGGTTTTACGATGAACTGATATCTGCGGGCTTCTTGGGACTTCTGCAAGCAGCGAGACGATACGACCCGTCCACTGGGTATAAATTCTCAACGTTTGCAGCAGCGTCCATCGAGCGTCGTATGTATACCGAAGCGCGAAGAATCTTCAGGTGGTATTACCGTTCACCGACGGTTTGTCTTGACGATAAACGTAATATTCCCGACAAGAATTTCGATTCGATCGCCGCTGCGGACCAGCGTATGATTGTCAATTACGTTCTGGCCAAAGCGAAAGAAAAACTGTACCCCAAACACTGGGATATCTTGTGTGATTACTTGTGCGGTGCCACGACCCAAGAACTGGCTGAGAAGCATCAGTGCAAGTCGATCGGACAAACGCTCACAAACATTTTTGCAAAGATTCGCAAAATAAGCGAAGAAATTTATAAAAAGGAGACAAAAGAATGAACACAGTCGATTTTGAAGCAACCAAACCCGAAACCTTTGTAGGTAAAACCCTTCCGGAGCTCGTAGACGCTCTGTACCCGAACATCGAACTCAACGTCATTGCCCCGTACAAGGGCGTCGACGTGATGACCGACCTTTCAAAAACCGTCAAGAAGTACCCTGAGGTCGTTACGCTGCCCATTGCGATAGTTAGCGTTGTACCCCGTGAAACGTACAAAAACCCCGAAGTCAAAGACAACTTCGTCAAATACGACGTCGTTGTTACGTTTGACGATGCTAAAAAATAAAATTGTATTAAAAAACAATACCCTGTGCCAGAGACAAATATGATTGACGATAAACCTGTAGTCGTTACAGACCCAAAGAAAATCAAAGAAATTAAAGAGGCGTTATCGTCGAGCAACGTATATGGCTTTGACATCTCACCGGCCCTTCCGTCGCCACTCCCAGAGAACGCGGCGGAAATGTGGTTCGGACACAACCAAGACAAAAATATGTTTACCAACAAGGAGGTTAATATGGTAACATTGAAAATTGTAGCAACTGACAAACGTGCGTATGCACAGAAAGAGAACGACGAAAACGTGATCGTTTGCCCCATCGTTAAAGAAAGCAGCGGTAAATATTCGGTAAACATCAAGAAACTCGGCTTCGGCAAATCGTTCGTCAACATCGGCGACCTTGAAGACAAAGTCGTTACGCTCGAAGAGAACTCTCTCGTTGCCGGCAGAAGCGCAGGGCGCAAACGTAAAGCTCCCAGCGTAGTCGTCCCCGAAGGATATGAAAAATTCTTGACCGCAGACGAAATCACGATCTTCAACACGCTCGTCGAAGCAATCAACGCCGGCTTCATCGAGGCAATCGAAACGGCAAAAGCTGCAAACAAACCCAAGAGCGAACTCGGCAAAATCGCCGAAGACGTAGCAAACGCAATGGCGGAATAATATGGTCCCGAGATATTTTGCACACAAGATTGTTGCGGAATGTCTACGGGGAATATATCCATTGCAGCAGGTCAACGAGATTATGTCGGCAATGCCCTTGCCTACGTATGAACAGACCAATGGAGCATTCGTCCGCGAGTTAGTTGCGTTCGTGAACTCTGACAACCGTTACAAGTTGTGCATTGTGAATCGTCGCAACTGCCGCTGGGCAATGTTTATTCTCACTCCGTATGGAACCGTCCGCACTGAACAGCTTACGTACGCCTTTGGTATTCCTTATGAGGAAACGTATGACTCTGCCATCGCCAATAGTATGGACGACCTGGCGGATATCTTAGAGGAAGTCGGCTTTAACTCGACGGTTATTGCCGAAGCGTTCATTGACGCCGATGACCTCTGTATATGACGACTATGCCTGAAATGACAGATTTAATTGCGCAACTCATCGAAATTAACGACGAATGTGCGCAAGTATCACAACAGCTTGAGTCGCTCAAAGCCCGTCGAACTTCGCTCAAGAACTTGATAATCTCACAACTGAACGAGAACGGTCTGACCGCTGCGTCTGCCCACGGCAAGACAGCGAAAGTTGTTACCAAGTATTCGTACTCAGTTATCGATCCGGAGAAGTTCAACGAACTCGACTCGAAGTATCACACCGCCGCGTTATACGGCATCAACTCAAAGAAGCTCAACGCGTTCTGTTCTGACTTGAAAGAAATATACGGCGAAATTCCTGCCGATTTGTTAAGCACTCTTTCAGGTTTCGAATACAACGACATCAGTTTTACCAAATCTAAATAGGAGACACTTATGGAAAAAGAAGTCGAAAACAAAATTGTCCCAACCGTTCCCAATGATAACGCTCTCGGCACTGTCGCACAAAGTCCTGAAGAATATCTCAGCGAAGTATTCGCAGACGCTGACGGCCTGCAACTCGAATTTATGAAAATCAATACCCCGACAGCTGGTGGTACGATTTTCGAAATCGAAGACCCCACTACCGGAACCACTGCTCCGATGAAAACGCTCGACTGCGTTATCTTGAAGAGTTTCCCGTCGAACGTTATGTATATTGACGATTACGACGGAACCGCTGTTCCGCCTGATTGTTCGTCGAATGATGGCGTCATAGGCGTCGACAAAGACGGCAACGAACACGAGTGCGCGAAATGCACTTACAACCAATTCGGCAGCGGTAAGAACGGAGGCAAAGCTTGCAAAAACCGTCGTCTGCTCTACGTATTGCTGGACGGCGAACGAATTCCCAGAGTCATCAACTTACCTTCAACGAGCTTATCCAACCTTGCAAAGTTCCAGACACAAGTTCTTATGGCAAGAAAACGTTTGCGCGATTACCGTGTGCTCATTTCGCTGACCAAAGCAACGAGCAAAACGAACATTCCTTATTCGAACTATGTCTTCGCGACCGCAGGTCTCTTGGAAAACCCTGAAGACATCGCTCGCGTCAATGACGCAATGACTTTACTTGCGGCGCTCGGTAAATGATTACCGACGAGCAAATGTCGTCTATGGTTCAACGTGGGGTACGAGATATGGAGTATACTTTTTCTCGTGCCCATTACCGCGTTGACATTGAGAGTCTTGCGTGGGACGCGATATACGATTTGATTCAAAAAGAAGAAACGTTCCAAACGTATTCTTTGTTTCGTTTGATATTGTATCGTAAAATCTTACGAGAACTCACAAAACACCGCAACATATTCGTTGCCGATATTCCTGACTCACAGAACAGTTGTTCTGATTTTACTGACGAGATTTGCATTACAGACCTTGACGTGTCTACCCTTACCGATGACGAAAAGCTTTTCGTTGAATGGCTTATTTGCGACTCGCTTACTAAGACGGACATCGCAGAACTTACTGGAATGTCACTGTCCACTGTCCACAGAACATACCGTCGTATAATTACTAAGCTAAAGGAGAGAAACGTATGAACGAATTAACAAAAGGACATCCGACTGACGCTGGTATTGATATCGCTCTTGAAAAAGACGTACACATTCCTGCTCATTCGGGCGTAACAATAGAGCTTTCAGTTGCGAATTTAGATTTGCCCGCGTTCACTGCCGGCTTTATCTTCATTCGCAGCAAATGGGCTCATCTACCAATCTTGATACAAAACCCGCCGATCGACGCGCATTACACCGGGCCGCTTCACGTCTGGGTACACAACTTCTCAGACGAGGATATTGTACTCTTCGGTGGCACTGCGTACTTCCAGCTGGTTGTATTCAAGATTATTCACCCCGCACTGCCTAACGTTGAGATAAAAGATTACCGCCCACGTGCAGCTGAGCGGGACACAACGAGGTAAAACATATGATAGCGTATGAACGCATAAACCAATACTCTACCGCAACGGAGTTATGGGAAAACTTGTACTGTCGGTTATCGA
>ENA-UAOW01000774-UAOW01000774.1-human-gut-metagenome-genome-assembly--contig:-NODE-774-length-13276-cov-4.845019_pt1 | contig 13276 bp, 17 predicted proteins | sample MGYA00243470_ERZ654559 | MGnify/ENA primary metagenome ERZ654559 (study PRJEB26926, sample SAMN06164851) | human gut metagenome | biome: ENVO:00009003; feature: ENVO:2100002; material: ENVO:00002003...
GAGATCGCTCAGTGTCTCGTGGGCTCGGAGATGTGTATAAGAGACAGGGCCGAGATGTCCTGCGGCGTTTTCAGAGAGGTGATGATGCACCAGAAGATCGGAAGGGTCGTCAGAAAGGCGAGGACCACCAGCATCAGCGCGCTGCATGTTTTTCTGGCCGCCTTTTTCGCGGTTTTATTCATGGCTTTCATACGCTCCCTTCCGACTCAGATTTTGTAATTGCTCACTTTGATATACAGCACGATGATCAGCGAGGTGATCAGCATGATGAGAATGGAAAGCGCCGCAGAGGTGCCGAACTGATAATAGCGGAAGCCGAGATTGTACTGGAAGAGCGTGATGACGTTGGTGGCGTCGTTCGGCCCGCCGCTGGTCAGGACCTTCGGCACGGTGTTGTTGGTGAAGTTGGAAACGGTCAGGACGATGATCGACAGCAGGAGTTGCGTCTTGATGAGCGGCAGCTTGATGTGCCAGAGCAGCTGCCAGGGCGTGGCGCCGTCCACCTTTGCCGCCTCGAGCAGGACCGGGTCCAGGCTCTTGAGGCCGGCCAGGATCATGATCATGGCGTAGCCGACCAGACGCCACGTCAGCACGAAGATCAGGGCGATGATCGCCGAGTTCTTGTTTTCCACCACGTAGATGGGGTTGTGGCCGAGTGCCTTGAGGATCATATTGAACAGGCCCAGGTCGCCGTTGAAGAGCCAGCGCCACAGGAGGGCCGCGACCATCATGGAGATGACCCAGGGAATCAGGCCGAACATCTCGATGAGGTAGGCGAACAGGCCGTGTTCCCGGTCCACCCAGAGCGCCAGGAGCAGGCCGATGCCGACCGACAGGAGTGTGGAGATGATGGTGATCTCAAACGTGAACAGGAGGGACTTGCTGATGCGGACGTCTTTCAGAAGCCGCAGATAGTTGCCGAGGCCGACAAAGTCGCCCTTTACCAGATAGTCCAGATTATAAAGGCTGCAATAAAGCGTATAAAAGAGAGGGATGACCAGCAGGAAGATGAGCACGAGCATGGCCGGTGCCACATATCCCATGGATCTGAGCTGTGTGCGTTTTTCTTTCCGTTTCACAAGTTTTGCCCTCCACATGGTTGCCCCTTTCAGGGAAAATGTTGATAGATCATTTTTGGCGCAGACTGCGCAGCAGGGCGGAAAAGTCTCCGCCGGCGGCCGTGCACGGGCCGTTTTGCCGGTTCCAATGGAAGGAAATGCGTTTTTTCACAAAAACGCATTTCCTTCCATTGGGACACCCTGTCCGGGAGCCCCTGATCAGCGTCAGGGGCTCCCGCAGGGAGAAAACAGCGGGGATGTTTAACGGTTGTTGTTGGTGTTGAAGATCGTCTCTGCATCGCTGAGCGCCTTCATGTAGTCGGTCTCACCGGTCAGGATGGCCTGGACCGGGCGGTTGAGGTCGAGCTTCCAGCCGACGAACGCCTGGGTGTTGGAGGGCAGCCAGCCGTCCGAGAAGGCCTCAAGCATGCTGTTGAGGTACTTGTTGCTGTCATCGATGGTGATCTGCTCCACCGTGGACTTGCGGTTCGGAGCCTGCGCACCGTCGTTGATCCACAGCAGGTCGGATTCGTTGTCGTACATGAGCTCAAGGAATTTGCCGGCGAGCTCCTTGTTCTTGGAGCCGCTGTAGACGCCGGCGAACCAGCCGTCGATGATCGTGCCGCCGGGCAGGGGCGCGAACTGGATGGTGGAGCCGTCGAAGGAGGCGTTGGTGCGGGACGTGCCGAGACGGACCGCAGAGGCGATGGTCATGGCGTATTTGCCGGAGGCAAACTCAGTGTAGATGTCCTCGATGGTCTTGTTGACGGAGTCAGCCGGGGTGACGCCGGTGTCGATGCACTTCTTGATCCATTCCAGAGCGGCAACACCGCTCTCGTTAGCCCACTTGGCAGTGCCGTCCTCGTTGAAGAGGGTACCCTGCTCCTGGAGCAGCCAGTTGATGATCGCCTGGGCGTCGTTGCTTTCGGTGGAGAAGCTCATGCCGAGACCGTAGACCTGCTGGCCGTCGATCTCCCTCGTCAGCACCTGGGCGGCGTTGTAGAGCTCATCGAAGGTGGTGGGGACTTCCAGGCCCGCGGCCTCCAGAAGGTCTTCGCGGTAGAAGAAGCCGGTGCAGTTCTTGTTGAGGCAGAGTGTGTAGTGCTTGCCGTCGCGCTCGCCGAAGCGGAAGAAGCCGTCATCGACGTCGTCGATCTGATCCTGGGTCCAGCTGCCCATGAACAGGTTCTCCAGCGGCTCCAGCAGGCCGGCGTTCAGAACGCCAAACAGCTCGTCGCGGGCGCACCACATGATGTCGGGAGCTTCGCCGGTGGTGGCGGCTGCCATGAACTTACCGGTCATGGTGTCCCACTGCTGCGGCTCGACAACGATCTTCACGCCGGGATTCTCCGACTCAAAGCGGTCGATCATTTTCTGCAGAGCGATGGAACGGCCATTGCTGGTGTTGGTGGGGTCCAGGAAGGTCCACATCCGGATGGTGACGTCTTCGCCGTTGGTGCCAGCGGAAACGGCGACGTCTTTGGTTTCATTGGCCGGAGCGGGGGTCTCGTTGGTTGACGGGGTGCCGCTGCAGGCGACAAGAGAGCCAATCATCAGTACGGCCAGGAGCGTTGCGATTACCTTTTTCATAACAATCCTCCATTTCTATTTAATACCTTTTTCGGTATCAAACTTCTTTTTATGCCGGGGTATGAAGCGTCTGGCCCGAGCCTTCGGGAGCGGGGTGTTCCGCCAGAAACGCTTCCACGTCGGCCTTGCCGGGGATGGCGGGAATGGCGCCGAAGCGCTGCACGGAGAGCGCGCTGGCGGCGTTGCCGAAGCGAAGGAGCGACTGCAGCTCCGCGGAGGACCAGTCTGCGCCGCCGTGCTGCAGAAGCTGATAGAGCACGGCGCCCATGAAGGTGTCCCCGGCGCCGGTCGTGTCGGCGACCTTGACTGAATAGCCGGGCGCATACTGCATCTGATCGCCGCAGAAAACGTAGCTGCCCGCGCCGCCGCAGGTCACGAACAAAAGCCGCAGGCTCGGATAGTCACGCAGCATCTGACGGCCCTGCGACGGGATGTCTTGGTCGCCGTAGAGGAAACGGCACTCTTCATCCGACAGCTTTGCCACGTCGCAGAGCGTAAGGCCCTCTTTGATGTACTTTGCCGCGGTCTGCTCGTCGCACCAGAGATTCCGGCGCAGATTGGGATCGTAGGAAACGAGTAGGCCCTTTTCCCTGGCATAGCGGGCCGCGGCGAGCGTCGCCGAGCGGGCCGGTTCTTCCGTCATGGAAACGGATCCGAAATGGAAGATGCGGGACTGCTCGATCAGGTCCAGCCGAAGCTCTTCCTTTGTCAGGCTCACATCGGCGCAGCCGATCCGATAGAAGGAAAAGCTGCGGTTGCCGGCTTCGTCCAGCGAGACCATGGCGATCGTGGTGTTTTTCGACGGATCCAGAATCATGCCCGCCGTGTCGATGCCGACCTCATCCAGAACGCCCTTGAGCCAGTTCCCGATGAAATCGCCGCCGGCCTTGGCGAGGAAGGCCGTTTTCAGACCCATCCGCGTGCCGCAGGTCAGCACATTCGCCGGGGCGCCGCCCGCGTTGCCAGTAATCTGTATGCACGTATCCGCACTCGCAATCGCATCGATCAGGACTTCACCCAGCGCACAAATATCATACATAAGCGTATACTCCGTTACTTCTTCTTATCTCAATTTATTAATTAAATAAATTAAGTCATTGACATAGTAGCATAGTAAGCCGGAAGTGTCAATCGGGTTTTGTGTTGAAAATCCACAAAAATAACTTTCTGTGTGAATCGTACAAGTGGACTTGACCTGAATTGTGCATTCTGCCGTGTCTGCGTAGGCGGGAACAAAACCGAAAAGCGGGAGCGCTGCGCTATTGGATGGAATCAACACCCCCGTCATTTTTTGGTACAAAGAAAAGGCAGGCACATGGTGGGTTTCCATGCGTCTGCCTTGATCTTACAGCCTCACTTAGCCGGGGGCCTCAGTTTGCCAGAAAAGCTCAGCCGAGCTGCTTCGCCTTCTGGTATGCTGCCTCGACCGCGTCGAAGCAGACGCTGCGGCACAGGAGGATCATCCCCTCGCCCACGGTGCAGGGCGTGTTCGGCATGATGCGGATGATCTTCTTGTAAGAGTCCAATATGTATTGTACTCTTACAAGGTACCCTTGTTTTTTGGTAAATTACGCTTGACATGTCCCGTTTGGGATGATATACTATCAGTCGTGTTCAAAGACAGCAGGGGGCGTAAGCCGTAACTCCTGCCGAGAATGCAGCCACAACGAACGAGATTTTTTTGTGCTGTTTTCGCTGCTTTGAATGCGAAAGCAGCTTTTTTGTTGCGTCTGCATCGGGAAAGTTGAACTCAAATCCAACGGAGGTGAATTCCAAATGCCTAACGCAAAGGTTCTCAGTGAGAAGCAGGCCATCGTGGCTGAGCTGACCGAGAAGCTCAAGAGCGCTTCCAGCGGCGTATTGGTGGACTACAAGGGCATCACCGTGGCCCAGGATACCGCTCTGCGCGCCGAGTGCCGCAAGAATGAGCTGGACTACGCCGTGGTGAAAAACACCCTGGTGCGCTTCGCCATCAACAACGTGGGTATGGAGGAGATGGATCCCGTTCTCAACGGCACCACTTCCATGGCCCTGTCCCACGGCGATCCCATCGCCCCCATGCGCGTGATCAACAAGTTCGCCAAGCAGTTCAACGGCGCCAAGTTTACCATCAAGGCCGGCTTCATGGACGGCAAGGTGCTCTCCATGGACGAGATCCGGGCCCTGGCCGAGCTGCCCTCCAAGGAGGCTCTGCAGGCTCAGGTCCTGGGCACCATGCTGGCCCCCATCACCAGTCTGGCGATCGTCCTGAAGGCGATCTGCGAGCAGAAGGGCGGTACGGTAGAGGCCGAGGCCCCCGCCGCCGCCGAGTAAGTCCCACCCCATTTTCTCAAAACACAACATTTATTAGGAGGTAACATATCATGGCTTCTGAGAAGATTACTGCCCTCATCGAAGAGGTTAAGGGCCTGACCGTTCTGGAGCTTTCCGAGCTCGTTCACGCCCTGGAGGATGAGTTCGGCGTTTCCGCCGCCGCTATGGCCGCTCCCGCTGCCGGCGGCGCTGCCGCTCCCGCCGCCGAGGAGAAGACCGAGTTCGACGTCGTGCTGGCCGAAAGCGGCGCTGAGAAGATCAAGGTCATCAAGGCTGTCCGCGAGATCACCGGCTTGGGCCTGGCTGAGGCCAAGGCCGCGGTCGAGGCTGCCCCCAAGGCCATCAAGGAAGGTGTCTCCAAGGACGAGGCCGAGGAACTGAAGAAGAAGCTCGAGGAAGTCGGCGCTAAGGTAGAGCTGAAGTAAGCTTTCCCTACCGCAGCTTGTGGTCGAGCAGGAGACCATTTCCTCTCACTTTGTTCCACAAAAGCCCGGAGCAGCTTAAGCTGCTCCGGGCTTTTGGTTGAGTGCTCATTCAATCTGAACGCGCAGCCCATCCCCTTTGCGCCGGCAGTCTCGGCTCCGGCTTCGCATGACTATCGCCAAAGAGTGGCACGGCTGACACGCTCGGAGCCCAAAGCAAAAGGACATCCGTTCGGATGTCCTTTTGCTTTGGAAGGGACGGTCAAAATCGATGCTGAAGTCAAGAAAAATGTGCGAAAGATAAGGATTGCGGCGAGCGTATCCGCGAGGCGCGGCTCAAGCTCCCGGAGTATATCCTTGATTCCCGAGACCGGACGCAGCGGCGCGCATGGGAGTCTCTATCATACACAGCTGCGGGGGAACGCCGCGAAGTGGGGCAGAGGTCCACTCGCAAGGCGTAGACCGCCCCATGGGACGGCAAAGACGCAGCGACCGTGCGGCGGCAGGGGGGATCAAAAATGCCGTGCCGCTTCTGGGCGGCACGGCATTTTTTACCACAGGGAAACACAACCTATCGGGAAGAGTTCGTCACGCTCCGGCGGATGTGCGATACGCGTCCTTACACCGGTCCATCCGCACGGCTCCACACGCCCGAGCGCCCCGTAATTACATCAGCTTGGCGGAGTTGATCTTCACGCCGGGGCCCATGGTGGAAGCACATACGCAGGAGCGGATGTACTGTCCCTTTGCCGCGGAGGGCTTGGCCTTGACGATGGCGCCGATAAGAGCGTTGAAGTTCTCCGTGAGCTTCTCCGCGCCGAAGGAGACCTTGCCGATGGGGCAGTGGATGATGTTGGTCTTGTCCAGACGGTACTCCACTTTACCGGCTTTGATTTCGGTGACGGCCTTGGCCACGTCGGGCGTGACCGTGCCCGCCTTGGGGGAGGGCATCAGGCCCTTGGGGCCCAGGATCTTACCCAGGCGGCCCACGACGCCCATCATGTCGGGGGAAGCCACGACCACGTCGTAGTCAAACCAGTTTTCCTTCTGGATCTTCTCCACCATGTCCATCTCGCCCACAAAGTCGGCGCCGGCTGCCTTGGCGGCTTCGGCCTTGTCGCCCTTGGCGAAGACCAGCACGCGCTGGGTCTTGCCGGTGCCGTGGGGGAGGACGATGGCACCGCGGACCTGCTGGTCGGCATGGCGGGAGTCCACGCCCAGCTTCACGTGCAGTTCTACGGTCTCATCGAACTTGGCGGGAGCGGTCTTGACCACCAGCTCCATGGCCTCAGCGGTATCGTACAGGGCGGCCTTGTCGATGAGCTTGGCGCTCTCCTGATATTTCTTGCCTCTAAACATTACACTTACCCTCCTTCGCCTTACTCGCCGACCACAACGCCCATGGAGCGGGCGGTGCCGGCGATCATGCTCATGGCCGCCTCGATGCTGGCCGCGTTCAGGTCGGGCATCTTGGTCTCGGCGATCTTGCGCACGTCCTCTTTGCTGATGGTGGCCACCTTGGTCTTGTTGGGGACGCCGGAGCCGGACTCGATGCTGCACGCCTTCTTAATGAGGACGGCGGCGGGAGGCGTCTTGGTGATGAAGGTGAAGGAGCGGTCGGCGTAGACGGTGATGACCACGGGGATGATCAGGCCCACGTCGTTCTTGGTGCGCTCGTTGAATTCCTTGGTAAAAGCGGCGATATTGATGCCGTGCTGGCCGAGGGCGGGACCCACGGGGGGAGCGGGAGTCGCCTTGCCGGCCGGAATCTGCAGTTTGACGTAACCAGTAACTTTCTGTGCCATTTGAAACAGCACCTCCTACGAAAAATGTGGTTGGAAGCGGAACCCGTTCCGGGTCCCTCCCACGTGCGGGGGATAAGGCCGCCAGGCGGCCCTTAGCGGTTGACCGGCTCCACCTGGTCGAGCTCCAGCTCGACCGGGGTCTCGCGGCCAAACATGGAGACTACGACGCGGACCTTGCTGCGGTCCAGGTCGATCTCCTCCACGGTGCCCAGAAAGGATTCCAGAGCGCCGTCGGTGATCTTCACGCTGTCACCCACCTGATAGCCCACGACGATCTCGCGTTTCTCCACGCCCAGGGCGGCGATCTCCTCGTCCGTGAGGGGAATCGCCTTGTTGCCCGAGCCTACGAAGCCGGTGACGCCGCGGACGTTGCGCACCAGGTGCCAGGTCTCGTCCGTCATGACCATCTTAACCAGCACGTAGCCGGGAAATACCTTGCGTTCCACGGTCTTGGGGCCGTTGTCGGTGATCTCGGTGACAGTCTCCATGGGTATGTTGACCTCGTGGATCAGCTCGTGCATGCCGCGGTTTTCCACGGCTTTCTCGATGCTGGCGGCCACAGTGTTCTCATAGCCGGAATAGGTATGGGCCACATACCATTTCGCGTTGTCAGCCATTTCGCACCCTAACCCTTGCCGAACAGGGCCAGCAGGGCGCTGATCACGGAGCTGGCCAGCCAGTCGAACAGCCAGATGCAAATGCCCACGATAATGCAGCAGACGATGACGATGATGGTGTTGTTGAGGGTCTGCTTGCCGGTGGGCCAGACGACCTTCTTCAGCTCGCTCTTCATTTCCTTGAACCACTTGCCGATGCGGGCGAAGATGCCGGGCTTGGCGTCCTTTTTCTTGTCGGGCTTAGCGTCCTTCTTTTTGTCCGCCTTGGCGGGCTTTTCGGGGGCGGCCGTTCCTTCTTCCTCGACAGAGGCCTGCTCGAGCTTCTCGTTTTCAGACATTCCGTTTAACCCTTCTTTCTTCTGAGCCGTTTCAGCACTCATTACTTGGTCTCGTTGTGAACCGTGTGCTTCCTGCAGAAGGGGCAGTACTTGTTCAGCTCCAGACGGTCGGGAGTATTCTTCTTGTTCTTGTTGGTGACGTAGTTTCTCTGCTTGCACTCGGCGCAGCGCAGGGTGATCTTCACCCGGGAACCAACCTTTGCCATGTGTTCGGCACCTCCTTCATTTGTTGGCCGCGGACATAAAAAATGCCGGACGCGGCCTGTGGGCCGAATCCAGCAACGCACGGGCGCGCTTTGCGCGCCCCGATCTACGTTACGGTGCGGATCCGGCAAGCTTGCCTCCCTATGTCCTCCGTTGGAAGGGAAAGGGTTTCATGCGTCATCACACCGTAAAAATGCGCACAAAAAAAGAGCCCTTTTTCATAGGTGAAAATAGTTTATCATAGCTGTTCCGGCAAGTCAAGGCTTTTTCCTTGTTTTTTACATGGTTTCCCTGTATAATGCGTAGCGTACGAAGCCGCCGCCGTGCGGCCGCTTCGCGGGAGCGTTTCACTGTGAGAGCAGAGGAGAGGATATCGTTGCGCATTATGGCCATTGATTACGGCGACGCCCGAACGGGCGTGGCCATTTCGGATCCAACCGGCCTTCTGGCCGGACACACTGCCGTGATCCGCAGCCGCAAACCGGAGTTTGTGGCGGAAGAGCTGGCGCGGATCGCGGCGGAACACGGCGTGGAGGAGCTGGTGATGGGCTTTCCACGAAACATGGACGGCACCGAGGGGCCCCGGGCAGAGCGCTATCGTGCGTTTGCGGACCGGGTGGAAGAGGCGGTGGGCCGCAGGCCGGTGCTCTGGGACGAGCGCCGGACCACGGTGGAGGCCCACAACATCCTCCATGCCTCCGGCAAGCGGATGAAAGAGCACAAAAAGACGGTGGACGCAGTGGCGGCGACGTTGATCCTGGAGGGCTATCTGACCTACAAGAGAACGCAGAAGCCCTAATTACGGTACGGAGGAAAAGGAGAACGGTCAAAATGGCGGTAAATGCGATTGTGGTGAACGTGATCTATCAGGCGAAGCCCGGCATGCGGGAGCGGTTTGTGGAAGAAGTAACGCGGCACGGAATCTTAAGCGAGACCCGGGCGGAGGCGGGGTGCCTCCGATATGAGTATTTTGCGGCGCTGGATGATCCGGACCGTCTCTTCCTGCTGGAGCACTGGGCGGATCAGGCGGCGGTGGAGCGCCACAGGGGGACGAAGCACATGGCGCAGCTGCAGGAGCTCAAGCGCATTTATGTGGCGGAGTGCGTCATCCAGCGGTTTGATCCCCCTGCGCCGGTTTGCTGAACAGTTCCCGCAGGCCGATGACGATGAGAAAGCCGCCGAAGCATCGGTGGAGCAGTTCCACATCCAGGGCGGTAGCGGCCCAGGCGGCCAGCGCGGTCCCGGCCAGTCCGGTCAGAATGGCCGGGAGCAGGGCGCCCCGGTCGATATATCCATTTTTGATGTGGGCGGGCAGGGCCGTGGCCGCGGTGGGGAGAAAGTAGAGCAGATTGATCCCCTGGGCCAGGGTCTGGGGGATGCCGGCGAAGGCGGTCATATAGATCAGCAGCAGCGTGCCGCCGCCGATACCGAAGCCGGAGAGTACGCCGGTGGCCGCCCCGGCGATGAGCGGAACGAGCCAGCCCATCAGAACAAGAGGGCCTTGACGCCGCCGTAGAGGATGAGCAGGGCGAAGGCCCGCCGCAGCCAGGTCATATTCAGACGCTTGAACACCCGCCCGCCGAGAAAGCCTCCTGCCAGCCCGCCGGCCAGATAGGGAAGGGCGGCCGTCAGATCCAGCCCGCCCCGGAGGAAGTAGATCGCCGAGGAGAGTGCGCACAGGGGCAGGATGATGGCGATGGACGTGGCGAAGGCCCGGCGCTGGTCCAATCCGCACCAGCGGGTGAGCAGGGGCACCAGGATCATGCCCCCGCCGCCGCCGAAAAAGCCGTTGGCAAGGCCGGCGGCGCCTCCGGCTGCCGCGCTGCGCAGCCGGGACGAAGTCTGTTTTTCCAAAAAGCATCCCTCCATTGGCGTTAGTTTGCCAATGGAGGGATCTTTTATGCGCGAAAGCAGGGAGGCGGACGATGCGCCCGCCGGCGCTTACGGCTGCAGACCGGTCAGAGCCATGACCACGTCGCCCGCCAGCATAAGGCCGGCGACCGGGGGAACCCAGGCCACGCTGCCGGGAACACTGCGGCGGCCGGGCGGGGGAGCTTCCCGCTGTTCGGCGGCCTTTGGCGCCTCCGGCGACCATAGGACCCGGTGGTGGAGGATGCCCCGCTTACGCAGCTCCTTGCGCACCACCCGGGCCAGGGGACAGCCCTCGGTCTGGGCCAGGTCCCCAATGCGGAACTGCGAGGGGTCCAGCTTATTGCCGGTGCCCAGGGAAGAGAGGATGGGAAGGCCGCGGCTCAGGGCGGTCTCGATCAGGTCCAGCTTGCAGGAAACCAGGTCGATGCAGTCCACCACATAGTCGTACCGCGTCCCGAAAAACCGCTCCCGGGTCTCCGGCTCGTATTTCTCGGCCAGAACGGTGAGGCGGCATTCCGGGTTGATGTCCGCCGCACGTTCCGCCATGGCTTGGGCCTTGGGCCGGCCCAGGGTGGAGACCGTGGCTTCCGCCTGCCGGTTCAGGTTGGTAAGGCCCACCTCGTCATGGTCGATGAGGGTGAGCGCGCCCACGCCGGAGCGGGCCAGGGCCTCGGCGCACCAGCTGCCCACGCCGCCCAGGCCGAATACGGCCACGTGGGCGGCGTTCAGCCGCGCCATGCCTTCCCGGCCCAGGAGCATTTCCGTGCGTAAAAATCGTTCGTCCATCGCAAAGGCCTCCCATACTGTGCCGGCCGAAGGGGGAGCGGCCCCATCCGGCCGGCGGATCGAAACAGGCAGGGCGCCTGCTTCCCCATCATCTGCATGACGGCCGGGGCCCGATTGCTTGTGCAATCGCCGCCCCGGCCGTCATGGGAAGGGTTCGTTCCGACGTGCATACCGCCGGAACGGACGGAGTTGCCTTTTGTCCCGCCGCCTCCCCGCGCGGGGAGCGCGGCGTCCGGAAAACAGCAAAGCGGGCAACGGCAACCCGGTGCGGAGCTGGGATGCCGCCAGACGGCCGAGCCGGATTACCGGATCAGCCCACGTAGGAGAGGCCGCTGCCTTCGACGACCTCCAGCCCCTCGGTCAGACCGTTGACCCAGGCGGTCAGCTGATCGTTGAGCAGGGTGTTGCGCACGCTGATCGTCCACTTGGGGTCGTTCCAGGACTGGAAGTAGATCACATGCCAGCCCTGCTGGCCGCTCTGGGTATTTTCAATCAGGCCGGTATCGCCCTGGGTGTGTTCATCGTTGAAGATCCAGTCGTTGAAGCCGGCAAACATCTGGCCGTCGTAGACCGCTTCATACAGGCCGCCGTTGGTATTGGAGCCGGTATCGTCGGAGTGCGCTTCGGCCAGGGCGCCGAACGATTCGGCGGTCCGCTCTCCGCTCTCCCACTGGGCCAGCAGGTCCTCGGCCTCGGCCTTGGCGGCGTCCAGGGCCTCCTGCGTGGGCACGGCGGACTCGTCCACATCGCTGGTGGCGGCGTCATCCTCCTGGGTCAGCTCGGCTTTGATGAGGATATGGCGGATGTCGGCGGTGGGGGTCTCGTCCAGATAGCGGTCCAGGAAGAGCACCACATAATAGCCGCCGCTGCCTTCGATGACCTCCACGTCGCCGGCCTTGCGGTCCGCGTCGGTCAGCCAGCTGCCGTAAGTGGAATAGGAGGACAGGCTGGAGCCGGAGGTGCCGGTGCGCAGGGAGTAGTCGGGGTCGCTCTCATAGGACGCGCGGCTGCTCTCGGCCACATAATCGGGGGCCAGTTCGGCAAAGGCGGCGCTGCGGTCGTCGGCCGCGGAGACCTTGGAGACCAGCTCGTCCGCTTTGACCTTGGCGGCGGCCAGAGCGGCGGCCTTTTCTTCCTCCGTAGCCTCCACGGTATTGCCCTCGGAATCAGTGCCGCTGGGAGCGGTGCCGCTGATAAAGAGGTAGCGATAGTCGTAGCTGTCCAGCTCGGCGGCGTGCGCTTCATAGTAGGTCTGGATCTCCTCGTCGGAGACGGCGAAGGAGTCGGAGATCTTGGTGGTGTAGCTGTTGACCAGGGCCGCGCGCTTCATGCAGGTTTCATAGCGGCTGGGGGTCATATAGGGCCCGAAGACCGCCTTCAGATAGGTGGCATAGGTGTAACCGTTGGAGGAGGCGTTCTCCTTCATGGTGTTCACGGAGGCGGCCACATGATCCAGTTCCTCCTGGGTGAGGGTAAAGCCCTCGGCCTCGGCGGCATTTTCCACGGCGGCCACCTCGGTCAGCGTCTCCAGAGTGGTCTGAAGGAACTTGTCATGATAGCTCTGGGTCTGGTTGGCGTCCACGTACTGCGTGCGCAGATCGCTCTGGGGGTCAAAGGCGTAGGTCTGGTAGTACTCGTACTGCACCAGACTGCGGTAATAGTATTCCACGTCGGCGGGACTGTAATCCCGGCCGCCTACGCTGACGGCGGTCGTACGGCTCTGGAAGAAGCCGGAGTGCCACACCAGCAGCACGACCACAAGAGCAGCGACCACGATCCCGATGACCGTATATAGTATGGCCTTGTGCTTGGCGGCTTTCTGTTCCTCAAGCTCCTTCCGCTGCTTTTGCGACAGACCCTGATTGGGGTCGTTTTGGCGCTGTTTCTTTTCTCTGGATGCGCTCATTTGTAGCTTCAGTCCTCTCGTAAATGTTGCTTACACGATAGCATTTTGACATTATACAGGAAATTGGCCCGGCTTTCAAGCCCCAAACGATGTTTTACAGTTTGTTCAAACAAAAGCCCCGGGAAAAAAGAAAGCCCCACGAAACAATGTTTCGTGGGGTGACCCCGCTCTGGCCGTGCGAGCCCGATTTAAAACCTGCACGAAATCGGCAGGTGGGTCGCCTCCACGGTGTTTCGTCGCTTCCAACTTCCGGCCGCCCCGCGAAGGGGGCCGGGAGGCCTGCGGTCCGCACTGTGAGGGGGCGTCCCGTTTCAGAGCTGTCTCTTATACACATCTCCGAGCCCACGAGACACTGAGCGATCTCG
>ENA-UAOW01000785-UAOW01000785.1-human-gut-metagenome-genome-assembly--contig:-NODE-785-length-13139-cov-4.618847_pt1 | contig 13139 bp, 10 predicted proteins | sample MGYA00243470_ERZ654559 | MGnify/ENA primary metagenome ERZ654559 (study PRJEB26926, sample SAMN06164851) | human gut metagenome | biome: ENVO:00009003; feature: ENVO:2100002; material: ENVO:00002003...
TTATGCGGTCGTCGGCAGCGTCAGATGTGTATAAGAGACAGCCTTCTGCCCGCGGCTCTTCAAAAACATCCTCTTTCCTCCGGCGGGAATTCTTACCGCTTGCAGAAGGTTTCTTGCAGGAGGTTTCATGGACAATTCCTTGTGCAATGTCTTCACGGGCTTTCCCGTCTCCCTTCGCATTTAAGAAGGCGGAAAAAAAGGCTCTCTTTAAATTCGTGTATTCACGAACGCGTGCGTACGGCACCGGAACAACGAAGGCGCCCCCCGTGTCCCCACAAGGTTCAGGGAAAAGATCATTCGCCCCTTCCCTTCCGTTCGGCAGAACAAAAGGTTTCCCGGCCCTCAACCGGAATCAGCCGTCCACCCCGGGACATTCTGTAAAAAGCCTTTTCCCATCCAGATCATTCAATGCAGGAACGGGGAAACCGGAACTCTGCCGCATCAATCGGCACATGTTCCTCCCCCCTGCCCTTGTCAGTCTTCACACACATGACGGAACTGTCTGGAATATGAATCTGTTTTCCAGATTCTTCCCCGTTCCGCCAGGGACTGTTAAGACAGACTCCATAGCGCAATCTGCTCCATATCTTCAACGAAAACCCGTGCCGGCTAGTCGTTCCCATAAGGCCGGTGCCTGGCAACAGCCCGACGCCTCCCGATTCTCAACCCGGAATAAACCAATGAATAATACGACTCAACCAGGGACCACCACAACCAATCCCGCTGCTCCGAACAATGCCCCGGCGGTAAAATCCGCCATCCGGATGGGGGTATTCACCCTCGCCATGATCAACGTGTCCGCCATTGTCAGCCTACGAGGCATGCCGGCGGAAAGTACGTACGGACTCAGTTCCGTGTTTTATTACATCTTTGCCGCGGTCTTCTTTCTGGTTCCCGTCTCCCTGGTAGCGGCGGAACTCACCACCGGCTGGCCCCAGAAAGGCGGCGTTTACCGGTGGGTGGGCGAAGCCTTCGGCAAGAAATGGGGCTTCCTGGCCATCTGGCTTCAATGGATTGAGAGCACCATCTGGTTCCCGACCGTACTGACTTTCGCGGCCGTATCCCTGGCGTTCATGGGTCCCAACCAGCGCTGGGACGAAGCCCTGGCCGCCAATAAATGGTACATCCTGATCATCGTGCTGTGCGTGTACTGGGCCGCTACGCTGCTCAACCTGCGCGGCATGAGAACTTCCGCCGGCGTTACCAAATGGGGGACCATGATCGGCACCATCATTCCGGGCGCCATTCTGATCCTGCTGGGACTCAGCTACTGGGCCGGGGGCAACCCCATCCTGCTGGACATGAGCTGGGACAAGCTGGTGCCGGACATGACCAACTTCAACAACCTGGTTCTGGCAGCCAGCATCTTCCTGTTCTATGCGGGGATGGAAATGTCCGCCGTGCACGTCAAGGACGTAAACGATCCCGGCCGCAACTATCCGCTGGCCATTCTGATTTCCGCCATCATCACGGTGCTCATCTTCGTTCTGGGCACACTGGCTATCGGGTTCATCATTCCCAACTCCCAGATCAACCTGGTCCAGAGCCTGCTGATCTCCTATGACAACTACTTCAACTTCTTTGGCCTGGGGTGGATGAACTGGATTATGGCACTGGCGCTGGCCGTGGGCGTTCTGGCCCAGGTGACCGCGTGGGTGGGAGGCCCCTCCAAGGGTCTTTACCAGGTGGGCCTGGCCGGCAACCTGCCGCCCGTCATGCAAAAGCGGAACAAGAATAATGTGCAGGAAGGCATCCTGATCATCCAGGGCTGCATCGTTACGCTTCTTTCCATCATGTTCGTGATCATGCCCTCCGTTCAATCCGCCTACCAGATCATCTCCCAGCTCACCATCATCCTGTACCTCATCATGTACATGCTGATGTTCGCCTCCGGCATTTATCTCCGCTACAGCGAACCGAACACTCCCCGCACCTTCCGCATTCCCGGCGGTAAAACCTTCGGCATGTGGATTGTAGGCGGCCTCGGCTTCCTGGCCAGCCTGGCGGCCTTCCTGGTCAGCTTCATCCCGCCGAACCAAATCACCGTGGGCAGCAACGCCATGTACATCATTCTGCTGGTTGTAGGCGCATTCATCTTCGCGGGCATCCCGTTCGTGATCCATGCCATGGCCAAACCCTCCTGGAAACGTCCCGTGGACCCGGAAGACGCCTTTGAACCCTTCGGCTGGGAAAAAACGAATCCGAACCGCTAGGCATCCACAACCAATAGGAGATACTCCCATGGACAACATTCCTTCCAAAGAACAAATACAAACGGCGCTGGACAATGCCTACGCCTTTGCAAAAACCGTCCAGGGCGGCAAAAACGCTTCGTACATCCCTGCCCTGGCACAGGTCCCCTCCGACCTGCTGGCCATTGCCGCCGTCACCGTCAATGGAGACGTGCTGACGGCGGGGTCCGCGGATAGGCCCTTCGCCATTGAATCCATCTCCAAGGCCTTCAACCTGGCCTACGTGATGGACCTGATAGGCATGAAACAACTGCGGACAAAAATCGGGGCGGACCCCACCGGGGAGCCGTTCAACTCCGTCATGGCCATTGAACTGCATGGCGGCAAGCCGCTCAATCCGCTGGTCAATGCGGGAGCCATGGCTACCGTCAGCCTGGTCAACGGCGCGGACGCCGATGAAATCTGGGCAAACATGATGAACAACTTCAACAGTTTCGCCAACACGGCCCTGACGGTCAACCAGGAAATCTACAAATCGGAAAGCGCCACCAACCAGCACAACCGCGGCATCGCGTGGCTGCTGGACAGCTACGGCTACTTCTACAACACGCCGCCGATGATCGTGGACCTGTACACCCGCATGTGCTCCCTCAACATCACCACCGCCCAGCTGGCCCTGATGGGCTCCTGCTACGCCAACGGAGGCGTCAACCCGGTCAGCAAAAAACGGGTTGTGAAGGAAGAAAACGTTCCGCCCATTCTGGCGGAAATGTGCATGTCCGGCCTCTATGACTCCACCGGAGACTGGATGTACAAAGCGGGACTGCCCGCCAAATCCGGCGTGGGAGGCGGCCTGGTGGCCGTATCCCCCGGCAAGATGGCCCTGGCGGCCTTCTCGCCGCCCCTGGACCCGGCGGGGAACACCGTCAGGGGGCAGGCAGCTCTTCAATCCATCATCAAGGAATTGAATTTGAACCTTTTCCGGAGTTGATTCCGGGATGAGAAGGTAAACCCGCGGAGCCAAGATCCGAAAGGATTCCCGCGGGTTTACTGTATCCCGGCATTCACCTTTTCCGGGAAATTGATTCCTTATTTTTACGGTTTTTGACCGATGGCCCGGATTTGGAATCCGTAGTCAACCTTTAATTTCAAAAAAAGAGCGGGTTAATACAACTGCAAGGCCTCTCTCCCCCCTGCTTGCCGTTCTGAAAACGGAAATATTCCAACCTTCCTTATTAACGATATAACAAGAACACTGAGGTCATTTTTTTCAGCATTTTTATTGTTCGAGATTTTGCAGATATCAGAATTCTTTCATAATGAAAAGCTTGCATCCACACCCCCAAGCAGGGAAAATTTAATAATCCGCCTGAACAGGGAATATGAAAACAGCCGGGAAAATCGGGTTACCCTTGCCACGAAAACCTTCCGGATTCCAAATCCGTTTTATTTTTCGTAGCATTTGATAGTGCAGATAAAACAGGATTATTCATCATCAAGCAAATCTACTTATGATCAAAAAATCATCTTTACTGGCCCTGATTTTGGCGGCGGCTTCCTTTTCCCATGGAGCAACCACCGCCTATATTACGTGGGACAACTCTGCCGATACAGACAAATGGACTGTTGCGGGAATCACTTCTTCCGGAACTGCTCTGTCCATGTTCGGAGAAAACGCTAAAGTAACAGTTACTGCCCAATATAATTCTGGTGGTGCATTCGCTATTGGAGGACCCGGCACGGCCTGGAATGCCGGACTACCTGAAGATGCCCTGATGAACGGGCAAGTGACTGAAGCATTTAGCAGTGTGTATGCCAGAGACGGCTCTATTACAGTAGCGTTTACAGGACTGGATAATGGAGTTTACAATTTGTCCAGCCTGATGGCGCGCGGCAATAACAACGTAGCCAATATGCTTGTTTCCGTCACGGCGGGAGGAGTGGAATATGGCAGCAACGCTTCCTACGCTACCAATACGGGGACGGCCGCAAACACCCCCGGAGACTGGACTTCCATGACGGTGGGGCAGCCTGCTTTTTCCGGGACAACCAATGCCGGGGCTTTGTATATGGACCTGACGAACATTCAGGTGACCGACGGCACCCTGACCCTGGCAATTAACGGAACTCGTGACGGCAACGCCAACAACGCGGCCTTGACATGGATAGCTCTCGAACAGGTCCCGGAACCGGCCACCTGCGCTTTGTCCGTGCTGGGCTTCGGCACACTGCTGCTGAGGCGCCGGCGCTCATAAAATCTTCATTCAGGCTTCAAAACCGCAGAAGACATTCTTCTGCGGTTTTTTCATTTTCCAGAGCCGTCTTTTTCTTCAACCCATCTCCGTCAATCCATTAAAGAACTTGCCACAAGACAGTTTTTCCTTAGAGTTCCTGCGGTATGCTTGACGCTCTGCAAAATGCTTTCTTCCAAACCGGAGACATGCTCACCTCCCGGCTGTCCGCCTTCAGTTCCTTTCTGTGGGGATGGCCCCTGCTCATTCTGCTGCTGGGCACGCATCTGTACCTGACCGTCATTCTGCGTTTTCCGCAGCGCTACCTGCTCAAGGCCCTGAAACTGTACTTTGTGAAGGACCACACGGACAAGGGGGACATTTCCCCGTTCAGCTCCCTGATGGTGGCCCTGGCGGCCAACATCGGCGCGGGGAACATCATCGGTGTGGGAGTGGCCATTGCCGCTGGGGGACCCGGCGCCATCTTCTGGTGCTGGCTGACGGGGGTTCTGGGCATGGCCACGCGCTACTCGGAAGGGCTGCTTGCCATCAAGTACCGTGTGGAAAACAAGGACGGCAACATGAGCGGCGGCCCGATGTTCGTGCTGGAACGCGGCATGAAATGCAAATGGCTGGGCGTACTCTTCGCCGTTTTCACGGCCATTGCCGCCTTTGGCATCGGCAACCTGACTCAGGGAAACGCGGCCGCGGAACAGCTTTATCACGCCTTCTCCATTCCTGCTTGGGGAACGGCCACGGTGCTGACGGCCCTGACGGCCCTGGTCATGCTGGGCGGCATCCGGGGGATCGCCCGTGTATGCGCCTTTTTCGTTCCGGTCATGGCAGTCCTGTATATTCTTGGATGCATGTACATTCTGATCGTCCAGGCGGACTACATTCTTCCCGCCATCCGGTACATTCTGGACTGCGCCTTCACGGGAGAAGCCGCCGCGGGCGGCGTCGTGGGAGCCGCCGTCATGACTGCCATGAGGACCGGCGTGGCCCGGGGCCTGTTTTCCAATGAGGCCGGACTGGGTTCCGCCGCCATAGCCTCCGCTGCGGCCCAAAACCGCAACCCCGTCCGGCAGGCGCTCATTTCCTCCAGCGGCCCCTTCTGGGATACGGTGGTCATCTGCGCCCTGACGGGCATCGTGCTCACCACCAGCATCATCGCCCATCCGGACATTTCATGCAGCGACGGCTCCCGCCTCACCACGCTGGCATTCAGCAAAATCCCCTACATGGGCTCTCCCCTGCTGACACTCAGCCTGGTTACCTTCGTCGTATCCACCATTCTCGGCTGGTCCTACTTTGGAGAAAAAGCCCTGGAATACCTGGGTGGCCTGAAACTGGTCACACCCTACCGCGTCATCTGGGTGGCGGCCGTCTTTACGGGCTGCATCTCAAAAATAGACCTGGTCTGGGTCTTTGCGGATTGTGCCAACGGCCTGATGGCCCTGCCCAACCTCATTTCCCTGATTGCCCTTTCCGGCGTGCTGGTCCAGCAAACCCGGTATTACCTCTGGCAGCACAGGCTGGACGAATATGACGAATCCCACGTTCCGGAAGGCAAATAGCATAATTTTTTACTTCATGTTCAAATAATCCTTGCCTTTGGAACAGTGATGGTGTTTACTTCGCCGCGCAGTCCCTGCAAACCTAAAAGTCGCGTTCGTCTAGCGGTCTAGGACTCCCGCCTTTCACGCGGGCAACACGGGTTCGAGTCCCGTACGCGATGCCAATTCTCGTCAGCACGTGACGGAATGACCCTTGATTTTCCTACATTTTGCGCAGTTTTGAGCGCACCTGAAAGCGCCTGACAGAAAAAAGCGCCCTGTACATGCAACTGTACATTGTCTAAGGACTGTACAGCACTATGGCAGGCATCATCAAACGCAACAACAAATGGGTGGCCGTCTTCCGCTCCCTGGACGGCAAAGAGCTTCGGAAAACAACCGGCATCGACGTGGTTCCCAAGGCGCTGCTTCCGGGATCCAATAAGAAATCAATTATGTCCCAGAATGAAGCCCGGGCGCGGCTCGTCGCCCAGGAGATGGAGAAGGAAGCCCGGTACGGGGTTTTTGACCTGGACAAGGTGAAGGCCATTGCCGGGGACCAGGCCGGCGTGCTGAAAGCCACCATGAACGGCATGACGGTGACGCGGTTTCTTTTTGACTGGCTGGACGGGAGGAAAAACAAGAAGCGGGCCTATGAGCGGGACGGCATGGCCGTCCGCCGGCTTCTGGCGTTCCTGGGGGACCGGCGGAATATGCCGCTGGCCGCCCTGAATAAAGGGATGGCGAAGGATTTTGTAGAAACGGAAATGGAGCGCGTTTCCGCCGGAACCGTCATCCGCTATGTGTCCACGCTGTCCACCGCGTTCAATGTCGCTGTAGACCGGGAGATTCTTTCCCGGAATCCGTTCCGGGGCGTCATGCCTTCCCGGGCGGACCACCAGGCGGAAAAGCAGCTGCGCGGCGCGTTCACGATGGAGGAAGTGAACACCATCATTGAACGGTTCCCGGATGAATGGCCGGATCTGGTGCGGGTGTGCCTCTACACCGGAGGCCAGCGCCTCGGAGACCTGGCGACGCTGAAATGGGACCAGATTGACCTGAAGAACTCCTTCCTCTTCATGACCACGCAGAAGAGCCGGCGCCGCATGAACAAGCCGATCATCCAGCCCTTGAAAGAGGTTCTGGAAAGGCGTCTGCTCAACCGGGTGAACGATTACGTGTTTCCCCTGGCCGCGCTTCGCCATGCCCATGCCGGCGGACGTTCCGACAAGCTTTCCACGGAGTTCACGACATTGTTGAAAACGTACGGGATTATCCGAGAGATGCCCGGAGAGGTGAGAGGCGACCGGCACCGGCTTTCGGAAAAGAGCTTCCACAGCCTCCGGGCGACCGCCGTGACCGTCCTGCGCCTGGCCGGGGTGTCCCCGGATTTGTGCCGCTTCATCGTCGGACACGACTCCGAAGAGATTGAGCGGGTGTATTTCCGCCCGGATTCGTCGGACGTTCAGGAGGCCATGAGCAAGATTGCCGTCGGACTGGCCCGTTAGCCTTCCTTCCCTAAGACGATCATTTTGTTGACATCAACAAGATGATCGTCTTCTTTTTTGTGGAACCGGTAACGGTACAAGGCGTCCATGGCGCGGGCGCGTTCGGATTTGGGAATGTTCGTAGGGCGAGGGTTGCCGAAGGTGACCATCCAGAATTCGGCGTATTTTTTCGGCGTTACGGCGATGCTGAACCAGTTCCATGCCGTCCATTTCCCTTCCCGGTTGAAGGGCGTCCAGGGTTCATCGAGCCTGATCTTCTCCTGGGGAAAGAGGTCCTGAATGGTGCGGCAGATCGTCAGGTCTTCGGGAGCGAGCTCGGGGATGTCAGCCTGCATCAGTTCATCCGCCGCCAGTCTGGCCGCCCATCCTTTTATGGCGTAACACGGACCATAGGCGGAGCGTTCGGACGGGTGGCTGGGGTTTTGGTAGCCGGAGGCGTGCAGAGTCAGACCGTTGCGCTGCATGTCGCGGATCCAGCCGCCCGACAACAGGAGCGTGTCGGAGTCGATTTTGACGATGACGTCTTCATCCTCCGCTTCCCCGGCCAGCGTGGAAATGACGCCCCGGACGCATTCCGGGCCGCGCAGGTTGCCGTTCCTTGTCCAGCCGGTTTGACGATACCGCGCACCGGCTTCTACAAGAGCGATTCTGGCACGTTCAGCAATGGGGGCGGATTCATCGTCCACCACCGTGATGACGGCTTCGGGGAGGGCCGCCGCGGCGCATCGGACACAAACGAGGGCTTCCTCCGCGTCTCCGGCATAGGTGAATAGATAGATTCTGATCATGGTATTATCGGTTTAAGCTGGTCCGTAGGGGTAGAAGGTGCCTCCGAAGACGGGTATCTGGATCATTCCCAGCGCGTACTGCGTCACCTGATCATCTTCGATGTAGGCTATCTGGAAAGAATAGTCGAAATTGACGTCAGGCTTTTCCTCTCCGAGCCTGATAGGATAGACGGTCCCCTGGATGCCCGAGACGTCAACGCCCGTCAATTTAGCGTCCTGATCGAAGTGGACGTTGAGCCATACTTCCCCGCTGGTTTGGGGGATAGTCACCCAGGAAGAACCGGAACCGCCCCCCTGCGGGTATTTGCCGAGCAGCGAGCCGTTCAGGTAGAGCGCGCCGGGCTTCATTTGCGCCCCGGTGATGGCCCCCTCCGTATCTTTCTGCAAGCGCACCTGGAAGCCGTATTCCGGCGCGGGCGTGGATTCTCCCGTGGATTTGGTGATGTGCTGGCTGATGGTGGGGGATTCCGGCTTGGGGTCAAAGCCGTATTCCGGCGATTCCGGCGCCCCCTGCATGTTTTCCAGCGTGGAAGATGTGCGCGAGGTGGCATTCACGCGCTTCAATTCTACCCATTCTTCAATCCCTAGTTGTTCCGGCGCGCCGTAGGAAAGGGAAATCACGTTGGTTTGCAGGTCGCGGCTCACCGTCTGAATCATGGTGTTGATGTTCTGCCAAGCGGGGTTTCCTCCCAGCAGCGAGACGCGGCGGCCCATGTATTGCCGCGTCTGCGCTTCTCCCAGCGCGACAAAGGAAATAGAGCCGTCCCAGGGCAATTCCTGCATGGATTCCCATACCGTTTTGGCAATGTCCCCATAGGGAACGCCTTCCGAAGGTTCCGGCGATTCCCCTTCTTCCGGCCCGTTGGAGGGCTGTTCCCCGTTGTAGATGCCGTCAATGGGGTAGCTCGCGTAGGGGCGGTCCATGGTGACCAGATCCACCGAGAATTCTTCCCAGAAGCAGGGCACGCCTTGCAGGGTCCCCACATTCTTGAATTTCTCCCTCCACTTGGCCGGGGCGCTTTCCGGGATGGCAAGACGCTGCTTGACGGTGGCGTTGCACCATTGCGGGCGGATGGATTTGGTATGAATTTGCCCGTCCGTCAGTTCATAGCCTGTGGCGGCGGTGTTGTAGCCTCGCGGCTTGTCTTCCTCCGTTCCGTCCCAGGGCTTCCCGGTGATGGTCGGATCCTTGTCATAGACAGCAATCGCGCCAACGTCTTTCATCCACGGGAAATGATGTTTCCAGAAACTCTTGATCATGTCGTTCTGGTTAATTTTCCGCCCCCTTACTTTCATGCGCTGGTAGGACAGGCTGCCGGCCCTGGTTCCCTGCACCGGCTGCGGATCTTCTACCGGTTCCCCGGTAGAACTGTATTTGGAGTAGTAGAAGTCTACTGACGTACGGTAAACGATGGAATGCGGCAGGGTCGGGTCCCCGTCCTTCGGGTATTTGGACAGGTAGGAGACGCGGTAGCCGTTGCTGCCGGTCGTTTCCGCGACAATCGCCACGCAGGGAGGCACGAGGTCGCCGCGTGGGACCAGGGAAACGTCCATGGCTTTAATCTCGCCGGATGGCTGCAAGGGAAGCGAAATGGGCGTCAGGGCGTCATAGTCCGTGATGATGAGTTTGGGGCGCGCGCCGCTGTAGTCATAGTAGGAAACCATGCGGGGCGACCAGTGACGGATGGATTGAAGAAGGCTGCCCAGCGTATCACAAGAGGCGTTCCACGGAATCAGCATCTTGTCATCGCTGATGCGCAGCTCGTAGTCCGCCGGGTGGTGCTTGGCGAGATTCAGCACCCGGGAGAGCGCGGCGGAAATGCTTATCTTCGGAATGATGGCGCCCCCGCCGCTGACTTTATTCCATATGGAAAAGACCGGCTTCCAGTCGTTATCCAGCGCAAAGCAATGGTCCAGCCAATACCAAGGATCGGAAAAGACGATTTTCCACGCACGGGAAGAGCCGCTGTAGGTCTTTTCGATGCTGGAAACGAGGCCGGATAGAATGGTGTTCCCGTTTTGGGAAATGGTGACAGTATCGAACTGTTGGAAGGGCAAGACCTCGTCCAAGGTGCGGACGGGATAAACCGCGGTGATGGCGGAGGCGGAAAAGCTTTGCTGGTCGTGGGTCAGGCTCGACGGCTTGAGGGCCAGCAAGTCATTGATGGTGATGTCGTGGTTCCTGCTGCTTGTAAAATGGTTAGTTGTTTATTTCTTATCGGCGATCTTTTGGAGCAACGTCAGAACCTTCGCGAACCAGAAGCAGCCAAGGCAGGAGAAGGCACCTGATAACAAATAGATGAAGGCTAGTGGAAACTGATGATGATAAAAATTGATTAAAAATAATACAATACCAGCAATAATCGTCATTGCTCCCACTACTTGAAACAACCCCTCTACTGTAATTTTTAGAGGCTCTTGCTCATTCACCCAAGCAGGTTTTTTCTCTCTCTCATCTAAAATAAATTCAACAAATCGTTTCTTTTGTTGCCGCTCCGTTTCTTTTTCTTCTGATTTTCTGTTGGTGTTTTTGGTCAGATAATAAATCCTTCCAAAGGATAGCCACTCCTGACCTCCTTCAGAGCAAACAAGAGTTTCTGACAAGATTTTCCCTTCCTTGTACAAGGCTTCAAGTTCTTCAAAAGAGTAGGGGCCCTCAGCATTGTTTGAGTTGGAAGCGACGTAATAATTAGCCATAGTGGTATGGTGCTATAAACCGGCATTAGTGCAAGCCTAAAAGCTGTTAAAAGCCTCCGGCAATCCTGTTTATCCCTGTTTGCAATCTTTCGTTGCCCTTCTGCACTATCTTCAAGATTTCCTCGAATTTAGCATCTACATATTTTTTCGTATCTGCTTGAATGGCATTTACATTGGCGGTCTGTGCTGTTGCTATGGTTTTCAAGAAATCCATCAATTTTTTCGTGTATTGTCCGCTTTCTATCAATGAGTTTTTCATAACGTCAAACACTTCTTGAAGCTCGCTGGGGTCGATTTCCGTATCTTTGTCCGAAATGCTTTCCGCAAGGCGTTTCTTCCCTGCATTCAAAGCTTCGCGGGCAGCCGCAATCCGGGCGCGTTGCTGGGCGGTAGGATGCTCGGGAACGCCTTCAAGGGTAATGCCACGGATCATCGCCTGCTGCCTCTCGGCGGTCTGCTTTTGAGCCTCCCTTTCGGCCCGTTCACGAGCCTTCTTTATTTTTTCTTCATTTATTCGGGCTTCCTCTGCTTCTTCCCTGTCTCTTTGCATGTTAAATGATTTAACCTTGCCGGCGTCTATTTGGTTTTGAATAGCTTCGATTTGTTCCATGTTTTTGATAGATGCTTCGGTCGAAGCCATTGCATCCCCCAAAGAACCGGCTTTCTCCGTTAAATCATCAAACTGTTTTTTCGCGGCGTCCGTATTCTTCTTAAACTCTTCTACTGCAACTGATGCTTGTTTAAAGCGACTGTTTATATCAGATCCTTGGCTATAGTCTAATTCAAGATTTACGCCACCGGATCTCAATGACTCCTGAAATTCTCCCAATCCAGATTGGGCAGCATTTAATTCTTCTTGCGCTGCTGTACGAGCAACTAAAAGACGTTGATTTTCCTCTTGTGCTTGAATTAAGTATCGTTGAGCGTCCTCACGTCGAGTGGCATTTGGGGCATATTTCACTCCTATTTCTCTTTTTTGTATTGCTTTTTGTATTTCGGGTAATTTTTCATTTATCTCATCGATACTCCGTTGAGCACGTTCTTGCTGCTGTAAAAGTCCAATAATATTTTGAAGAGAAGGAAGGTTCCCTTGTTTGAACTGCATATCAAAAGCATGAGCTTCCGCAGCATCTCGGGCCTTGACTGCCTCCGCAAGCTGTTTGCCAATATCCATGTAATTGGCCTGCTCAACGCCTAAATCACGCTGTCTGATTTTCTGGTCCAGATTCTGATCAACCATCATCAAGCCGTAATCTCGCTGTCTCTTGGTGATTCTTCCTTCCTGGTAGTCATTCTCCAAGTTGACGCGGTCAAGTTCCGCCTGGCGTGTATCAACGCCTTTCTGGCGGGCCGCTTCCTCCCGTCTCAAGCGAATTTGTTTTTCGAGCTCTTCCGTCTGATATTCAAACTCCCGGGTAATGTCCTTTACATAGTTTTGATACTCTTCGTTAATGGTCTTGGTGCGTTCTTGCTGGTTGAATTCCTGCAAAGCCTGATAACTTGCCCGGATAGATTGACGAGAAGCTTCGGCAATCTCTTTGCTATGCTCCTTCATTTTTTTGGCGAGATCCGCCGACTTGTCTTCCGTTTTTCCCATCCATTCGTAAAGCTTCGCCCCGGCCAGAACGGCAATCGACATCGCGCCGGCCAGCCCTGCGCCGCCTCCGAAGCCCATCACCAGCCCTGGAATATTGTTCATGATGCCCCGGATGCCGTACTGCAAATCATCGAAGAAATAGGCAGCCTGCAAGGCCCCCTGCCCCATGTTCTTCACGCTCCTGGTTGCCTGCTGGCTCCCCTTATCAAGTTGTTCCGTAGACTTGTTCAGCGCGTCGATCTGCTGTTTGGCTTCTTCCACGCCTTTTCCGTCCAGCGTGGACTTGAGTTTGATTTCAATTTCTTTCTTGGTGGCCATGGTGGTAAAGGTGGAGGGTTATCGTTGAGCGCGGGCTTCCTCGATGACGAAAGCGGGCAGTTTCCCGGCGGTGAGGGCGTTGCGGGATTCTTCCACGCGTTTCTGCAAGGATTCCAGGATCATCATATCGCGGATGATGATTCCGAAGGCATGGGAGGGATCGACGCCGGCATCTTGGGAGGCAGCAAAGACGCTTTCCTTCAATTCCTGCGCCGCCTGGTTCAGGTTCGGGTTCTTGCCGCCCTCTTCGGC
>ENA-UAOW01000791-UAOW01000791.1-human-gut-metagenome-genome-assembly--contig:-NODE-791-length-13045-cov-5.921324_pt1 | contig 13045 bp, 15 predicted proteins | sample MGYA00243470_ERZ654559 | MGnify/ENA primary metagenome ERZ654559 (study PRJEB26926, sample SAMN06164851) | human gut metagenome | biome: ENVO:00009003; feature: ENVO:2100002; material: ENVO:00002003...
GCTTTGGGCGGGGGCTGCGAGCTGTCCATGGCGTGCGATATCCGCCTGGCCAGCGAGAAGGCCAAGTTCGGCCAGCCCGAGGTGGGCCTGGGCATCACGCCCGGCTTTGGCGGGACCCAGCGTCTGCCCCGTATCGTGGGCATTTCCAAGGCGATGGAACTGATTCTCACCGCCAAGGTCATCGGAGCGGCAGAGGCCAAGGCCATCGGGCTGGTGAGCGAGGTCTATCCGCCCGAGGAGCTGATGGGCAAGGCCATGGAGATGGCCGAAGCGATCTGCGCCAACGCCCAGATCGCGGTGTGCGAGTCCAAGCGCTGCATCCGCAAGGGCATGCAGACCGATATCTATACCGGCTCTTCCTTTGAGGCCGAGGCCTTCGGCGTCACCTGCGGCACCCGGGACAAGGACGAGGGGATGGGCGCGTTTTTGGAGAAGCGGGCGGAGAAGCACTTCCAGAACAAGTAATTTCGCACCCAAAACACAAGGAGGTTACATAATATGAAGAAAGTCGTAGTGATCGGCGGCGGCACGATGGGCCTGGATATTGCCCAGGTTTTCGCCCGCAAGGGATTCGACGTGGTGGTCCGTGATATCAAGGACGAAATCATTCAGGCGTCCGAGGCCCGTCTGAACAAGGGGCTGGACAAGCTGGTGGCCAAGGGCAAGCTGGACGAGGCGGGCAAGGCCGCCATCACCGGCAAGATCAGCTTCACGACCGATCTGAACCTGGCTGCGGACGCGGACCTGGTGGTGGAAGCCGCCATCGAGAATCTGGACATCAAGAAGAGCATCTTTGCCGAGCTGGACAAGATCTGCAAGAGCGAGACCATCCTGGCCTCCAACACCTCCTCCATCTCGATCACCGCCATCGCCGCGGCGACCAAGCGGGAGGACCGGTTCATCGGGATGCACTTCTTCAACCCCGCCACCGTAATGAAGCTGGTGGAAGTGATCCGCGGGGCCAAGACCTCTGACGCGACCTTCGCCGCCATTCGGGATCTGTCCGTGGAGATCGGCAAGGAGCCCGTGGAGGTCAACGAGGCCCCCGGCTTCGTGGTGAATAAGATCCTCATCCCCATGATCAACGAGGCCGCCGACCTGCTGTACACCGGCGTGGCCAGCGCAGAGGGCATCGACACGGCCATGAAGCTGGGCGCCAACCACCCCATGGGCCCGCTGGCTCTGGGCGATCTGGTGGGCCTGGATGTGTGCCAGGCCATCATGGACACGCTGTACAAGGAGACCGGCGATCCCAAGTACCGCTGCTCCCTGCTCATCCGCAAGATGGTCCGCGCCGGCCAGCTGGGCCGCAAGACCGGCAAGGGCTTCTTCGATTACTCCAAGTAAGACCGGGAACGACGCAGTTCCCTGACCGCACGCATTACGACGGGCGGGAGTTCGCTCCCGCCCGCCCGTTCTGAAATACATATCTAGGAGGAAGGCAACAAATGGATCTGCACCTGTCCAAAGAGCATGAAATGCTCCGCAAGATGTATCGGGACTTCGCGGAGAACGAAGTCAAGCCGCTGGCCGAGTGGGTGGACGAGAACGAGGCGTTCCCCGAGGAGACGGTAAAGAAGATGGCCAAGCTTGGGATGATGGGCATTTATTTTCCGAAGGAATATGGCGGAGCCGGGGCCGATGTGCTGAGCTACGTCATGGCGGTGGAAGAGATGAGCAAGGTCTGCGGGACCACCGGGGTTATCATCTCGGCCCACACCTCCCTGTGCGCGGCGCCCATTTTTGAAAACGGCACGGAGGAGCAGAAGAAGAAATATCTGCCCAAGCTGTGCTCCGGCGAGTGGATCGGCGCCTTCGGGCTGACCGAGCCGGGGGCCGGCACGGACGCCCAGGGGCAGCAGACCACCGCGGTGAAGAACGAGAACGGGGACTGGGTGCTCAACGGCTCGAAGATCTTCATCACCAACGCGGGCTATGCCAACGTGTTTATCATCATCGCCATCACCGGAGTGTCCACGGATAAGAAGGGGCGCAAGAAGAAGGAGATCTCCTCCTTCATCGTGGAGCGGACGGACAAGGGATTCTCGGTGGGCAAGCACGAGAAGAAGATGGGCATCCGGGGCTCCTCGACCTGCGAGCTGATCATGGAGGACTGCGTGATCCCCGGCGACCGCCTGCTGGGCAAGCAGGGCAAGGGCTTCAGCATCGCGATGAAGACGCTGGACGGCGGACGGATCGGCATCGCCTCCCAGGCGCTGGGCCTGGCCGAGGGCGCCATTGAGGAGACCATCAAGTACACGAAGGAGCGCGTCCAGTTCGGCCGCCGCATTTCCCAGTTCCAGAACACCCAGTTCCAGTTGGCCGACATGTATGCCAAGACCGAGGCCGCCAAGTGGCTGGTATACTCTGCGGCGATGAAGAAGCAGAACCACGAGCCCTACAGCATGGACGCGGCGATGGCGAAGCTGGTGGCGGCGGAGACGGCCAGCGACGTGACCCGGCGGTGCGTGCAGCTGTTCGGCGGCTACGGCTACACCCGCGAGTACCCTGTGGAGCGCATGATGCGCGACGCGAAGATCACGGAGATCTACGAGGGCACCAGCGAAGTGCAGCGGATGGTCATCTCTGCCAACCTGGGCGTGAACTAAGAAGGAACTGGAGGGAGAAATACGATATGAAAGCAATCGTTTGTGTCAAGCAGGTCCCGGATACCTCGGGGGTGGTGGCGGTAAAGGAAGACGGCACCATGGACCGTGCGGCAATGGCGACCATTACCAACCATGACGATCTGGCCGCGGTAGAGGCGGCGCTGCGGATCAAGGACGCCACGGGCTGCAAGGTGGTTGTGGTGTCCATGGGACCTCCTCCGGCGGAAGGGATGCTGCGTGAGCTGCTGGCGATGGGGTGCGACGAGGCGGTGCTGGTCTCCGCGCGAGAGTTCGGGGGCAGCGATACCTACGCGACCTCCCAGATCCTGGCGGCGGCGATCAAGAAGATCGGGGTGGAAGAGGACGACGTCATCTTCTGCGGCCGGCAGGCGATCGACGGGGACACGGCGCAGGTCGGCCCCCAGATCGCGGAAAAGCTGCATGTGCCGCAGGTGTCCTACGTGGCGGAGATCACGGTGGAAGGCAAGTCGGTGACGGTAAAGCGGCTGCTGGAGGACGGGTACATGACCATCAAGGTGGCCACGCCGTGCCTGCTGACGTGCGTGAAGGAGCTGAACCCGGCCCGTTATATGAGCGTGGGCGGGATCATGGAGTGCTATCAGAAGCCGCTGGAGGTCTACAACTACGAGACGCTGAAGGACGATCCGCTGATCGACGTGGACACCATCGGCCTGAAGGGCTCTCCGACCAATGTGTATAAGTCCTTCTCTCCCCCGGTGAAAGGCGCCGGCATGATGCTCGAAGGGGCCGACAAGGCCGCCGTCGACAAGCTGGTGGGCCTGCTGGACGAGAAGCACATCATCTAAGAGAGAGGAGAGACAGGAAATGGCTGAATTCAATAGCAAGGACACCGGGGCGTTCAAGGGCGTATGGGTATTCTGTGAGCAGCGCGAGGGCGTGATCATGAGCACGAGCTACCAGCTGCTGAGCGAGGGGCGGAAGCTGGCCAACGACCTCGGCGTGGAGCTGGCTGGGGTTGTGCTGGGGCACAACGTGAAGGAGGAGTACCTGAAGGCGCTGGGCGGGTACGGCGCGGACAAGGTGTACTACTGCGACCACGAGCTGCTGAACGTCTATACGACGGACGCGTACACCAAGGTCATCTGCGACCTGGTGGAAGAGAAGAAGCCGGAGATCTTCCTGATCGGCGCCACCAACATCGGCCGTGACCTGGGCCCGCGGTGCGCGGCCCGGCTGCACACGGGCCTGACGGCCGACTGCACGCACCTGGATGTGGACGTGGCCAAGTACAAGGAGTTTTTGAAGACCACCTCCACCATCGACGTGGACAACACGGTGTTCGAGGAGAACACCAACCTGAAGATGACCCGTCCGGCCTTCGGCGGACACCTGATGGCCACCATCATCTGCCCGCGGTTCCGTCCGCAGATGTCCACGGTGCGTCCCGGCGTGATGCAGACGCAGGCGTACGACGAGGCGGGCGCCGCCAGGACGGTGGTGGAGAAGGTGGCCGTGCAGCTGTCCAGGGAGGATATCCATGTGGACGTGCTGGAGGTCAAGAAGGCGGCCAAGAAGCTGGTGGACCTGATCGGAGCGGACGTAGTGGTGTCTGTGGGACGCGGCATCAGCAAGGACGTGGAGAAGGGCCTGGCGCTGGCGGAGGAGCTGGCGGGGGTGCTGGGCGGCGTCGTGGGCGCGTCCCGCGCCTGCGTGGACGCGGGCTGGATCAGCGCGGACCATCAGGTGGGGCAGACGGGCAAGACGGTACATCCCCGCATCTACGTGGCGCTGGGCATTTCGGGCGCCATCCAGCACAAAGCGGGCATGCAGGACTCCGAGTGCATCATCGCGGTGAACAAGAACGAGTCCGCTCCCATCTTCGAAGTGGCCTCCTACGGCATTGTCGGCGACCTCTATAAGGTCGCGCCCATGCTCATCGAAGCCATCCGCACCCTCAAGGCAAGCAAGTAAAAACGGATATAAAACGGCGGCCCCCGTATGGGGGCCGCCGTTTTATATCCTCAGACTATCGGATCAGCACGTCCTCTAAAAGCACTGCCCCGATCAGGCCGGTACCCAGCACGATCAGAGCCATCGTTTGCAAATGCTCTGCGTAGTCGTAGAGCAATACGGTCTCATATGTATAGCCGCCGGCCCATACCAAAAGCACCAGAGCGGAAGCGAGCAGCGCACAGGTCAGCAGCACGCAGCGGGTGAGTACATAGCGGGGGATCGGGTGCATGGAGGCCAGCCGTTGGAAAAAGCGCATCGTACCCTCCTTCGTGTTACAGTATGCGCCTATGATAGCAGGCGAAGAGAAACAAAACAATACAAAATTATAGGCAAAAAATCAAAATGTTAGCGACTGGATTCGACCAAAAACTTCAAGATCTGAAAGATGGGTTTACAGAAAACAAAATTTGAGAAATTATGAAGACCATTGTGTCGAAGAATGCGATAGAATTCACTTTGCAAATTCTGGAAATTACTATATAATGTAGTTACGAACCGAAGCGCTGGGAGGAGGTACACAAAATGAGGGAACTGCTTGTCGATACCTGCCGTACGGAGGATGAGGCGGGAGCAAACCATACCTTCGCGTATTATATCCTGGTGGACCAAATGGAATTGGGCGACGGCTTCGCCTGTGAAAGCTACGGCGTCAAGGTGGTGGGGGAAGAAGGGGAGACGGCCTGCGTCCCCCACATCACCGTCAGTGTGACTCGGATCGACGCATTGATGGAGCTGCTCCGGCGCAATACCGTCACACCGGCCACCCTGCGGGATGTCGTGGACGACTGGCTTTGAAACGAGAGGACACAAAGGACCGTGCGGCTGAGCCGCACGGTCCTTTGTGTTGCCAGGAAGGGAAAAATCGGCTATGCTGGATGCAGTGTGTCTTGCAAACAATCCAAGGAGGGGTATGCTTGAACGAGAGAGAGACGTTTGCATCCCGGCTGGGCTTTGTGCTGATTTCTGCCGGATGCGCCATCGGATTGGGGAATGTGTGGCGCTTTCCCTATATTGTGGGGCAGTACGGGGGCGCAGCGTTTGTGCTGATCTATCTGGTGTTTCTGGTGATCATGGGGCTGCCCATCATGGCTATGGAGTTTGCAGTGGGCCGTGCCAGCCGGAGGAGCATCGCCGGGTCCTTTCATGTGCTGGAACCTAAGGGGAGCAAATGGCACTGGTACAGTTGGTTTGGTATGGCGGGCAATTATATGCTGATGATGTTCTATACCACCGTGGCCGGCTGGATGATCCTCTATTTTGTCAAGATGGCCCGGGGGGACTTTGTGGGGCTGGATACGGCCGGTGTGGCGGAGCAGTTTGGGACTTTGATGGGTCAGCCGGGCGTAATGCTGGCCTTTATGGGGATCGTGGTGCTGCTGGGCATGGGTGTGTGTGCCCTTGGGCTGCAGAACGGTGTGGAAAAGATCACGAAAGTTATGATGGTCTGCCTGCTGGTCATTCTGGTCGTGCTGGTGGTCCGCGCCGTGACGCTGCCCGGCGCGGCGGCAGGATTGGAGTTCTACCTCAAACCCGACTTCCGGCACCTGATGTACGCCTCCGACGGCAGCCTCCGACTAGGAGAGGCCATCTTTGCCGCCATGGGGCAGGCCTTTTTTACCCTTTCCCTGGGGATCGGGGCGATGGCCATTTTTGGAAGCTATATTGGTAAGGAGCAGCGCCTGTTCGGCGAGGCCATCAATGTGGGCATCTTGGATACGTTTGTGGCCTTTGTGGTGGGCTTGGTCATTTTTCCTTCGGCGTTTGCCTTTGGCGTGACGCCGGATGCGGGTCCGAATCTGATTTTCATCACCCTGCCCAATGTGTTCAACTCCATGCCCGGCGGACGTCTGTGGGGCGCGCTGTTTTTTGTGTTTATGTCCTTTGCGGCACTGTCCACAGTCATCGCCGTGTTCCAAAATATTATAACGTTTCCAATGGATAAATACGGCTGGAGTCGAAGAAAAGCGGTTTTAGTGAACCTTGTAGCGATCTTCCTGCTCTCGCTGCCCTGCCTGCTGGGCTTTAATCTGTGGTCCGGCTTTCAGCCGTTCGGCGCGGGGTCCAGTGTGCTGGATCTGGAGGATTTCATTTTGTCCAACAACCTGCTGCCGCTGGGCTCGCTGGTGTATCTGCTCTTCTGCGTGTCCCGGAAGGGCTGGGGCTGGGAGAATTTCCTGGCGGAGTGCGATACCGGGAAAGGGATCCGATTCCCGAGCTGGGTACATTTTTACATGACCTGGGTCCTGCCTTTTATTGTACTGATCATCTTCGTTATGGGGTATTGGGAAAAGTTCAAGCCCGCCATTCTGGCGCTGTTTGGGAATTGAACTGCAGCTGGGCGCGGTCCGAAAGGACCGCGCCCAGCTGTTTTATTGGGCGTAGAACTCCGCCACGGCGGCAAAATAGGCGTCAATATTCTCCCACTTGGACATGGGGGGGATATCGCAGCCGGAGGAGATGACGAAGTTGGGGTATTTGCAGCATTTTTCCATAACGGCCAGCGTGGCGGTACGGATGGATTGCGGCGTACCGTTGCGGAACTCGCCCGCAGGGTCCACATTGCCCATGGCCACGATGTCGGAGGGGATGTGGGGCATCATTTCAGCCATGTCGATCGCGTTGCCGAAGTGGAGGATCTTGGCGCCTACGGAAAGAATGGAATCGATGGTGAGGATGGTGGTGTTGCCGCAGTTATGGTAAACCACGATGAAATGCTCGTCCTGCACCGCATCCACGATGCGCTTGCAGTAATCCGCTGAGAACGCCTGCGCCAGAGCGGGAGAGAGCAGGCCGGCCAAGGGCTCGGCAATGACCACGCCGTGAGCGCCCACGGCCTTGTAGGCCTTGATATAGTCGATCAGAAAGGAGGTGGCCTTTTCCAGAACGGTGTGGACCATATCCGGCTCAGAGTAGCAGTAGACCATAGCCTCGGTCACATCCAGCAGGCGGCCCGCCAGGGAAAAGGGGCCGATGACTCCGGCCAGGACGGGACGGTCGGTGATGCACGTACAGGCCTTCTCAATGGCCTCGATGTAGATACGGGTGCGGCCCGCGCCGATGGGCGGGATGGTCAGAGCTTCCGCCGCCGCCTCATCGGAGAGGATGCTCCCCACTACGGTGGGCACCTCGTCGTCCGTGAAGCGGATCTGGGAGCCGAAGCATTCGGCCTCCACCGACAGATCCATCAGACTCACGGAGGCGCCGGAGGGGACCCGCTGGGCCACCAGCTCCATGCCGCGGGCCTGGAGCGCACTGCTGGAGATCAGGTCCCGTACGGTGACGCCCATGAGCTGCACGGCGGGAAAGGAGAGCACGGGAGTCGTCTTTTTGGGGGCGGTCGTCTTGAGCGAGTCCACCCATTCATACATGTTGCGTTTCATGATCGGCCTCCTGACTGTATCGTATGATACGATCAGGTTACCACAGGAGGGGCCGCTGTGTATGGTAATTTGCCATGTCTTTTGGAACATCTTTGCAAAAAACGTGCGCTTCCAAAGGAAGCGCACGTTTCAGGCCGTCGAAAAACCCTCCTGGAGAAGAGCCTCGCAGAGTTGAGTCGTCCGCAGACGACGGAAGGAAAGGAAGCTCCGTCATTTCCGGCGACACGTGCGTCGGAAATGACACCTCTCATGACGGACAGGGCGACTTTTCTGCCAGAATCGAGCCCTGTCCGTCATGCATCCCTCTGTCGAAAAAGGCCAGAGGCCTTTTTCGACAAGCTCAAAGGGACATCCTTGCGGATGTCCCTTTGTTTTGGGTTCCGCTCCCGTTGGCCACCCCGCCCTCCGGTAATAAGACGGTCGGTGCGAAATGAATTTCCCCGGCGCAATTCCCACTTGAATTCACGGTGCCGATCAGAGCGACGCGTTTTCTTCTCCGGCCCCGCCATTTTGCCGGAATCAGGTCTCATTGCCGCCTGTAATCCACCGCGCAGCCGGAAACACAGGGTCGTTTAACAAGGAACCTTTGGCAGGCGGCGTCATATCATATGGTGATAACAGATTTCAAAAGGCAGTGATATCTATGATCTTATGCCCAGCCGGGTCAAATTCATATACCGTCCGCCCTGGAGATTCTTTATGGGCGATCGCACAGCGTTTTCGCACGACCGTTTCGGCAATCACCACGGCAAATCCCGGGCTCAACATCAATAATCTTCTCATTGGGCAAACGCTCTGCATCCCCAGCGGACCCATGCAGCCGTCCTCACCGTTCTTCCGCAAGGACGAGCAGGCGCTGCACGATCACATGCGGCTGCTGTGGACGCAGCACGTCTACTGGACGAGGATGGTCCTACTCGGTCTGGTCTTTGACCTGCCGGATACGAATGCCGCGACCGCCCGGCTTTTCCGCAACCCGAAGCGACTTCAAGTCGATTCTAAAGCTGTTTTATGGAGACGGCATTGCCGGGGACTTTGCCGAACTGTTCGCAAGCCATCTTGCCCTTGCCGCCGAACTCGTCAGGGCGGCAAAGGCGGGCAACCACGCCGCGGCCGCCGACGCAGAAGCGCGGTGGTATCAAAATGCAGATCAGATCGCCGCCTTCCTGGGCAGTATCAATCCTTACTGGTCGGCCATCGAATGGCAGAAGATGCTGTATGACCACCTTGCAATGACGAAAACCGAAGCGGTTGATCTCCTGACGCAAAAATACGAAGACAGTATCGCCCTATTGGAACACATTGAGCGGGAGGCGCTTGTAATGGCCGACCGGATGACCCAGGGAATTGCAAAGCAGTTTTCCCAATATTTTAAATAAGCTCTTATCGCCGGGCGGAGCGCAGACGGCACGGATCCCCCTGTTCCCTCCGCGTTTCCCCTTTCCGCCGCAGGTCTTTTCAGCCCACTGGCAAAGCCAGTGGGCTTTTCGTTTCAACAGGGAAACGCCATCAGCGTGTCCTCTTTTCACACTCCTTCCCCCCGGTGCCGCTGTCCGTCGGCATAATCCCCTCCCACACAAGGCCAGGGCGGCTTTACCGGCGCCGCGTACGGAAAGCGTTTGCATTTTCGGACTCAGGAGAGTACAATAGCAAATAAGATCCGATTCACTTTCAGGAGGCCTTTTCCATCATGCTCGGAATCATCGACGTAGGCGGCGGAATGCGCGGCATTTACACGGCCGGCATTTACGACTACCTTCTGGACCATCAAATCACCTTTGACTACTGCCTGGGCGTATCCGCCGGCAGCGCCAATTTAATGTCCTACCTGGCGCTCCAGCGCGGACGCAATAAGCGCTTTTACGTGGATTACGCGGACCGGCGGGAGTATATGAGCCTTTCCAATCTGCTGAAAAAGGGCTCTTATCTGGACATGGACTACATTTATTCCACCCTCAGCGACTCCCGTGGCGAGGACCCCGTCGACTACGACGCCTTCTCCGCCTCCCCCAGCCAATATGTGGTGGTGGCCACCGACGCCCGGACCGGGCTGCCCCACTACTTTACCCGTACCGACGTGAAGCGGGACGACTATGCCATTGTGAAGGCCTCCTGTTGTCTGCCCATCGCCTGCAAACCGTATTGGGTGGACGGCGTGCCCTATTTTGACGGCGGCGTGGCCGACCCGGTGCCTTACCGGCGCGCCCTTGCGGACGGCTGCAGCAAACTGGTGGTACTGCTGACCCGTCCCAGGGACTTCGTGCGTCCGCCCCTGGGCCATCTCCCTGCCGCCCGCTTTTCCCTGCGCGCCTACCCCAAGGCTCTGGAGGCGCTGACACACCGTCACGAAAAATACAACCAGGCTGTGGCCGAGGTCAAGGAGCTGGAACGTCAGGGCAAGGCCCTGCTGCTGGCTCCGGCGGACATCGACGGTATGAGCACCCTCAAACGCAGCGAATTTGCCATGGAGCGGCTGTACGGCTACGGCTATCAGGACGGGGCCAAGATCGCCGCCTTCCTGTCGCCCTGAAGGATCCCGCCCGCGCGGAGAGGAGGCGCACGCTTGTTTGACCTGACTCAGATCAGCCGCTACCGGGAAAACAACCAGTTGGAAGCCAAGCTGGCCACCGGCGGACTTCCGAAAAGCATTTGGGAGACGTACTCCGCCTTTGCCAACAGCTACGGCGGCGTGATCCTGCTGGGGGTCGAAGAGTTATGCGACCGCAGCTTGCGGGTGCAGGGACTGCTGGACCCCCGGGAACTGGTAGACGAATTCAAAACCATGCTGGACGACCGCCGGGTGGTCAGCGCCAATTTGCTCCGGGAAGAGGATATCCGTATCCTCTCCTTGGACGGCAGGGCGATCGTGGTCATCCAGGTGCCCCCCGCACCCCGGGACCAGCTGCCCGTCTATATCGGAGGAGATCCGGTCCGCGGCTGTTACCGCCGCAGCGGAGACGGCGACTATCACTGCACCCCCGCCGAGCGCAACGCCATGCTCTCAGAGCGGTTCCATTGAGCACGGCCGCCGAAACGCCGCCGCTTTTGCCGGCTTTCCGGAATTCCGGCCTCATCTCTTCCCCAAGCGCCGCCCTGCGGGCGGCTCAGACTGTCATAAAACCGGAGCAGAGTTGGACAACGGGAAGGAAGATCGTGTGAAAGAAACCCTGGAGGGGTGTCTTTCGTGTTGAATCAAACCAAATTTTGAACGTTTGGGAAAGTTCAAAATTTGCCCCAGCCTGGCAAAAGGACTTTTGGGACAAACTGGGCCCCCGGCGGGAATCTTCCCGCCGGGGGCCCAGTTTTGCTTTCTTACAGATTAGCGTCCAGCACCGCGGTATAGCTGTCGGCGGGCATTACGCCCACCTTGCGGTCGATCTCCTTGCCGTCCTTGAAAAAGAGGACGGTGGGGATGCTCATAACGCCGAAGCGGGCGGCCAGCTCCGGTTCGTCGTCTACGTTGACCTTGCCCACCAGGGCCCGCCCCTCGTATCTGCCCGCCAGGTCCTCGATGACCGGGGAGAGCATCTTGCAGGGGCCGCACCAGGAGGCCCAGAAATCCACCATTGCCGTTCCGCTGGAAATCGCTTTGTCAAAACCGTCTTTCGTCAGATGAATCGTCGCCATACTGAAATCTTCCTTTCTATTCATAAAATCAATTCCGGATCGCACGCAGTGCGCCCGTTTTTGTGAAAACAGCTCCCGGCCGATATTCCGCCGGGAGCCGGCGAGAGATACGCCGGCTGCAGCGCACACGCCCTGCTTTGAAACGCGGATCACAGCTGATCCAGATATTCCGCCGCCCGGTGACCGGCCACCTGACCCTCCCCCACGGCTTTGGACACCTGAAGCGGCAGCCCGGTGCAGTCGCCGGCCGCAAATACGCCGGGCAGATTGGTCGCCATGTTTCGGTCCACCGCGATATAGCCGTCCTTCAGCGCCAGATCGGGCAGCAGGTCGGCCAGCGCCATGGCGGGCCGCAGAATGAACACGCCCGCACAGGGCAGCATCCTGCCGTCGGCCCGCAGGGCTTCCACCCCCGCCTCCCCCGTAATCTCCAACTTTGCAGCCTTGACAAAGGGGATCGCCGCTTCCAGGCCCTCCGGCACCCGGTCCGAGACATAGGTGACCCGGCAGCCGATGCTCTGGAGATAGTTGGCCTCCTCCGGCGCGTCGGCAGACTTCCCGACTACCGCCACCGCCCTGCCCCGGTAGAGCATGCCGTCACAGGTAGCGCAGTAGCTGACGCCCCGGCCCAGATGGGCCTCCTCACCCGGGTACTTCCGGGTGCGCACCACGCCGGTGGCCAGCACCAGCGCCCGCGCCTGGGTCATGTCGCTGCCGATTCCTAAGTAGAATGTACCGCCGGAAGGCAGGATATTCAGCACCCGCCCGCTTTTCCACTGCGCGCCCAGCGCCTGCGCATGCCGCCGGAAGCGCTCCAGCAGCGCTCCTCCGCCGGTCTCCGGCAGGCCCAGATAATTGTCCACCCGCTGGGCCTTGTACAGGGCGTTGTCCCGCACGTCGCCGCTGACGATCAGCACCGACTTGCCCCGCACCCGGGCCTGCACGGCGGCGGACAGGCCCGCAGGGCCGCCGCCTACCACTGCGAGGTCATAGATCACAATGCCTCATCCTCCTCAAACAGGGCGGCGATCACGGCCGCCGCCCGCGGGTCTGCCAGCTCATAATAGACCTCGTTGCCCGCCCGGGCGGCCTTTACCACGCCGGCAGCCTTCAGCCGCGCCAGGTGCTGGGAAATGCAGGACTGAGACTGGCCGGTATTGGCCTCCATACAGCCTACGTTGCGGCACCCGCACTCCAGCAGCCCCCGGACCAGCCGCAGACGCAGCGGGTGAGCCAGCGCCTTGAGCAGCTCCGCGTTCCCAGCGTACCGGTCGGTCCTATCGTCCATCCTGATCACCTACATTTGTTTTTTCTAATATTATTATATTCTAATATTCTAATTTGTCAACCCCAATTTTTTATTTTTTTTGCAGGCGGGAAACGCCGGGGGCTCAATAAACCGCCCCAGATCTGTCTCTTATACACATCTCCGAG
>ENA-UAOW01000797-UAOW01000797.1-human-gut-metagenome-genome-assembly--contig:-NODE-797-length-13002-cov-4.711130_pt1 | contig 13002 bp, 14 predicted proteins | sample MGYA00243470_ERZ654559 | MGnify/ENA primary metagenome ERZ654559 (study PRJEB26926, sample SAMN06164851) | human gut metagenome | biome: ENVO:00009003; feature: ENVO:2100002; material: ENVO:00002003...
TAGATCTACACTTATGCGATCGTCGTCAGCTTCAGATGTGTATAAGAGACAGCAGAAAAAAGTAAACTTAAAAAATGATAACCTCCTACTATTTTTTATATTCGGTAGAAATATAGTCGAGGTTCTAATCATCAGCGATTAATACAATTATGGATGCCTAAAATGGGAATCCACCGTAGCCGCCAGGATATCTGTAAAAGAACTCTTCGGAAAGTTTATGACCGCAGGAAGGACGTAAGGGGACTGGTGGCTGCCGCTTTGACGGAGACGGCGGCCAGTCCGGCCAGCCACGCGGACCTGCCTGCACGGCATGCCTGGGCGAATGCTTCCGCCATCAGGGAGGGGTTGCCTGCGGCGGCAATGGCCGTATTCACCAGGACGGCGTCCGCACCCATTTCCAGAGCTTCTGCCGCATGGCTGGGGGCGCCCAGGCCGGCGTCCACCACCACGGGAGCGGTGGCTTGTTCAATGATGATATTGATCAATTCACGGGTAAGTACGCCCTTGTTGGTGCCTATGGGCGCGCCCAGGGGCATGACGGCGGCGGCGCCCGCCTCCTGCAGGCGTTTGGCCAGTACGGGGTCTGCGTTGATGTAGGGAAGAACGGTAAAGCCTTCCCGGACGAGGGTTTCCGTTGCCTTGAGCGTTTCAATGGGGTCGGGCATCAGGTACTGCGCATCCGGGTGGATTTCCAGCTTGATCCAGTTGGGGAGTCCGGCCGCCACGGCAAGACGGGCCAGCCGCACGGCCTCTTCCGCCGTAGCCGCTACGCTGGTATTCGGGAGAATGAGGTATTTTTCCGGATTGATGAAATCCAGGATGTTGGCGGCGGGATCGTGATTGCCCGTCAGGTCCGCTCGGCGCAGGGCTACAGTCACGATTTGGGAGCCGGAAGCTTCCAGCGCCTCCTTCATGCTCTCATTGGAGGCAAATTTCCCCGTTCCCATCATCAGGCGGGAGGTAAATTCACGATCGGCAATCCGCAAAGGTGTGTCTGTCATTGCGGCATGAAGACTACCTTCTCCACCTTCCGCGTGCAAGAGCGAATGCTGGAAGACAGGCCGCCTTTCAGCCAGGGCCGGATTACCGGGATGGGATGTATTCCGGAGAAAACGCGAGCTCCAGCTACTGCCGGAAACCTTGCAGGGCTTTCGGTTTCCCGAGGATTTCCTGATAGAGAATGGCCGTTCTCAGAGACTGGGAATGCCGAAGGGAATCTTTCAGGGGGCGGGGACCAGGAAGGGAGGAAGAAGGGATCGATTCGGGCTGCCGTTCCTTTTCCCGTTGCTGCAAACGCTGAAGAGCGGCCTGCTCCGCATCAGAGAGGGAACGGATGGATTCATGCGCTCCCTCCTCTGCCTTCACGTAGCGTTCCATCGTATTTCTGGCGGCTTCCTGCGCATGTCCGTGCCCCCAGTCCGGGACGGGGTCCGGTTGTGGACGCTGCTTGCGCTTCACGGAGGGATTCGGGAGTTCTACAGGGGAAGGTGCGGGTCGGGGCGCACGTGCGGCAACACGGGGCTGCGGCACTTCCTGGCGGGGAGCCTGCTGCGGGCGTTCGGGCACGGTTCGCCTCATTTCCGCAATGACTTCCCTGACGCGTTTTTCGTGATGGTCTTCCGTTTCCAGGTCGGGCTCTTCCTCGTTGTCTTCTCTCTTCGTTTTCAGGTAGCTGATCACACTTTTGCCGATAAAGACAATTGCTAGGACCAGATAGAACCACAGTTCCGGATTGCCGTCTTCGCCGCGCGCGGCAAGGATGTTTGCCAGTAGATTCATGAAGAAGGGCCGTGCGTCCGGCAGGAGGCTTTACATCCGCCGGACACCGGAAAGTTTATTTAATGGAGGAAGGAGTTGCTTCCGGTTTGGCGATGGAGTCCCTCATTTTGGTATCCGCCACCACGTTCTGGTAGCGTGCGTAGTCCAGCACACCCAGGTTGCCATTGCGGAAGGCTTCCGCCATGGCCATGGGAATCTGGGCTTCCGCTTCCACCACCTTGGCGCGCATTTCCTGCGTTTTGGCGGCCATTTCCTGTTCCGTGGCTACGGCGGCGGCGCGGCGCACTTCCGCCTTGGCCTGGGCAATTTGCTTGTCCGCTTCAGCCTGTTCCGCCTGAAGGCGCGCGCCCACGTTGCCGGCCACGTCCACATCCGCAATGTCAATGGAAAGAACTTCAAATGCCGTGGCGGCGTCCACCCCCTTGTCGCTGACGGTGCGGGAAATGACTTCCGGCTTTTCCAGAACGTCCTTGTAGGATGGCGCGGAGCCTACGGCGGAGACGATGCCTTCCCCGACGCGGGCCACCACCGTTTCTTCCGTGGCGCCCCCTACGAACAGGTCCAGATTGGTGCGCACGGTCACGCGGGCCCGTACCGCTACGGCGATGCCATCACGGGCTACGGCTGTCAGGCGCGTTTGTCCTGAACTCGGATTCGGGCAGTCGATCACCCTGGGATTGATGGAGGTCCGCACGGCTTCCAGCACAGTCTTGGAGGTGCCTTTCACCGCCAGGTCAATGGCGCATGCTCGGTCATAGCTCAGCGGAATGCCGGCTTTTTCCGCGGCAATCAGGGCCAGAACGCAGTCCACGATGTCGCCGCCGGCCAGGAAATGGGCTTCCAGCTCGTCCGTGCTGATGTCCAGCCCGGCCTTGGCCGCAGTGATGCGGGTGTCGACCACCAGGGGATAGGGCACCTTCCGCAGCCACATTCCGAGCATGTTGCCCATGGAAACGGGGGCTTTCGCCAGGCGCGCGCGCAGCCATGTTTTGAAAAATTTGGCAATGATGGCGAAGAAGATCACCAGGAAGATGACGAGAACGACAATGAGGAACGTTCCCCAGACAGTTGCATTGGACATGTCCGCTAACAGCAAATTGTTCATGCTTCCCTCCATACCATACTTGCCGGATGAGGGTAAAGAGATAATTGTGTTCCCCGATGTTCAAAGGTATTGACCTTTCGGCGGATTCGTGGCAATGCACTTGGCCGTGCGCACCATTGATTTTGATTATCCTCTGCCGGAGGAATTGATTGCGGACCGCCCTCTGCCGGACCGCGCCGCCTCACGGATGCTGGTGCTCCACCGGGATACGGGTTTGATGGAACACAGGCATTTCTGCGACCTGCCGGAGTACGTAAGGCCGGGAGACCATTTCATCCTCAATGATACCAGGGTGGTCCCCGCCAGGTATTTTTCCAATGACGGTTCCATTGAGATTGTCCGGGCCGAGGTGCTCAATCCCCTTCTGTGGAAGTGCATGGTGCGTCCGGGGCGCAAAATGAAGGTGGGACGCGCCGTTTCCATCGGAGAATCCGTGGGAATGGTGGAGGGAATCGATGCGGAAGGGTACCGCCTGATCCGGTTTGACCGGGAAGTGGACGAGGAAAAGTACGGACGGCTGGCGCTTCCCCATTACATGAACCGGGAGAGCGATCCTTCGGACAAGGAACGTTACCAGACGGTATACGCCAGGAATGAGGGGGCCATTGCCGCCCCTACGGCCGGTCTGCACTTTACACCGGAACTGCTTGCCTCCGTACCGCATGATTTTTTGACGCTTCACGTGGGCGTGGGCACGTTCCGTCCCGTCAAGGCGGACAATATTGAGGACCATCAAATGCACACGGAGCATTTTTTCCTGCCGGAAGCCACCGCCCGGGCGATCAATGAAGCCGAAAGAGTTATTGCCGTGGGCACTACCAGCGTGCGCGTACTGGAGCATGTGGCCGCGGCGGAGGGATTGCCCCTCCGTGAATGTTCCGGCTTCACGAACATTTTCATTTATCCGCCTTACAAATACAAGGTGGTGGATGCGCTGATCACGAATTTCCACCTGCCGCAAAGCACCCTGCTCATGCTGGTGAGCGCCTTTGCCGGAAAGGAGCTGGTCATGAAGGCATACATGGAGGCCATTCGGGAACGGTACAGATTCTTTTCCTACGGAGACTGCATGCTGATCCTGTAATGCTCAGGGCTTCTCTGCGTCCCGGCTGAATTCCAGCAGAGCCGTTCCGAGGTCCAGCGTGTTCTGGAGTTCTCCCAGAGTGTGAAGAATTTCACTGAGGATGACGACAAGAATGTTGGCATATCTGCCGGCGTCCGCCTTGTTGCAGATTCTATCCAGGCAGGAGGCTTCCAGGTCCGGGGCGTTCCATTTGCACCGGATGAAACGGCTTATGCGCGAATCCGGCTTCCAGATTTTCTCCCGCTGATCCGTCAGATAAGCTATGTAGCAGCTTCTGAGCAGGTCGATTTTGGGAAGCAGTTTGAAGCGGAACGTTTTCGTGCAGGCCGGAAGGTTGTGGAGCCTGTCCATCCGCATGTGAATGCCGGTGACGCAGAGAATAGTCCAGTAATGGATGGAGGCGGCCACGTCCCTGCTGCGTTTGTGGAACCGGCGGTGAAAATCAAGACTGAGGTCCAGGGCTGCCAGAGATTTTACATACTGCACGAGAACAAAAAGGTCATGCTTCCGGTCAATGAAGTGTTCCAGTTGCCTCCGGAGTGGACGGTCTTCCAGTTTCATCTCGCTTTTCAGGCTGTTCCATTGTCTGTTAAAATTGGAATGTTGTGGCATATCTTTGATAATATAATCATGGGTGAGACTATGATGTTCATGATTTAATTCAAATAAATAATAAATAATGATAAATAAAAGCGACATGAAAGGCGCCTACGCTGGCGGATGGGGACTCCGTTCACTGCGTTTTGTTCAGGAAAGGCGGCCAGGAGAAAGCCATGCCCGGCAGAATGGAGGCATGCCCTTTTTGAATCACGGTTGTGGATGCCGGTTAAGGAACGGGACCGTTGATACAATAAAACGGCATAAATCCATGTAACTCCCATGATCTCTTTTCTATCTTTCCCCGGACACGGTGAAAATACGGCTGTATCCGGGTGAAGCGCACTGCGTTCTTGTGGGGGCGGTCCAAACAGGATAGCCTTGAAAACCGCCGGGACCTTCACCAATTCCATCCCTCAGACCCGTCACTCCCCCATTTATGGATCACGATTTCAGCCTCATTCTTACATTCGTCGGCGGTTTGACCGCCGCTCTTCTCTTCGGTCTCATCGCCAGAAAGCTGCACCTGTCCCCGCTGGTGGGGTACCTGCTGGCCGGCGTTGTCGTAGGGCCTTATTCGCCGGGCTTTGTAGCGGACAGCCATACGGTGGAGCAATTTGCGGAGCTGGGCGTCATTCTGCTGATGTTCGGGGTTGGCCTCCATTTCCATTTGAAGGACCTGATTGCCGTACAAAAGGTGGCCGTCCCTGGCGCGGTGGTGCAAATCTCCGTGGCTACGGTGCTTGGGGTGATTGTGGGGTGGTGCTTCGGCTGGTCCACGATTTCCGGCCTTGTGTTCGGCATGGCTATTTCCGTAGCCAGTACCGTGGTTCTGACGCGGGTTCTTGAGGACCATCAGAATCTTCACACCCCCAGCGGGCATGTGGCTCTCGGCTGGCTGGTGGTGGAGGATTTGTTCACCATTCTTCTGCTGGTTCTGATACCCGCTGTCATGGAGGCCCGGCAAAGCGGAGCAGGGGGCTGGGACAGCATTCTTTCCGAATTAGGATGGATGTTCGTCAAGCTGTCCGTCCTGGTCGCGCTGACCCTGTTTGCCGGTAAAAAGATTATTCCGCTGGTCCTGCGTTATGTGGCGCGAACGGGCGCGAGGGACCTGTTTACGCTTGCCGTGCTGGTCATTGCGCTGGGGGTGGCGGTATGTTCCGCCGAATTTTTCGGGGCATCCATGGTGCTGGGCGCATTTTTGGCGGGCATGGTTGTCGGCCAGTCGGACTTCTGCGCGCGCGCCGCGGCGGAGGCCATGCTGATGAGGGACGCTTTCGCCGTTCTTTTCTTCGTCTCCGTAGGGATGATGTTTGATCCGATGTCCGTGGGCGACTGCTGGCCGCTGGCCCTGGCAACGCTGGCCGTGGTGATGATCGGCAAGCCCCTGGCCGCCTATGTGGTTGTACGCTGCCTGCGGAGGCCGCTGGCTTTGGCCTTGAACGTATCCGTGGCGCTGGCGCAGGTGGGGGAATTTTCCTTCATTCTTGCCGGAATAGGACTGGTGTACGGCATTCTGCCTCCGGAAGCCAACCAGGCCATCATTCTCGCCGCCGTCATTTCCATTTCATTAAATCCCATTCTCTATCGTAAGATTACTCCTGTGGTCAAATGGCTGGAAAGACGCGGCATCGGTCTTCCTGCTCACTCCCTGGCAAACGTCGTTCCGCCGCCTGAGGAAGATGCCCGGCGTGTGGTGCTGGTGGGGTTCGGCCCTACGGGACGCATGCTTAAAAGCATTTTAAACGACAACGGCGTGGAAGTCGTCATCGTGGAAATGAACATAGATACGGTCACCAGAATACGGGGACAGGGGGGTAAAATCGTGTACGGGGACGCGCGCCAGCGGGAGGTGCTGAAGCATGCGGGCATTGAATACGCGGAAAGCTTGATTCTTTCCTCCTCCATTCCGGATGCCAAGGATATTGTGGAGATGGCCATTGAACTCAATCCCCGCCTCGATGTGATGATTCACACCAAATACATGCGGGATGTGGACATTCTGAAAGAAGCCGGAGCTTCCCAGGTTTTCTCCTCGGAATCGGAAGTGGCCCTTTCCATGGCGGAATATTTCCTGCGCGAGGGTGGAGCGGACGATGAAAAGATCGTTTCCGAACGTTTGCGCATCCGGGCCGAACTGAATAACGAATGCACCTCCGATCTCTGCCATGAGGAACTGAACGCGTGAGGCGCGCTACTTTTTGCGGGCGGAAATGATGAGCATCATCGGGCGCCTCAACTCGTCCCGCATGCCGGGAACAGTATTCAGAAGCTCTCCGGAAGGCTGGGGCTCTTCCACGGCAATGATCTCAAATCCGTTTGCGGCTAGGGCGCCCAGGTAGGTGGTGAGCGTCCTGTGGTATTTGGTTACTTCCTCCCCCAGAAAGACGGCCTTGCGGGGGCCTTCCGCAAAATAACCGTCCACGGGCCAGTGCATGATGCCGCCGGAGCCGTCATAATGCCAGTCCTGGCGTCCCTGGGCGGTAAAAACGGGGTGCTCCACGGAAAAAACGAATGCGCCGCCGCTGCCCAGGCAATGGGAAACCTCCCGGCAGATGCGGGGGAAATCCCGCGTGTAGTGAAAGGCCAGTGAACTGATGACTATGTCAAAGGAAGAGGGAGGAAAATCAATGTCCTCCATGGGCATGCAGATGTAGTTGATGATATCCGTCTTTTCCATGCTTGCGGCTCTGGCGAGCATTTTTTCCGAAATATCCACCCCCGTGACGGAAGTCGCTCCGTGTTCCGCCGCATACCGGCAGTGCCAGCCGAATCCGCAGCCCAGGTCCAGAACCCGTTTCCCGTGAAAATCCGGCAGCATCCGTTCCAGCGTTTTCCATTCTCCGGCTCCGGCCAGTCCCTTGACGGAACGGTCCATTTGGCTGCATTTCCGGAAAAAGGAATCTTCGTCGTACTTGTTCTGCTTCATGGCGGAGGGAAAGGAGGAAAGAGCCTGACTGCCCCGGCTCAGGTCCGGGCCTCCGGCTTCAGGATGACGGTGACGCGGCCCAGATGGTGCAGCGCGTTTTCTATCTGGTCTTCCAGTTGCGAAGCTATCTGGTGGGATTGGCGGACGGTCAGCTCCGGATCGGCCGTGCAAAGACAGGTAAGGGTGGGGAAGCTGTCTTCCTTGTCCAGATCCAGCTTGACAATGTTGCGGATGTCGCGGTGCTGCTGGAGGATGAGGCGCACCTTCAAATGTACTTCTTCCGGGGAAACGTGTTCCAGGACGGAATTGGCCTTCATTTCACGGCAATCCGGTTCAATGCGGCAGACAACCTTTTCCGGCTGGAGCTCCTGGATAACGTCTTTCCTGAACGCTTCCACAACCTCGTATCCGCGGTCCAGCGGCCAGTCCGCGGGAACTTCCACATCCATGAAATAACAGGAGTCATGTTTGCCCCTTCCTTCATAAAAACCGTGAATGCGGACGTGATGGCGCAGGGCCAGGCGGTGGACGACCGCATCCGGCTCCATGCCGGCAAAGTCTTCATGGGCGGGTTCGATGTGCACGATGACATCCGCCTCCGGCAGCTCGTACTTCACAATCCCTTCTATGGACTCCGCCACGTCATGGGCTACGTCCACGTGCAATTCCGCCGGGGCTTCCACATCCAGTTCCACGAAAATGCGCGCCCCGCCGTCGCGCAGGCGGATGCGTTTGACCGGGTAATCCGGAGCGTTCTTCTTCATGGCAGCCAGCACCTGGTGCGTCAGGGCGGAGGAACCGCCGTCCATCAGGGCGTGGATGGAACGCTTGGCCAGGCCGTAGGCCACGGAACAGACCAGGGCGGCCACGAACAGGGCGGCCACGGCGTCCGCTTTTTCCAGAAGGCCGTGCCAGACGGAATCCGCAGGAACCAGGTGTGCCAGCCATACGCAGAAGAGGCCCAGCATCACCACGGCGGAGGACCAGATATCCGTCGTGAAATGCAGGGCGTCTGCTTCCAGAGCCTGGCTCTTGTGTTTTTTGGCTACCCGGCGGAGCATGGCGGAGCGGTTCACGTCCACCAGCAGGGAGACGGCCACCACGGCAAAGGCCCACCAGGTGAGAGTGATTTCCGCTTCATTGTAAAACAGGCGGTCTATGGCCTCCCAGACAATCCATCCGCAAGTGATCAGGAGCAGGGCCGTTTCCGCCAGGGCGGAAAGGTTCTCTATCTTTTCATGCCCGTAGGGATGGCTTTCATCCGCCGGGCGTGCGGCTATCCTTACGGCGTAAAAGGTCATTCCCGCCGCCATCAGGTCCAGTCCGCTGTGCAGAGCCTCCGAGATAATGCCCAGGCTGCCCGTTTTCACGCCGGCCCAGATCTTGATTCCGGTCAGGAAGGCAGACCACAGGACGGAGGAGAAGGCCGCGCGTGATTTTTCATGGTGGGCTGCTTGATCCATAAGACTGAAGAGAACGGAAAGCCAATCTAAGCCGGGTCCTCTCTCTTAGTCAACGATAACACATTCTTTGTTGAACGGGGCGACTGCCTTTTTGGGACAGCTATGGTTTCAGACGGCATACTGACGAAAAATCGTCAAGCCGGACGGAAGATGCGGGGAACAATTTTTGCCGGATGATGAAAGCTTCCTTGATGTTGAAGGCCAAATCATTTAATAAAAGACATTTGCCGTTTCCCATGCTCCACATGTGGTCAATTTTGCCCAGAGAATCTTTATCTTCCAGGTTATAGGAAGAAAATCATATGGATATGAAATATTTATTGGCTTTTTTGATGATGGCTCTGCCGGGGATGAGCCTGTTTGAAGGAGGTGTCCGCATGTTTGATGTGAGAGGATTGCCGGTGATGGACTTGTGGGAACCACCGAATCCCGGATATTTCGACCGAAAATATCCTCCCGTCAACTCCAGGAGTGTTGAGTTGAAGCCGATAGAATTCAATGGGCGGAAATTTCTGCAGTCAACATTGATTCTAGCCTGTGAAGAATGGGTGGATGCTCCTTCCCCGCCAACGGTGCGGCAGGGGGCGTTCTTGGATGTCCTTTCCAGTTTTTATCCCAAAAAAGAATACGATGAGGCAAACGACCGGAAGTGGACTGATATTCAGGATTACGGACTTTTCATTTACACGTATTTTACGATGGATGGCAAAATCTGCGAACTTGACGATCAGGGATACCATATGCGGGTAGTGGAAGAGAACAGGGGGAGAAACAGTGTTACTTTTTATAATGCGGAGGGAGAAGAATGCCATTGCGCAGACGGCTATCACCGCGGAGATGTAATTCAACAGGCGGGGTGGATTCTTCATGGACCTTTTGTTTTCAAGGAATCCTTTTTTGGAAAAGCGGAGAAGGAAAGCGGCATCTTCTATCAGGAGCCTGTAGATGTGGAGCGTCCGGCAATTTATCCGAAGGGGCGGACAATACGGTACCATCAATACAAGGCAACGCCCGCTCCCGGAGCCGGTGTGGCCTGCCTGGAAGTCCACAAGGGCTGGGAGGCGGAAGTGACGGCTTCTACGAGAAAAACATTTTATTTGAAGGGCAGGTTCGGCTACAACTATGGCATTGATGAATTACGAATGCTCCTGCCTGAAAAGCTGCTGCAGGCCAGATTTTATCTGGACCCCTACGACGTAGCCGAGGCGGAATATACGGACAAATTCGGACGGCTGACGCGCGGTCTGCAGGGCTGGGCACGGCGCTGCGCGGATCATTATGAACCTGGAAGTGATTTGGGAGGGGGTCGTGCCGTGAAGGAAATTCGTTACTATGACCAGCACGGCGAGTTAAGCTCCGATCACCGGCAGCAATGTGCGATTATCCGTTTTTCCTATCCGGAAAACGGTGTTCAACAGATCAGCTATTTTGACGAGCATGGCAGGGAGCTAAAGCATTTGCGGGAGGCGGAAGAAGGTCCTTTGGAAAGGAATGAATTTTATGCCTGTTTTTCCATGATTAATGAGGATGTGACCGCATATGAAGGCGGTAACCGCTATGATGATGAGGAGGAGGGAAATGAGGAATGAGGCATGAGCACAGCCCATATTTCTGGAAACTTTTACAAGTACCATGACCTTGATTCTGAATATGTGGAAAGGCATTCTTCTATTTCTGTTGCTGATTTCTCTGTGCATCTCCATTCTGTTGAATGTATTTTTAATTGTTGGAATCAGGGAAATGCGTGAAATAACGCCGGACCGCCTTTATAAAACGGTCTTGCGGATAGAACACTGGGGAGAGAGCAACTGGGAGCAGGCGTATTGTTTGCCTCCCGGTGACCCGCGGAGCGTTTATGCCGAATGTAAGGTTCCCCCGAGGCGTATCTGTCAATATGGGCAAATGGAAAGATGAAGAATTATGGGTAGGCTTGATCATTTATAACAAGTATTGGATACATTATTATACCGGTTCTCCCGATGAGTTTGCGATCCAATACGATAATGTTCCATAAAACTGGGATGAATGAGACTGAACATAAAAGAACCGTTTCCGAGGTCCCCAGGCATTCCTGGATGAAAAAGATGGCCATTGCTTTGGGGATCATTCTTTTGGCATCCGTTTCGCTGAATGTGGTGCTGTGGTTTGAAACACTGGAAGAAGTGCATACGAATATCTCTTCCGTAAGAGAAGAATTGAAGCAGATGGGTTTATGGGTCCGGGCTTTCCGTGAATCCCATGGACGCCTGCCGTCTGCCCGGGAGCAGGTTCAGTATGGGATGAAGGAAGGCAGGTACGAAGGGCTGGACATGGAAGTTTTCGAAGAGGATGACGGCATTCAGATAAGTTTTGAAATGAAGGATAAATATAAGGGGAAATATGATGTTTCCGGGCATCGGATTGTTTTCGACAAAGAACTGTTGAAAAAGTGGCGACGGGAAGCTGAAGAATAGCTTTCTCCCATTCCTGCCGGATTGGGATAAGACAGGAGAATCTCGTTTCAAATAAAGCCGGGAAAAAACTACGCAGAGGGAGATGATCAAAAATTCGGGAAATTTTCCGGCCGTTCTGTGGCTTTAATATTCCAACATCCATTGTCTGGAGGTTGGGAAAATGTCGGGAAAAGCGGCGCTACCGGAATAGCTTTTCCGGTAGGGACGGCAGTTTTTGTCTGAGAGTCGGAGTTCGAGGAGCCCCCGTTCCGACAGGGTATTTTCAAGAGTCGGAACCACGGCGGATTGTCCGGTCCATGCGGTGCAGGGACGCACGGAGGTGACCTAAAAAAGTATTGCCAACGCCGGGGAATGCTGTATTTTGCTTGCGTTGAGAGTGACTGCCAAGTGGTTGCCGTCATCCTTTTTGGGAGTTCGGCATATTTTCCGGCAGAGTATCTGGTCCCTGTAGCATGTTTACGGATGATCGAGCCCTGATCCCCCCCGCGTGGTATGATGCAGAAAGCAATATGTTCGCCCGGGTTGAAGGATAGCGCCACTTGCTAGTTCGTCTCTTTTCATTCACTTACTATTATCCCCAGTTAATTTCTATGTCCGGACATAACAAATGGTCTAAAATCAAGCACGTTAAGGCTAAGGAAGATGCCAAAAAGGGCAAGGTGTTCGCCCGTTTTGCCCATGAAATCATGCTGGCCGCCAAGAGCGGCGGGGGAGATCCGGACCTGAATCCTCGCCTGCGCGCCGCCATTGACGGAGCCAAGGCCGTGTCCACCCCCAAGGAAAACATTGAGCGCGCCATCAAGAAAGGAACCGGGGAATTGGGAGGAGCCTCCATTCAGGAAATTACTTATGAGGGCTACGGCCCGGCTGGAACGGCCTTCCTGATTGAAGTGGCTACGGACAATACGAACCGTTCCGCTTCCGAACTGCGTACCCTGTTCACCAAGAACGGCGGCAGCATCGGCACTCCCGGCTCCGTTGCCTACCAGTTTGAACGCAAGGGGGAAGCCCGCATCATGGCGGAAGGCCTCACGGAAGATTCCGCCATGGACCTGGCGCTGGAATGCGGTGCGGACGACGTGGAAACCGGAGATTCCGACAATGAATGGGTGTTTGTGACCGATCCCACGGAATTGAATAACGTATGCGCCGCCCTGCGCGCCGCTGGACACACGGTGACCTCCATGAAGCTGATTTCCGTGGCCCAGAATGTGACCATGATCAATGATGCGGATACGGCCAGGGCCGCCATGCGGCTGTATGAAGCGCTGGATGATTACGATGATGCGCTCAACGTGTTTTCCAATTTTGACGTGGCGGAGGAAATCCTCGAACAGCTTGACTAGCGCCGTTGTCTTTCAGGAAACGCTTTTTGCAGTTTAACCTTCTTTTTCATGTCTGATACTTCCCCAGATTTGACTCCGGAGCAGGGTTCTCCGGAGTCGGCAGTCAAAAAACGCACCGTGCGCAGGACCAAATCCTCTGCGGAGGCTCCGGCGGAATCCCTGGTGGACGCGCACTCTTCCGCATCCGCACAGGAACTGTCTCTTATACACATCTGACGCTGCCGACGATCGCATAAGTGTAGA
>ENA-UAOW01000804-UAOW01000804.1-human-gut-metagenome-genome-assembly--contig:-NODE-804-length-12876-cov-8.402309_pt1 | contig 12876 bp, 9 predicted proteins | sample MGYA00243470_ERZ654559 | MGnify/ENA primary metagenome ERZ654559 (study PRJEB26926, sample SAMN06164851) | human gut metagenome | biome: ENVO:00009003; feature: ENVO:2100002; material: ENVO:00002003...
TACACTTATGCGATCGTCGGCAGCGTCAGATGTGTATAAGAGACAGATTATAGTCTACCCCCGTACATCCCAACTCCTTAATCTGTGCCGGAGTTAAATCACTTGATAAATAAGCGGATCGTACCCGGGGAGAGCACCTTACAATCTCTTTCAAAACATGTTTACTGAATGAAATATATTCGGTTTTCTTTTCCAGCCCGGCCTTTTTTACCATTTGCAACACCAGTTCAACCACGCGCGTCTCTTTCTCCGGTGTCGAATGAGGCTTTATTTCCAATATCAACCGGGTTTTACCGATTTTTTTCCCGGCTTTCAGATATTCTTCCAGCGTAGGAATACCTTCGCCGTTTGCCAGCCGGATATTTTTCACATCTTCGTAAGTACTTTTCTCGATCACGATTCCTTCCACCACCGCATCGTGAACAACGACCGGCACACCATCAGAGGTCAGCTGGACATCAAACTCACTACCGTAACATTTAATTCCACCGGCTTCCTGTAACGCTACAATCGAATTCTGGGCCGAATTTTCTTTGTTCCAATACCCGCGATGGGCAATCACTTTCGGCCCGTTTTCAGCCTGAAGCTGTATACAAAAACCCAGCATAACCAACCAGGCTAACAGAATATTTTTCATAAACAAATCGTTTTAAATTCAATCATATCAACCGGTCAACGAACGGCGACTGCCGTAACAACAGCCCGTTGAACCCCATTACTACTCGGCTTTATCGTTTCTTTCCCATTAATCAACATACAGGATGACCCACCTCCGTCCAAGTTCAGAGCATCCACACAACCCAAATCTTTCAAAATACAGGCCACATCTTCCAAAGTCAAACCAGATACACCCGGGGTAACATTCCGTCCCTCACAAACAAAAAAGATCAGTTTTTGATCCCTGGTTATGCCGATAGCTGAACGGGGATGATTCGCCAATGCACCGATTCCACTGGCATCCCCGAACAACTCCTGGCTGTATGTATTCTGATAAACATCAGCCTTTACCAGTACAGGTCCCCCGCCGATAGCGTGTCTGACGTTCCATACCCGTCCACCTTGAGGAAAATCGGCAGAAGGCTCCTGAAGAGGGGTTTCTTCTTCATTATTTTGCGCCGGAGCGGGATAAGCATACATCTGATCTCCGACAGTATATACCCAATTTACATCATAAACGCCGTCATTTCCGACACCGAAAGCTCCCCGCGTCGGATAGAACGTAAGATCAGACTGCCACACAGGCTGCGCCGGGGCCAATATTCTCCCCTCCTTACACAACATACTTACCGTATTCCCATCCCAGAAATAACCTGCATTCATTATGACTGCCGGCTTCACCGTTTCTGTTTCGTAAAACTGTGCCGGAGTCTTACTGCCGGAAACATCTCCCAAAATCAAAAATTCGGCCTCTTTTTCCGTATCTACAACAGCAATGTATGCCACAGCATTCTTGCCTCTCAACACAGCAGGCGACTTATAAACTTTCAAATAAACAGGTAACTCTCCAAATGCATTTGTCACTTGCCACCCTTGTGCTTCCGGACCGGAATCCCCTTCCCCCGGTTCAGGATTTCCCGAAGGGAACTCATAATCCGGCTTACCTCCACCCTCGCTCCCGCAACTTATCAATACTCCCCAAAATACCCATACGATCAACCCTAAAAAAAGTCCTTTCTTCGTCATAACCCTGTTTTTACAAAAAATCATTCTTTTTTCATCCTTTTTTTAATAACCGGATACAAATATTCAGCATATCTCATAAACCCCAAATCCGTAAAATGTATACCGTCAACAGTTGCCTCAGCATCATCACCTATTATCTTTTCAGAAGGCAACAGCCAAATCGATTTTTCACCCGCTTTCTTCAATCTGTCGAATACGATATGTAAAGCTTTATTTTTCCGCTCGATCTCCTGCTGCATGACCCGATCGTATTTACTATGCGTAAAAGGCGGATCTTCAACAAAAATGACAGGTACATCCGGAGCCTTATCCCGGATAATCCGGAAAAAACGTTCGGCTTTCTCTTCTATCTGCTGCACACTGGCATTGGGTACAAAATCTAAAATATACAGAGCGGCATCCCGGTTTGTCATTATTCCGGCGATCTCATAATCCAACTGCCCGTTTCCGCTAAAACCCAAATTCACAAACTCCCGGTTCAACCGGCGGGAGAGGATATTGGTATGAGCCATTCCCGGACGCGAAGCACAGCCTCCCTGCAAAATACTCGTACCATAACACACCACGGGTTTGTCCCGAACGGGTAAATCCACTTTAGGCTGTCCGATCGAAGCTGTCGAATCTACCCCTATTTCCAGAGAAACAACTCCGTCATACAATGGCAGATAAAGCATATATTCCCGCTCTACAGGCTCCATATTGGAAATGATCACAGCCGTATTCTCTTTACCCTCCGGACGGGCAACATTGACAAAACGCCATTTCTTACCTTCTAACGTATACAAATCCAACCCCTGAATCCCCGTCAATGCCATGTGGCTCATAGTTACCTGAGCCCGTAATGTCCAGCGTACGGCAATAGCTTTGGAATCGGAAACAAAACGTATCGCTAATCCAGCCGTATTTTTTCCCAGTTCCCAAACAGGAGGACGGGTATTTCCGTTCAGCAAAGCCGGTAAACGCTCGTATCTGGTTTCCGTCTTTTCCGATATTTTCCCCAAAAGCGGAAAATCGGAAGCGGGATAATAAACAAACTGGGCCTGTAATGTCATTCCACACAAACACCAAAGCAATATAAAAACGAAAAACTTCATTGAATTCACATTTATTTTACCAAGTCCATGGACTCATTTATTGTATTTGCAATTTATTTAAATATAAGTTTTACAACAGCATATACCGACGTTTTAATTGCAGATTTCAGATTTACAATTTTAGATTATACCCACAGTCCTTCCCTGCAAAAAGAAGAGTCGTAAACCATAAATCAAAAATCGTAAATCGTAAATCGTAAATCAAAAATCGTAAATCAAAAATAAACCGGTCAAAAACAACATCCGGTAACTTTTCTATCCTTCGGCAATACAAAAGACAAAAACTATTTATGGACAGTCACCAGATAATTATCGATACCTTGTTTGACATATTGCCATTGATTTTTTTGTTTCAAATGGATCATATCAAACAGAAAATAACCGTCACAGGCATGAATAGCAGCATCCACCGACTTCGTTATCGCCTGATTGACGACAGCATCTCCGGCCGTTGCCCACTGACCGTTGCCGACATCCGGCCCTCCGATAACGGGCGCAGCTCCTTTAATAAGGTCCATCGCGTTCCGGCAAAAACCCTGAATCGTCCATTCCGTATTCCCGTAAACAGCGGTAGGTGCAGCATAAGCTCCTATCAATATCTGATCCATATGATCTGCGTAACCGTAATTTTTATAATCTGCCGTCGCCCATGAATATTTCAAAGACGTATTGTAATCGGGACTCGCCCAATTTACACCGTTGGCGTAATAAGTTGAATACCATCCACCTACATACACGCCGAATTTAACTTCCGGATTACGGGCCTTTATCCGGGTGCGGGCCTTTACCATAAAATCATGAACAACCTTTACCCTGAATTCGAGCCATTTTTTAAAATAAACCGGCACCTCAGACGGAATATTTCCTTCCGTTATATCTGTCCGCATAACATCTCCCGGAAAATCAGCAATTTCATGTCCTAAAAAAGCTTCAAACTTTTTCCGGGTATAATCCGAAAAATCACTGGCTAATCCCTCAAAACGTCCCCGGTCCAGAATAATACCGTCCAAACCTTCATAAGCAGCCAGATCTTCCAGCAAATCGCAAATATAATTTTGCACATCTTCGTTTACCGGATTAAAAAAACGTTCTCCGCCGGTTTGCTCATCCAAAGCACTGTGTATACCGCTATCGGACAATTTATAGGTTACCCAGGCCGCTTTTTCATCATCCCTGAAGACAACCCCTGCATTTCCCAAAGCCGTCACATTTCCTCCGACAAAAGTATTGAAACCGGCATGCACCCGCAGGCCCAAACGATGTCCTTCGTCGATAAAGGCCTGTAAATAATCCCAGGTTGCCGTACGGTTGACTTTCGTGTACACACCAGACACCCAGGCTCCCAACCATTCGACTTGACTGCCGGCAGTTGTTTTAAACAATACATCTCCGTTTGTAGGCCGGACATCCACAACAATATCGGTAAATCCGGACTCCTTTGCCAACCCGAGATCTCTGGCTATGTTTTCTTTACTATTTGCAAAATCCGGGAAATTGGCTGCCGCATCTATCCAGATATAGCGGGTTTTTTCTGCCTTCGGATCGGTCTCCTCCTCATCGTCGTCCCCGAATTCCCAGGAATGTTTATTCCCGTCATCTCCACACCCCACTCCCAGAAAACCGGACAAAACAACCGCAAAAAACGCATAAAAAACTGACTTCCAAACATTATTCATACAAAATACACGTATATAGAAACTGTGTCAAAACTTTCCCCCTTTATAAAGGAGGCAGAAAGTTCCGACACAGTTTTCAATTTATTACAAATCTATACAATCAAACTGATACCCGGCAATACAACCATTGGTAAACATGAAATAGAGATACAGATAATATCCGTTATCCGAAACCCGGAATGCCACGTCCGCCGTACCGTTTCCATTAGCAGGCTGTCCGATGTATTTCGGACCGAAACCGGTAACTCCGCCGTCATACGGAGAAGCCCATTCCACAACCGGATTACCGGAATCCCATCCCCATTCTGTTGCCACAGCTCCGGTATAATTGGCCAAAGAAGAAACATTGAGCATAAATACCCGGTCGGCATCTCCCCAGGTCCACGGATTTACCCAGGCATAACTCATATATTTGCCTTTGTTGAACTCAACATAGTCAACCGTATTGCAATAGAAATTCGGATTCAACGGATCGAGTTTCTGACGGGTTACGTTCGTTGCACCGTTCACCCAGGCAGCCGTATTGTCGGCATAGGATACCACGAAATAATCACTGTTAACATCCGTAGCCGAAGTATAGATCACATCACAATGCAATCCCCATACGGTCGGACCCGTTACGGTTACGATTTCCGGAGTCTGGGATGTCACCTGCCCCCCTACGATCGTCCAGCGGGCAAATGCCGTTGTATTTACAATCGGAGCCGTAATAATGGCATCTCCGTCCACACTACCTCTGACAGAAAACTTACGTCCAAGTTCATATTGAGGCGTATTCTCATAAGAGATCAACTCCTGAGGCGTACCGGTAACTCCGGCTATCTTCCATATCTTAAAATATTTATTATTGGCACCGTCGTTAGGCGACAAATTACAGATCAAAATATTCCCCGCTTCATCTCCCGTCGTATTGAAGTTGATCAGATTTCCGGTGATAGCCCCCAAATCGATCTCACCGACTTTCTCTCCGGTTTTTGCATCGATATAAATACTCTTTTCAGCACGGGTATTCAGAACAATATACTTACCGATCGCAGCCATACCACCGGTGAGATTAGCCGTCGTTATACCTAAATCCGCATTCAGTTTCTTGATAAACAATTCTTTCACACTACCTTTCCGGATACCGACATTCAGTTTTTCCGGCAACCGTTTCTGCACGGTATAAACACTCTTGGTAACACCGTCATGGGCCGTTACCGTCAATTGCACGTCCTCGTCATAATTCAGGGCCACAGTCCTCGGGTCCGGAGAAATTGTCGCATGATACGAAAGGGTAACATCCGCCAACACTTCGCCGATATTATCGGTAGACACCAGAGACACCGTTTTTTTATCCTGATCGATCACTCCGGAAATGCCCAGGCCCGGCAAATTGAATTCCTCCAGCAAACAAGCCGTACTTTTACGAATCTCTCCTTTTACGATATAGCGGTTGCTTTCTTTCCGCTGATTCTTAACGGTTACGACGTTCTCCTTCGTCAAATCCATGTACAACAAAGCAGGACTAATCGTCACATTATCCGCCAACGATGCACTCATACGCATATTGGTAAACTTATCCATCGTCATCACATTGTCCGTGTTTTCCGGATAGTAATAAGGAATAACAATGATAATCTCATTTTTTCCTTCTTCCACAATACCCTTAAAATTACCGGAACCATCCTCGAAAGTAGCCGTTATACTACTTATACCGACAGCAGCAACATCCGGCACTACTGTTTCCACATCCTGGCATCCGCCTAGTAAAAGACACAACGCCGCGATCAATTGTAAAATCGTATATTTTTTCATAGTCGCAATCATTTTATTTCCATTCGTCATATTGTTCGATACCCGAATTGTTCGACAACTCTGAAGAAGGAATCGGTAACACATAGGTTTTTTCTAAGAACTTTCTGTCCTGGAAATCACAATCCACATATTCATACCGGTTGTCAGCACCTTCAGAAGTGATTTTCATACCGTGGCAACGGTAATTGTTATACTCCTTATGAGCTAATTTCCAACGACGCATATCCCAATACAAATGTCCTTCATAAGCCAATTCAATTTTCCTTTCCTGACGGATAGCAGCCATCAACTCTTCTCCGGTAAGTCCGGATTTAGCAGGTAAGCCAACCCCCGGACGGGTTCTTACAGCATTCATATCAGCCAGTGCCGCGCCCGTATTCCCCAGTCTGAAATTAGCTTCCGCACGATTCAGATATACTTCTGCCAAACGGATTTCCACCCAACTCTGATCGCTATTATAGGTATAATCCGTATGCGTTTCATCCATCAACTTCCGCAGATAATACCCCGTTGTCGTTTTTCCCTGACAATAAGGGTCGTTACCGTACTCCAGGAATCTTCCCTTCGTTCCGCCGACGCTATTTTCCATCGTATTGCCTTTCCATTCGCATCCGTTATAGATAACCGTAGCCTGAAAACGAGGCTCCAGTTCTTCATACGGCGGCCGAACAGTCGTACCGTCTGCAACATGCCAAGGACTCCAGTCTACCTGAGTACCATCCGCTTTCTCATACGACTCCACCATTTCCTGTGTCGGAGTTCCGCTGCCTCCGCCATTTTCAATTTCTCCAAAAGGTGCATATGATTTGTCGAATCCATGAGACGGTCCCGTCCTCAAATATTCGTATTCCAGAATAGCTTCCGAATTGCCGCCTTTCCAGGCATCCCCATAAGCATCGGTCAAACTGTACATCTGCAAATTAAATACCGAGTCGGCACTGGCTTTCACCTTATCCCAGCGTTCTGCATAAAGCATTGCCCTGGATTTAAAAGCGAATGCAGCCCCCTTGGTGATCCGGCCTCTATTTTCTGCCCCCCATTCTTTCGGTAACACAGAGGCAGCATAATCCAGATCTTTCTCAATCAGATCATAGGTTTCCTCTTTCGTACTGCGATTCTTGTTTTTCGACATATTCAAATCCGTATACAAAATCACACCTCCATGCCGTTTTGCCAGTTGGAAATAAAGATATGCCCTGAAAAAACGAGCCTGAGCCTCTAATTTCGCATTTACGTCCGTAGAAAACGTAGAGTATTTCTGCATTGTAGCCAAAAATTCGTTAATCCTCCGGATTCTTTCATAGGTTGCCCCCCAGGTGCCCAACAGATTCTGATCCGGCGATATAAGCGCGGGATTGAATACATAATAGTTGGCATCCCCGGCCAAAGCCCCCATCGATACCGACCCGTACTTAAAGGTATTGGTCAGTCCTTCCGTCAAATTACTGTTAAACTGGGCATTCCCGAACACCCCGTAACGATCGATATATGCATAAAATGTATTCAGGTAAAGATTCGCACTCGCCTCATCCTGCCAAATCATTTTATCGGATACCCGGTCGGTCGGTGTCGTATCCATAAAATCCGTACACCCTGAAAATCCGATCATCCCGACCAGTACAGCTAATTTTAATATTGTATATTTCATAATATTCGACTATTTTAATTAGAACGACAAATTAACGCCTACAGAGAATATCCGTTGTTGCGGATAATATCCGTTGGATACATTCGGTTGTTCCGGATCGATATTGTATTTCTGCAGTTCACTGATTGTAAACAGATTTTCCCCTTCCACATACACTCTTAAATTGGAAATACCCACGGCATTCATCCATTTTTGCGGGAAAGTATAACCGATCTGCATATTTTTCAAACGCAGATAATCCCCGTTTTTATACCAGAATGTAGAAGAATATGCATTATGCGTTGTCGGGGAATCGATTGTCAAGCGAGGTAATTTAGCACCCCGGTTATCTTCCGTCCAGGCATTTTCGACCAAATAGCGGGGAGAATTTGCATCGTGGTAAAAAGACAACGTCATTGAGGAATTATCCATACCGACACCTTCATAAACTCCGGTCAACGCCACATCCCGTCCCAATGCTCCCTGGAACATAAACGACAGGTCGATACCTCTCCAGGATCCGTTAAAGGTAAAGCCACCGACAAACTTCGGATAAGCATTCTTACCGACATAACCACGGTCCTGGTCATAAGTGATCTTACCGTCCCCGTTTCTATCCATGTAAATAATATCTCCCGGACGCAATTTTCCTTCATCACCGGGCAACATAGCCGAATTATCAATTTGCTCCTGGTTTTGATACAAGCCCAAAGCAATAAATCCGATCTGACTACCCACTTCTTTACCCGTTAATTTCAAGTAATCAGGGGTATTGATGTCGTCCGTATACCTCAACCAAATCCGCTTCGTATACGTTCCGTTCAAAGCTACCTTATAAGCGAAATCTCCGATCCGGTTACTATGGCTCAACACAAATTCAAAACCTTTATGTTCCTGTTTGTTCTTGTTTTCATAAGTCTGGTGGTAACCACCCCATGAATCGGGGAACCCACCCGTAACCTTACTCAACATATCGTAAAGGTATTTATAGAATACATCCACTTCCAGACCCAGTTTACCACCCCACATCGATAATTCGATACCACCGTTATATTGTAAACCCTTGGCCCAGGTCAAATTGAAATTAGGAACGACATTGGTCATCAATCCGCTGACAGCCTGTCCTCCGATCACAGCAGCCGGAGCATCCAGCGGCTTCAGGGTTGACAAGTCCATATAAGCATTTATACCTTCCGTCATACCCGTCAATCCCACACTTCCTCTCAACTTCAGGTTATCTACATAAGGCAATGCTTTTTTAAACCATTGTTCTTCCGACATTCTCCAACCCAAAGAAGCAGAAGGGAACGGAGCCCAACGGTTGCCTTTCTTCATACCGCCGAATTTATAGCTGCCGTCATAACGGAAAGCCAGCTCTGCCAGATAACGATTGTCATAATCGTAATTCAAACGGGCTGCAAATCCGACATTCCGCTGATCGTAACTGCTACCGGCTACCGAAGATTTATCGGTGCCTTTATTGACAGATTGCGAAAGTTCATCCATACCGGCAAAATTAAAACCGGTCACATAGCCGCTCATATCGTTTCCTTTTTTCTGAACAGTTTCCATCAATGCCATAAACGCCACTTTGTGCTTACCGAATTGATTATCGTAATTCAAACTGGTATTGGTCGTAATATGCTCATAATGAGTCGTTCCTTCAGACAAGGCATATCCTTCCGACTTCTCTTTTATCGCGTAGTTTCTGGGATCCCAGGCTTCCGTATATTGAATATTGTCATTTACAGAACCCGGACGCGTAGCAATCATCGTTCTGTAAGGCGTAGAAAAAGCTTTTGACAGATTATAAGCCGCATCATAAGCCACCATAAATTTAGCTTTCAATCCTTTTACCCAGGGCACATTGTAATTCAAGGCCAAATTCGTTTCCACAACCATTTTACGGTTTTTATTATAACCGGAGAGCTCTGTTGCAGCCTCGGGACTTACCCACGTACTGGCCGTTCTGGTAGACACCGGCAGACCGTGATACATTTTGGGTGCATAAGGATGAGCACGCATAGCCTGTTGCGGAATGTTATTCCAATCTCCCGGATTGGCCGAAAAACCGGGTTGTCTCCGCTTTTCAATACGACCGGCAATACCTACCGTCAAATCCAGATTATTGGCAATAGTCGCATCGATATTGGAACGCAGATTGATACGGTTGTATTTGAATCCTTTCACATTACCTTCCTGATTGTAGCTTCCGATAGAAGCAAAATACCGTAATTTTTCAGAACCGCCGCTGGCATTCACATTATAAGTATAATTGCGTCCCAGGTCAAATGTTTCCTTATACCAGTTGGTGTTTCCCCAACCGTCGGAATCATCTCCATTCAGCATCATCTTCACATGCTCATCGGAGAAAACCGGAGCATTCCCGTCCATTTGACGAGCTTTATTGTACCAGTAAGCATACTCCGGTCCGTCCAGCATTTCCAACATTACCGCATTCTGGCTGACGCCATAAGAACCTGTAAACGTTATTTTGGAAGGAGCAACCTTTCCTTTCTTTGTCGTTACAATAATCACAGAGCTGGCATCCAAACCGTAAATAGCGGCAGAAGATGCATCTTTCAAAACTGAAATATTCGCGATTTCATTCGGATCTATTTCAGTAAAGTCACGCTGTACACCGTCCACAATATATTTTGCTCCGGCACCGCGAACGATAATACTGGCTCCGTCACTACCCGGCTGCCCGGAAGTCTGGTAGGAAATAACACCCGTAACCAAACCTCCCAAATGGTTAGCAATATTACCTACCGGAGCCCGCAATAATTCTTCCCCTCCGACCTGTGCCACCGATCCCGTCACGCTGGCCCGGCGCTGAGTGCCGTAACCGACAACGACAACCTCGTCCAAATTAGCTACATCATCCTGCAAAACAATGTCTATAACGGTTTGATCCTTCAAGGTTACTTCCTGGGTTTTATACCCCAAAAAGGAATAAGACAATATTTTCGGACCTTTTACATTAGCAGGAATTGTCAAAGAATAAAGACCGTTCACATCGGTTGCCGTTCCGATGGTCGTCCCTTTCACCATTACCGTAGCACCGATAACAATATCTCCTTTACTATCCGTAATTTTACCTTTGACGACAGACTGCGCGAACGCCATCCCCGCCGAAGTAAACACCATTAACAATGACAATATTGCTATTCTCATTATCAGGCAATTTCGAAAAAACAGAATGCCTCTTTTCATAGGAATGTTTTTTAATTAATAATTGAATTTAGGATTTTATTTAGTTGACTCTTGAATTGCTTCTTCCAGCGTATCCCACCAATCCCTGTTGATGATATGAACGATATCGAACAGCATAAGTCCGTCTCCTTTTTGCAAAGCCATTTTTACCGCCCGCTTAAATTGTTCCCGGTTGCCGTTGTACTGATCGACATAAATACTGCCCGTAACAGGCACATCGCCGCATACGATCTCTTTGGCCAATTGAGTACCGCCTTCTACAGAATACCAATAATCACGGCCTTCTCCCATCGCTGCCTCTGTGCGGTTTTTCATATTCGCCTCGTTCAATTGCTTCACCTCCTCAATCGTTACTTCGTTATAATACAGACCGGTCATGTATACATCCAGCAAATGGGCATATCCGGTTTTTTTATAGGAAGGCGTCGCCCAATCGTAATGCCTGGAAGGATCGTATTTCCGGCTTGCCCAATTTACGCCCAACTCATAATACACCGGATACCAGGCTCCCGTATAATCCCCCAGTAAAAGGTGACTATTGATCTTTTTTACTTCTTTCCGTACCTCTTCCATAAAAGAAGTAATCACCCAAGACCGCCATTCTACCCATTTTTTAAAATGTTTTCCCGGCTTCCACACATCCTTACCGTTTTCTTTGGTCCAATAAATCAAATCTTCCGGAAATTTCTCCACTTTTACCCGGGCGTATTTTTCGAATGCTTTTTTGGACAACTCACTGAAATCCGAGGTAATACCGTCATAACGTACCCGATCCAGCACGATTCCGTCCAGGTCCTTGTACTTTTTCACAACCTCTTTGATAATATCCAGCTCGTATTTCCGAACTTCCGGATTCGCGGGATTGAGCATCCCGTTATAATTCCAGGTCATTTCAGAAATAGGCATAATCCGGTCGATCCAATACACCTGCGACTGCCATTCCGGATGCTCTTTATAAATAATGCCTCGCTGATGGAAATTATGACCACCGCTAAAAACATTCATCGACGCATGTACCCTCAGACCGATCTTACGGGCCTCTTTTATAAAAATGCCCAACATATCATAATTTCCGGCACGCGTAATGCCTTTCCATTCACCCATGTAGGGGGCATAATCACTTTTGTAAAGCACTTCACCCATAATGGATTTGATATCCACCACCACATCCGTAAAACCGGTTTTCTTTACCTTATTTAAATAATAAGCAATCGAATCCGGATAACTCAAACGTTTGTAGTTAGCCTCACAATCAAACCACATGTACTTCGGTTTAACCTCTGCTTTTGCCCCAAGAACCAACATAATCAGAAGGGGCAGTAGTAATTTTTTAATCATCAATCCCAATTTTATTACATTAACCAATAATAAGTCTCAAAAAACGTTTATATAAATTGTAAATTTTAGATTGTAAATTTTAGATTATCTGGCAAGCTGATTCGGCATCAAATTCTTTCAGTCCAAAATCGTCAATTTAAAATCTGTAATTAAAACGTTCGTTTTTTTTAGTCGAAAACCGACCGGTCTATAAAATTCATCTTTCTTCTTGTCATTATTCCTTAATTTCCTGGCAAATAAAAGATTACTTGCCATTAGCGCCACACACTATTTATTAAATCACCTTAAAGAAAATCGACCATTATTATGGAACATTTACAATGTGCACCGTTTTATTTCTACAAACAACATAGAATAGCGAACAATTAGTAGACACATTTTAAAAACACGACAAATACTGTCTCTTATACACATCTGACGCTGCCGACGATCGCATAAGTGTAGA
>ENA-UAOW01000805-UAOW01000805.1-human-gut-metagenome-genome-assembly--contig:-NODE-805-length-12875-cov-4.986739_pt1 | contig 12875 bp, 10 predicted proteins | sample MGYA00243470_ERZ654559 | MGnify/ENA primary metagenome ERZ654559 (study PRJEB26926, sample SAMN06164851) | human gut metagenome | biome: ENVO:00009003; feature: ENVO:2100002; material: ENVO:00002003...
CGTAAAGGTCGCGATCATTCAAAACCGTTCCGTTTTCGGCGGCACCGGCAGCTCTGAAACGCGCATGCACATCGTCGGCGCCAACTGCCACTCCTCCAAGCCCAACCTGCGCGAAACCGGCATCATCGAGGAGATTCTCCTGGAAAACAAGCGCCGCAATCCCTACGCCGACTTCCCCATCTTTGACATGATCATCTGGGAGAAGGTCAAGATGGAGGAAAACATCACGGCCTTCCTCAACACCAACATTGAGGACATCGTCACGGAGGACGGCCGCATCCGCGCCGTCATCGGCCATCAGAACACCACCGAGACCCGCTGGACCGTCTGCGGAACCATCTTTGTCGACGCAACCGGCCACGGCACGGTCGGCGTGCTGGCCGGGGCGGAGAGCCGTGTCGGCTCTGAATCCAAATACGAATTCAACGAGCCCACGGCCCCCGAGCAGGCCAACAGCAACAAAATGGGCAACACCATCATGTTCGCCGCGACGGACCGCGGCGAACCGGTGACGTTTATCAAGCCGGTCTGGGCCAACACCTATACGGAAGAGGACCTAAAATACCGTCCCCACGTGGATCATGTCTGCGCCCAGGCGGACGGCGGCGGCCTTGTGACCGTTGACGCCGGCAAAAATCAGCTCCCCGAGTTCTCCAATGTCGACGCCGGCTATTGGTGGATCGAACTCGGCGGCGACTGCGACGACATCATCCAGGAGAGCGAGCAGATCCGCGACGACCTCCTGAAGGTGCTCTACGGCGTCTGGGACCACATCAAGAACCAGGCGGACCACGGCGCACAGAACCTCGATCTCGAGTGGGTCAGCATGGTGCCCGGCTACCGGGAGAGCCGCCGCCTCATCGGCGACTATATCCTCAACGAAAACGACGTCCGCGCCAACCGCGTCTTTGACGACGCCGTCGCCTACGGCGGCTGGCCGATGGATGTCCATGTGCCGGGCGGCGCAAAGGAACTGGCCAGTGTCGGCTCCCGCGTCTATAATTTCGAAGGGCACTATTCCATCCCCTATCGCTGCTACTACAGCCGCAATGTCAAAAATCTGATGCTGGCGGGCCGGGACATCAGCACCTCCAAAATGGCGTTCTCCTCCTGCCGCGTCATGGGCACCTGCGCCGTCGGCGGCCAGGCCTCCGGCACCGCCGCCGCGCTGGCGGTCCGCTATGGCTGCGATCCGCGCGAGGTCGGCGAAAGGCACATCCGCGAGCTGCAGCAGCTCCTTCTGAAAAATGACTGCTACATACCCGGCCACCGCAACACCGACGAGTCCGATCTGGCGCGCAGCGCCTCGGTCTCTGCCACCAGTGAGACAGCCGGCGGCGAAGCCGTCCACGTCATCAACGGCTATTCCCGCGCCGTCGGCAAGGCTTCCAACTGCTGGATCTCCGCGCCGCTGACGCAGCCGCAGAGCCTCACGCTCACGCTCTCCGGGGCGGCCCCGGTGCAGGAGGTGCGCCTCACCTTTGATACCGATCTCAGCCATGAGATTCAGCCCTCGCTGATCAAAAATGTAAAAAAGCGCCAGGTCAAGGGCCTCCCGCACGAGCTCGTGCGGGACTACGACGTCGAGCTCCTGCTGGGCGGCGCCGTCGTGGCCGGCCGTGAGATGCGGGACAATGGGCAGCGTCTGAACCGCCTCGCCTTTGACGGCACTGTCTGCGATGCCGTCCGCGTCACGGTCCGTGCGACGCACGGCTGCCCCGAGGCCCGTATCTTTGAGATTCGCGTCTACTGAGGAACTGCCATGAAATACGGAATTTATTACGCCTATTGGGAAAAGGAATGGGGCGGGAACTTCGTCCCCTACACCGAAAAATGCGCCCGTCTGGGCTTTGACATCTTGGAAGTCGCCTGCGGCGCCTTCGACCGGGAGGACGACCGCTTCTTCCGGGAGCTGGCTGCGGCTGCAAAGGCCAACGGCCTCCGCCTGACCGGCGGCTACGGCCCTCGCAAAGGGCATGACCTCGCCGGCACCGACCCCGCCCAGGTGGAGGCCGCTTTCCGCTTCTACGCCGACATGTTTCGGAAAATGGAGTTGGCCGGGATCGACCGCCTCGGCGGTGCGCTCTATTCCTACTGGCCGGCGCAGTGTACGCCGGAGACCGACAAGGCCGCCGATACGGATCGGAGCGTCGCGCGGATGCAGCGCCTTGCGGATCTTGCCGCCGATCACGGCATCACGCTCTGCATGGAAGCGCTCAACCGCTTTGAAGGCTACATGATCAACACCGCGGACGAGTGCCTCGCCTATGTCCGGGCGGTGAACCGTCCCAACGTCAAGGTCATGCTGGACACCTTCCACATGAACATTGAAGAGGATTCCCTGACGGACGCCATCCGCAAGAGCGGCCCGCTGCTGGGCCATTTCCACGTCGGCGAGGCAAACCGCCGCTGCCCGGGCCCGAACGGCCGCTTCGACTGGGCCGCCATCGGCCGGGCGCTGCGCAGCATCGGCTACGCGGGCGGTGTCGTCATGGAACCGTTCGTGCGCATGGGCGGCCAGGTCGGCCGGGACGTTTCCCTCTGGCGGGACCTCTCCGGCGGCGCAAGCAATGAACAATTGGATCAGGACGCCGCGACTTCTCTCACCTGGCTGCGCAGCGTCATGGAGGGAAAGGACACACCATGAAAGGAACCTATTTTCTGGGAAACGGCGAATTTGAAACGCGGGACATGCCGGAGCATCCCCTTGCCCCGCACGAGGTGCTCATCCGGGTAGCCGCCTGCGGCGTCTGCGGCACGGACGTCCATATCTACCACGGCGACAAGGGCTCCGCCGCGGTGACGCCGCCGGTCGTGCTGGGCCACGAGCTCTCCGGCACGGTCGCCGCCGTCGGCGCGCAGGTCACAGGGCTGCGCGTGGGCGACCATGTCACCGTTGATCCCAACTGCTACTGCGGTGCGTGCCACTACTGCCGCATCGGCAAAAAACAGCTCTGCACCAGCCTTTATGCCATCGGCGTGAACCGTGACGGCGGCTTTGCCGAATACTGCTACGCACCGGAGGCGCAGTGTTTCCTGCTCGCGCCCGATGTGCCGCTGGAGTTCGGCGCCCTGGGCGAGCCGCTGGCCTGCTGCATCCACGGCATCGACCGGGCCCAAATCCGCGTGGGCGACACGGTCCTCGTCATCGGCGGCGGTGCCATCGGCCTTCTGATGGTCCAGCTCGCAAAGCTGTCCGGCGCCTCCCAGATCCTGCTGAGCGAGCCGGTGGCCATGCGCCGCGACATCGGCCTGCAGCTCGGCGCAGACGCCGCGATCGATCCCATCCGTGAAGATCTGAGTGCGCGTATTCGGGACTGCACCGGCGTGGACGGCGTCGATGTCGTCATCGAGTGCGTCGGCAACACCGCTGCCACGGCGCAGGCCTTCGCCTCCGCCAAGCGCGGCGCCACCCTGCTGCTCTTCAGCGTCCCCAAGGCCGGCGCGACCCATCCGCTCACCCTTGAAGACGTCTATCAGAAGGAACTGAAGATCGTCGGCTCCATGATCAACCCCGACACGCACCAGCGTGCCGTCGACATGATCAACCAGGGCCGTATCCAGCTGGCCCCCATCATCACGCACCGCTTCCCGGTGGAGCAGCTCAAGGATGCCATTCTGATGCAGATGTCCAGCGAATCGCTCAAAGTCCTGGTCGGGAGCAGCTTCGGCTGATCAAAATTTCGGAAGGGCGGGGATGCCAATTCCCGCCCTTTTATGCTATACTGAAGAAAAACGACACGACGGAGAACACAACATGAAAACCTTCTCTCAGGTCGTCCGGAATTACTGGGTCGATCTCATCCTGCTGAATCTCGCCTTCCTTCTCGGCTGCATCCCGGTCGTGACCATCCCGGCCTCGCTGGCGGCGCTTTGCAGCGCGGTGCTCCGCATGCAGCGCGCACAGGACGTCCACATCTTCCGGGACTTTTTCCGTGACGTCAGAACCCGGTTCCTCCGCTCCATGCTGCCGGGCTGCATCGCGCCTGTCGGCCTTGCGCTCTTCTTCCTGGGCTGGAACGCCTGCATGGCCGCCGCTTCCGGCCGGGGCCGGCTCCCGCTGCTCGCCGCCCTGCTTTTGTGGCTCTACGTCGTTTTTGCCTTCAGCATGTACGCCGTTCCCCTTGCCGCACAGCTGGAGCTTCCGCTGCGCGCGGTATTCCGCAACGCGCTCATTCTTCTCCTGGCCCGCACCTGGCAGAATATCGCGGCGCTGCTGCTGGTGGGCGCATGCACCCTGCTGCTCCTGCTCACAAGTCCGTTTCTGCTGCCGCTGGTCCTGTTCACGCATTTTTCGCTCTGCGCGCTGATCTGCATGAGCTTTGCCGAGGGCGGCATCCGGCAATGCATTGCCGGATGAGCGTTTCCCGCCGCCGGATGTTGCAGATCCGGCGATCCTGTGTTACAATGGTCGCAAACAGGGAAGTGAGTGTGTGCCGTGGGAAAAATCGGAAAAAACAGCTTTGATATTCAGGAGAGCAACCGCGTCTCCGTCCTCCGCATTCTGTCCAAGGAGGACGTCCTGACGCGGGCGGACCTTTCCCGCATGACGGGCCTGAAGCAGGCTACGATCACCAATATCATCAACGATCTGCTTTCCTCCGGCGTCGTTTCCGAGACCGGCACACTGAAGGGCAATCTGGGCCGCCGTTCCATCGGCATCCGGCTCAACGCGGAGAACTTCAACGTGGTCGGCATCAAGATCGCCCGCCGCTCTTACAGCGTGGGCATCTTCAACATCAAAAACCAGCTTCTGGACAAGACCTATCAGAAGCTGGAACCGTCCACAGGCGCCTCCGCCGTGCTGCAGAGCCTTGTCGCCGACGCCAGGCGCCTGATCGACAAATACGGCAGCTGCTGCGCGATCGGCGTGGCCGTCCCCGGTCCCTACCTGCGCCGCGAGGGACGCATCGCCGTGATGACGGAGTTCGTCGGCTGGGAAAAGATCGACATCTACAAAAAGCTGAGCGACGCCTTCGAGCAGCCGGTCTTCGTGGAGCATGACGCCAACGCCGGAGCGCTCGGCGAATGGAACTGCAGCGCCAATATCGGAAGCGACGACGTTCTGGTCCATCTGCTGGCCAGTGAAGGCATCGGTTCCGGCGTCGTGATCGACGGGAAGATCATCAGCGGCTACCGCGGGATCTTCGGCGAGGTCGGCCACATGTCCATCAACGTCATGGGCGCGCGCTGCGTATGCGGAAACTGCGGCTGCCTTGAGATGTACTGCTCGGCGCTGGCCTTCGTCAAGGACGTGCTGGCGGAGCTGCCCAAGCATCCGGAGAGCACGCTGAATTCCGAAAAAAAGGTCACTGCGGATACCGTCTTCCACCATATGCGCCAGGGAGATTCCTTCGCGCTGTCCGCCGTGAAGCGGGTCGGCCGTTACCTAGGCTACGGCATCGCGAACATCGTGAACATCTACGATCCCAAAGAGATCGTCATCTCCGACATCATGTCCGGCGGCGGTGAAGTGATGATGTATGCCATCAAGGAGGCCGCCAAAGAACGGCTTCTGCCTGAAGTCTACAAAGACCTCATCATCCGCTATTCCAGTGTGGAGGACCTCATCCTCTACGGCGCCGCCACTGTGGCGATCGATAAGATTCTGGAAAAGATCGACGTTTTCTACCTGCAGAAGGAGGAATGACGCCGAAGCGCTCTGTAAAAAGGGGCGCAGCCCTTTGGGACAGGCTGAACTCCCGCTGTCCGGTCCGGACAGGCGGGAGTTCTCTTTTCGGGTATTCCTCCGATCTGGTGTTCCATGCTTCTCAGGGATTTGCGGAATTGATAGCGGAACAGCGTCACCGTGAAGATCACCGCAAGTCCGTCAGCAACCAGCTCGGCCAGATAGACGGCAGTGGTCTGATCGCCCATCAGGTGCGGCATCAGATCGATCAGCGGGATCAGCAGGAGAAACTTGCGCAGCACGGCCACAATGATGGAACTGAGCGCGTTCCCCGTGGAGATGAACGGCATCTGACAGGCCGTCTGCGCGCCAAAGATGAACCGTGCGCCGCAGCAGAGCCTCAGGTCATGGGCGGTAAAGTCGATCAGGGTGCTGTCGCTGGAGAAGATCTGGGCAAACAGTCGCGGGAACGCGATTACACCGGCCCATAGCACAACCGAATCGATCATACTCGCCGTGAGCAGGAGCCGAAAACTCTTTTTTACGCGCCCGGCGTTCCCCGCGCCGAAGTTGTAGCTGGCGATAGGCTGTGCGCCCCCCAAGTCCGTGCGCAGCAGGGCAAACTGCATGACGCTCGGCAGAATCGTCCCCCGCCATAGCGCAGCAGCGAGGAGCTGAAGCACACCGTGATAATGCTCTCGCTCGACTGCATAACAAAGGAGGACATACCCAGTGCAATGCATGGCGGCAGCAGACTCAGTCCCTTCAGGAGATTGCTTCCGCTCAGACGCAGGACTGTTTTTCTTCCGCAGAGGAAGGCAATCACCCACGCACAGGAAAGGCCTTGGGAGAGCACCGTCGCAAGCACCGCGCCCTGCACGCCCAGTTTCAAGGCAAAGAGAAAGATCGGGTCGAGGACGATGTTGGCCACCGCCCCGATCAGGACGGTCGTCATGCCCATTTTGGCAAAACCCCGCCCTGTGATGAAGGCATTCGGGCCGAGGATGAGCTGCACGAAGACCGTCCCGATCGCACAAAGGCGCATGTCTTCCCCTTTCAGGTGATTTTCTTTTTTGCAGGTACTCGTTCCAATCCTTGCCGCTGCGGGGTTCCTCCACCGTCACGGCATGGCCCATTGCTGTGTAGGTTTCCTTGAGACGGCAGGCAACCTCCCGCCCCGGTGCATCTGTATCCAGACACCGGACAATGTTTTGGATCTGCAGATGATCTCGCAGCTAGACTCCCAGCGCACCATCGTAACGGCTGCAAAGTGCCACCGCGTCGGCCGTGTCCCGATGAAGCGTAAGATAACTCACACGGCCGATAGGGGCCTCGAACACGAACACCCGATCCGGCCTGGGATCGTGCGAAATGGAGAACCCGGTGTTCTTATCGCTACCGGTCACATCTCCGCGAAAGCCTTTTCCATCCTGGTCATAGGCCCCACGCAGACCGGCGTATTTTACCTGTCCTGCGCTGCCTTTACCTACGAACACGCAGTTATGGTGAACGGCGTCCTCATACAGAAGGCCAGCGTTCCAAAACTGGCGGATCACCTGCGGGGCGATACCACGCTTGCGCAGGTAGGCAAACACCCTGCGGTCATCCTCGTTCCGGGGCGGTAGGCCAAAGGGCTTGGAGGACTCGTCCCGCTTGATGGGTGATATGGCATTGGTGGAGGAATCTCTTGCTCTGCCATGGAAGGCCAACAGGTACTCCACGGCTTCTGGAAAGGATTTGCCGTAAAACTGCTGCAGGAAGGTGATGGCGTCTCCGCCGATATTCCAGGAGTACCGGCCCATGTGCGCCGGTCCTTGATTCGCAGGCTATCCATCTCGGCTATGGTGTGGTATCTGCCGATCCGCAGTACCTGATAGCCCAGATGACTCAACAGCTCCGACAGATCTGTTCCTCTGGCAATTTGCATTTCAGCGTCTGTAAAGCGATTTCTGATTTTGCTTGACATGATGTCTACCTCCTTTCTCATGAAACGCAAAAAGCCGCCCAGGGGCATCCGAGGTGTTCGGATGCCCTGGGCGGCTTTTTCCCAGCCAGTATTTTCTTATGTGGCGCTTGCGGGGCTTACACGGCCTCGTCCATCTGGGTGGCGCGTCCGTGTCTGTTATGCCCTCAGAATGCGCCACACGGGCCGCGACAGGGGCCGTGTGGGGATCTCTGCTCTGCTGCTGGTGATCATAAAATGAAACCGGCACTCTATGCCTTGGCGGGAAAAGTCTATATCGGGATAGAAATTCTCCTTGCGGTGACAGATGTTAGGTTGCGGATGTCTATCCAAATTATGCGTCAGTCACCGAACGGAAAAAGAAAACCGCCGTTTCTCCGCTCTGTAAGAGAAGAGAGAAGCACGGCTGCAGATTTTTCTTCTTTTTTTTGAGGCCGGTGTGTCCGAATCACACCAGACCGTGAAAACGGCTGGGTGCATCTCAAAAATGACGCCTCTCGCGGGACAAAACCAGGGTTTTGAAAAACTCGTTTTTTTGCAACTTTTCAAGTGAAAAAGCAACGGAAAATATATAAAAACGTCGCACTTTCGTGCGACGTTTTCGGTGTTGCATCTTTCATCAACACATTTTGGTGCGGATGACGGGACTCGAACCCGTACGTCCATGGGACACTAGCACCTCAAGCTAGCCAGTCTACCAGTTCCAGCACATCCGCATACATCAGAAGAAAGCCTTGCCGGAAAAGCTACTTGACTATTATAGCGGTACCGCACTGGTTTGTCAACCGTATTTTTCCCGCAGCGGGCTCCCCTGTTCAAGCATCCGCGGCTTCCTGCGCGCTTTATCCGGCGCCTTCCGCGCGCAGAATATGAGGTGGAACTCCGGTCCCTCCGGGTGTATACTACGAATGCCGAAAAGTTTTGCTTGACCTTCCATCCGGTGGAGGGTATATCTTAGACCAGTGGGAGGTGAAACGATGAAAATCAACGAGGTGGAACAACTGGTCGGAGTGACCAAACGCAACATCCGCTTCTATGAAAAAGAGGGGCTTCTCTCCCCCGGCCGCAATAAGGAAAACGGCTATCGGGATTACGGGGAGGCCGACGTGACCGTGCTGCGTCAGATCAAGCTGCTGCGCAAGCTGGACGTGCCCTTGGAGGAGATCCGCCGGATGCAGCAGGGCGCTCTCACGCTGACCGACGGCCTGCGGCGGCATATGATCCAGCTGGAACGCCAGCAGCAAAATCTGGCCACGATGCAGCGCCTGTGTCAGGAGCTTGCGGATGCGGGCGCGCAGCTGCCCGGTCTGGAGGCAGACGACTGGCTGGGGCGCATGGAACGTATGGAACAGGAGGGAACGAGATTTGTGAACATCCGAAAAAAAGATACCATGGCCCGCTACCTGGGCCCAGTGACCGCGGCACTGGTCTTCGTGGGCCTGATGGGGCTGACCATCGCCTTTCTCGTATGGGCCTGCACCGTGGACCCTGTAGACCGGCCGCCCCTGGGCCTGCTGATCTTTCTGATTGCCGCGCCGATGGTGGTCATTGTCGGCGTGGTGCTGGCCCTGATCCAGCGCATCAAACAAATACAAGGAGGAGAAGAGGATGCTGCTTCTCAATATTGATTCCATTCCCGGGAAAAAAATCGAGCCCCTGACCATCGTCAAGGGCAGTGTGGTCCAGTCCAAGAACTTCGGCAAGGATTTTATGGCCGGCATGAAGACCCTGGTAGGCGGCGAGATCGAGAGTTACACCCAGATGCTGGTGGAGGCCCGGCAGATCGCCACCAAGCGCATGGTGGATGAGGCCCAGGCGCTGGGTGCAGACGCCGTCATCAACGTGCGCTACGCCTCCGCCTCGGTGATGCAGGGGGCGGCGGAGGTGACCGCCTACGGTACCGCAGTGAAGATCGTGGGCGAGGCATAGATCCATATGCTGAAGATCGAACATTTTTCCAAGACCTATCCCGGCGGAAAGCGGGCGGTGGATGACCTGAGCCTGAACGTTGCACCCGGTGAAATCTTTGGCTTTATCGGCCACAACGGAGCGGGCAAGACCACCACTCTGCGTGCGGTCGCCGGGGTGATGGACTTTACCGAGGGGACCATCGTCATCGACGGCCACGATATCCGCCGCCAGAGCATCGCCGCCAAGGCGGTGACCGCTTTCCTGCCGGACAATCCGGACCTGTACGACTTTCTCACCGGGATCCAATACCTGAACTTTATCGCCGACCTGTATGAGCTCCCCGGCGGAGTGCGTCAGGAGCGCATCGCCAAGTACGCCGACGCCTTCCAGCTCACCGGCAGCCTGGGCAGCGCGGTGGGCGGGTATTCCCACGGCATGAAGCAGAAGCTCGCTCTCATCTCCGCCCTGATGCGGAAGCCCCGTCTGCTGATCCTGGACGAACCCTTCGTGGGCCTGGACCCCGCCGCCTCCCACCTGCTCAAGGGCTATCTGGCGGAGCTGTGCGCGGCAGGCGGCGCCGTGTTCTTTTCCACCCACGTGCTGGAGGTGGCTGAAAAGCTCTGCCACCGGATCGCCATCATCAAGGACGGCCGCCTGGTGCGCCAGGGGGCCACTGCGGAGTTGGTGGGCGACTCCACACTGGAGGAGGTCTTTTTGGAACTGGAGGGAGCGAGCCAGCCATGAGGAAATTCCGCTCGCTTCTCTCCCTCAACTTTCGGGCCATGCTCACCACCTTCCGGTTCGGCGGGCGAAAATCCGGCCGTCATGCGACGGGCGCCGGCGCCCTGCTTCTGCTGGCCGGCCTGTCCCTCTATCTCTCCGGCGTATACAGCTTTCTCTTTGCCGCTCAGCTGGCCCAGGTGGGGCAGCTCTCGCTGCTGCTGCCCATCATGTCCCTGCTGGCGGTGGTCATGGGGGTGCTCTTCTCCCTCTTCGCCGCACAAGGCGTGGTCTTCGGGACCCGGGACAACGACTTGATGCTGGCTCTGCCCGTATCCGCCTTTACGCTGATGCTCTCCCGTACGCTGGCGCTCTATCTGGAGAATCTGGTCTCGGTATTTTTTATGCTGCTGCCCGCCGGGGCGGCCTATCTGTGGCACGGAGGCGGGGGCGGCGTGGTCTTCTTCCTGCTGCTGATCCTCTCGGCCCTGTTTCTGGCCTTGCTGCCTACCCTCATTTCCCTGACGGCCGGATACGTGCTGGCCGTGCTCTCCGGTAAAACGGCCCGGCGGGCGCTCTGGTCCAATCTGTTTTATCTGCTCTTTTTCCTCCTGCTCTTCTGGGGACTGTTCCGCTTCAACCGCATCCTGACCCAGATGGGGCAGGCGGCCGGGAGCATCCGCACCGCCCTGTCGGGCTGGGCGCTGCCCCTGCTGCTGATGGAGCGGGGCCTCTGCAGCGGGGACGCGTTGGCTTTGCTGGGCTTCTTTGCCCTGTGCCTGCTTCCCTTTCTGCTGGTGGTACGTCTGTTTGCCATGCGGTACAAGCAGATCGTCACCCGGCTCTCGGCCCGCTCGGTACGCTCGGACTACCGGCTGGAGCGTCTGTCCTCCGCCGGACCGCGGCGCGCCTTGCTGAAGCGGGAGGCGCTGCGCTTTTTCGGCACCCCCGTCTACCTGTTCAACGCCGGCTTCGGCCTGCTCCTGCTGCCGGTGGCAGGCGTGGCGGCGCTGTTCCAGCGCGCCCGGCTGGATGCGCTGCTGGCGCAGGTGGAGGCCGGGGGTCTGACGCTCCCCCTGACCGGCCTGCTGGCGGCGGGGATATGGTTCGTGCTCTCCACTGCGGCGGTGACCGCCTCCTCCATCAGCCTGGAGGGAAACCGGCTGTGGATCCTGAAAGAGGCTCCTGTGGGCACCGCCACGCTGTTTCGGATTAAGGCCGGTTTCCAGCTGCTGCTCACCCTCCCCTGCCTGCTGACGGGTACCGCGCTGCTCTCCCTGGCGCTGGGCCTGTCCTGGCTGGACGGACTGCTGGTGGCGCTCTCCGGGATCGCCTTCGCGCTCTTTACCGCCCCATTCGGACTTTATGTCAACCTCTGCTTCCCCAAGCTGGATGCACTCAGCGACGCGGCGGTGGTCAAGCAGTCCGCCGCCTCGCTCATCGGCGTTCTGGTCCCCATGGCCGTCTCTCTGGCGGGGCTTTTGCTGCAGATCGCTCTGGGCGGCCTGGTGGGCGAGTCCCTGCTCCTGCTGGTATGCACCGCTGCGCTGCTGGTGTGCGCCGCTCTGATGGAGCGTCATCTGCTCCGAGCGGGGGCCGCGCGCTTTCAGGCGCTGTGATCGTCGAAACAGCGGCAAAGCCGCTTTTCCGAGAGGGCTGACGCGGGCTTTGGGGGCCAGCGGACGCCCGGCCTTGCCCCTGCTCCGGCATCCAAAAATGACAAATGGAAACAAATCGGGAACGGGCCTTGCGTCCGCTCCCGATTTGTCGTACAATCAGGTGACATAATATTTTGTCCTTTGAGGAGGCCCCTCTATGAACCGAACACACCGCGCCAGCCTGCTGGCCGTTCCGCTGGCCCTGTCTCTGCTCCTCCCTCCCGCCGCCCAGGCCCTGGACCTGGACCAGGCCCGGATGCTGTTGGGCACCTATTACATCGACCCCATTCCGGAAGAAATTTTATATCTGCCCACACTGGAGGAGATCCTGGGCGCGCTGGGCGACCCCTATACCTACTACTTCACGCCGGAGGAATACCGGCAGTTTACCGGCTCCATGAGCGATCAGGCCCTTGTGGGCATCGGCGTGGCCTACCGTCTCACTGCGGAGGGCCTTTCCCTCCAGCGGGTATATGCGGATACCCCGGCGGAGGAGGCCGGACTGATGGCCGGGGATGTGATCGTAGCCGTGGAAGGCCGGCGCCCCGGCGCGGGAGAGAGCCCCGAACTGCTCTCCTCCTGGCTGCAGGGGGAGACGGGCACCCAGGTCGCTCTGACCTACCTCCGCGGCGGAACGGAGTATACGCTCACCGTACAGCGGCGGGCCATCGTACTGCCCGCCACCGTCAGCGAGCTTTGGGACGGCCACATCGGCTACATCGACTGCGATACCTTCGGAGGCGAAACGCTGGCGCACTTTACCCAGGCCATCGACGCCTATGGAGCGCAGGCCGACGTGTGGGTGGTGGACCTGCGCGGCAACGGCGGCGGCGAAGTCAACGCCGCCATCCAGTCCACCGCCTGCTTTACCGGTGCGGGTGTGCTGGCCTGGCTGCGGGACAGCGGCGGCCGTTACCAGGGCTACGGTGCGGAGGAGGCGGCCCGCACCGATTCCCCCGTCATCCTTCCTGTCTCTTATACACATCTCCGAGCC
>ENA-UAOW01000814-UAOW01000814.1-human-gut-metagenome-genome-assembly--contig:-NODE-814-length-12769-cov-4.779220_pt1 | contig 12769 bp, 9 predicted proteins | sample MGYA00243470_ERZ654559 | MGnify/ENA primary metagenome ERZ654559 (study PRJEB26926, sample SAMN06164851) | human gut metagenome | biome: ENVO:00009003; feature: ENVO:2100002; material: ENVO:00002003...
CAGCGTCAGATGTGTATAAGAGACAGGGGGCGCACCGAGGACGGCTCTGAGGGGATCTACGTCCACGCCGCGGGCTTTGAGCAGCCCGGCGGGGAAGGGGAGACCTTTGCCTTCCGTCAGGGGCGCTCCCGGGAGACGGCCTATTCCATGGATTACGACTCGATCTACGAGCTGCTTCGGTATGAAAAGGAGCACGGGTATATCGTCTGGGTGCTGGGACCCGCCTGCGCCTTTGACGCGGACGCCCGCAGCGCCTTTGCCGCTCTGGTGCGGGGAGGCTATGTCAACGCTCTGATGGCCGGCAACGCCCTGGCCACCCATGATCTGGAGGCGGGCTACCTGCGCACCGCGCTGGGCCAGGACATTTATACGCAGAAGAGCCAGCTCAACGGCCACTACAACCATATCGACACCCTCAACGCGGTCCGGGCGCTGGGCTCCACCGCCGCTTTTGTGAACAGCGGGAACGTAAAAGACGGCATCCTCTATGAGTGCGTGAAAAACCAGGTGCCCTATGTGCTGGTGGGCTCCGTACGGGACGACGGCCCGCTGCCCGAGGTCTACGGCAACGTGTATGAAGGCCAGAATGCCATGCGGGAGCAGGTCAAGCGCGCCACCACCGTCATCTGCATGGCGTCCACCCTCCACACGGTGGCCACCGGCAATATGACTCCGTCCTACCGCGTCGTGGACGGGGCGGTCCGGCCGGTCTACTTCTACTCGGTGGATATTTCGGAGTTTGCGGTGAACAAGCTGCGGGACCGGGGCAGCCTTTCCGTGCGGACCATCGTTACCAACGTGCAGGACTTTATCGTCAACGTGCAAAAAGGCGTACTGGCGAAGTGAGCGCCGGTTCAGCCGTAAGAAGGGCCCCCTGCCTGTGCGCCGGTGGTCCGAAAACGAAAAAAGCATCCTGTCCGGTATCAAACCGGACAGGATGCTTTCCGTTTTCGACCTGCTGCAGCTGCCGATGCCGATGGCCCGAACCTTCCGCGTTGCGGGCCGGAGCCCGTTGCAGCGGGGCCGCTGCGCTTATTTGCGCGGCAGGACGACGGTGAAGCACGTACCCGTCCCGGCGCTGCTGGAGACGGTGATTTTTCCGTGGTGGGTCTCGGCCACGCTTTTGGCGATGGCCAGGCCCAGGCCGTACCCGCCCTGCGCCCGGTCCCGGGCCGCGTCCACCCGATAGAAGCGCTCAAACAGATGGGGCAGGTGTTCCGCCGGGATGGGAGCGCCGGTGTTGTGGACCGTGAGGCGGACCTTGTCCTGCTGCCGGACGAGGGTGAGCGCGGCGCGGCCGCCGGACCCGGCATACTTGACGGCATTGTCCAGCAGGATCATCACCAGACGGCGCAACTGTCCCTCATCGCCCAGCACGCTTACGCCGGGGGCGATCGCGCTCTCCAGGGATACCCCCGCCTCAAAAGCCACCGATTCGAAGGGGAGCAGGCAGCCCAGAGCCAGCTCGCTCAGGGAGACCTCCAGGGGGCGGGTGGTGCGGCGGGCGTCGTCGCTCTTGGCCAGGAAGAGCAGATCATCCACCAGGCCTTTCATCCGGGCGGCCTCCTCCCGGGTGTACTCCAGCCACTTGGCCTGGGAAGACACCGTATTCTCCTTATGGGAGAGGACGATGCCGGTGTTGGCCAGGATCACGGTGAGCGGGGTCTTGAGCTCGTGGGAGGCGTCGGCTACAAACTGGCGCTGCTGCTTCCAGGCCTTTTCCACCGGACGAACCGCCAGGGAGGCCAGAAAGAGGCTGATAAAGAAGAAACCCACCATAGCCAGGGCCCACACCAGAAGACAGGTGAGCACCAGGTTGCGCAGCGAAGCGCTCTCCCAGCTGCAGTCGGCAAACGCGATGCGCGATGCGCCGCCGGAGCCGTGCTCCACCTGAAAGCGCAGGCTCAGCCCACGCAGCACGCCCTGGCCGGAACCGGACGACAGGACCTCCTGGACGGCTTGGGAGGCCACCTCGTCGGATACGGCCACCTGGCCGCCGTCGTTGATGGCCGTGACCCGGCCGTCCTCCACCGTCACCACGAAAACGGGAACCATGGAGAAATGCTGGGCCTTGTTTTCCCGGCCGGAGCGGTCCGGTTCCCAGCCGTCGGGCGGAGATGCGATCTCAAAGCGGGGCGGAGAGCCGCCGTCGGCCCACTCCAGGGCCATGCGCAGCGAGACCCGGCTCTGCTCGCCCAGCCGCTGGGCGTTGGAGCCCACCAATACGCCGAATACCACCGCCAGCACCAGGCCCACCAGCAGCAGATTGATCAGAATGAATTTTCGCCGCAGAGAGCGGATCATAGCACGGGCACCTCCAGATGATAACCCACCTTGCGCACCGTGCCGATGGATACCCGGGAGCCCAGGAAGGCGAGCTTTTTGCGCAAAAAGGAGATGTACGCCTCCACGTTGTTGTCCTCCGCCTCCGAATCCAGCCCCCACACCTTGGCGATGATGTCCTCCTTGGGAACCACCGCCTTTGGGGTGGACATGAGCAGCCGCAGCACATCGTACTCCTTAAAGCCCAGCCGCACGGATTTGTCCCCCCGCCGCAGGCTGCGGCTGGTCAGATCCAGCGTCAGATCCCCGGCGGAGAGCTGCTCGGTGAGCACCTCCCCCTGCCTCCGGGTGAGGGCCCGCACCCGGGCCAGCAGCTCCCCTGCGTCGAAGGGTTTGGTCATATAGTCGTCTGCCCCGTGGTCCAGCCCGGCGATCTTGTCCGGCACCTCGTCCCGGGCGGTGAGCATCAGGATCGGGGTGGATACATGGGCGCACCGCAGCCGCCGCGCCACCTCGAAGCCGTCCAGCTTGGGCAGCATCACATCCAGAACGATCATGTCGTACTGGCCCGTCAGGCCGTAGTCCAGCCCGTCCGCCCCGTCGTATACCAGGTCGGCCTGATAGCGCTGCTCCTCCATGATCTGGCCCAGCGCCTCGGCCAGCCGCCGCTCGTCCTCCACGATCAGTATCCGCATATCGCTCGTTCCTTTCCGGTTGGCTCGTTTGGTCCCTATTATAATGCGTACGGAACAAAGCCAAAGGCCTTGAATCCCAAGGTTTTCAAGGCCGATTGGCGTTGTTCGGGCGCAAGGCTTTTGGCAGATGAGCCGGAAAACCTTGCCCCTTCCGCTGGAGCAATACGGCGCTTTGGCGGAAATACGCATTGCAACAATGTCTAAACTTCATCAAACGGGCTGTTTATAGCCCGTTTTGATGAAGTTATGCGGCAGTGGCCGCACGAATCAACCGCCTGGCGGTTGATTCAGTAGACATTATTATACACAAATATCTGAAATCTGTCTGAAAAACTTTGCCTTCGAACGAAAAAAGCTGATGGGACAGGGGAAAGCGTCCCGTTCACAAATTCTTTACCAACAGTTTCAGGGTAATTTCAGGTTGTCACGCTATACTCCACACTATCAAGCGGACGAAGTGGAGGATGCGCATATGCCAATCATGGAACAAAACGGGAAACCGGCCGAGGAAAAAACGGCTGGAACGGCAAGGCGGCCCCGGCGGAAATTTCCGAAGAAGCGCCTGATCATCCTGGTCGTGGCATTCGCTCTGGCGGGCGGAGCGGCGTTTGGAGTCAAGGCCCTGTTCTTCCGTACCGAAGGGGCCGCAGCCCTGACCGAGCGTACGACCTACGGTTCCCTGTCCACCACCCTTGAGGGCACCGGGACCACCATGCCGGCCGACAGCGTGACGGTCACAACCGCCTCCGCCGCGGAGATCACCGGTGTGTACGTCTCCGCGGGCGACACGGTGGCGGCGGGCGATTTGCTCTACACCCAGGACGACTCCGAACTGGACGAGCAGATCGAGGAATATGAGCAGGAGATCACGACGCTGGAGGAGGAGCTGGACGACTGCTATGAGCAGCTCGCACAGCTCAGCGAGACCATGGCCGCCCTGACGGTGACCGCGCCGTTCTCCGGCCGGATCACCGAGGTGGCCGCAGACGCGGGCGACAGCGTTATGAGCGGCGGGAAACTGGCCGTGCTGGTGGACGACAGCCAGATGACCCTGACCCAGTATTTCAGCTACGCCTATGAGGACGAGATTTTCGTCGGTATGGACGCAGGCGTGTCCATTGCCAGCCTGATGCTCAACCTCTCCGGAACGGTCACGGAGATCCAGAAGGTGGAACGGCTGACCGCCGAGGGCGCCCGAACCTTCGCCGTAACGGTGACCCTGGATAACCCCGGCGCCCTGACCGAGGGGGTGACCGGCGCGGGCTATCTGGTGTCCGCCGCCGGCGAGCAGATCTATCCCGCGGTAGAGGGCGCCCTGAAGTATGCGCAGAGGCGCACGCTCACCGCACAGGCCGGCGGCGAGCTGACGGACGTGAACGTGGTGGACTACCAGAAGGTCACGGCGGGCGAGACGCTCTTCGTCATCGACGGCACGGATTACCAGACCCAGACGGCGTCTGTCGGCAAAAAGATCACGCAGACCCAGGAACGCATTGCCTCCTATGAGGAAAAGATTGCCGAAACGGAGGAAAAACGCGCAGATTACGCCGTCACGGCGGAAATTTCCGGAAAGGTCATCCTGGTGGCCGTCCGGGAGGGAGAAAAGCCCCGTCAGGCGGGGCAGACCGCCGTGTCGGTCTATAACCTGGACTCCATGACCATTTCCGCCAATATCGACGAGCTGGACATCGACAGCGTCGAGATGGGGATGGAGGTGACCATCACCCAGTCCGGGGCGGAGAGCGATACGACCTATACCGGCACAGTGAGCGAGATCAGCTACGAGGCCACCAACAGCAACGGCGTGGCCTATTTCCCCATCACCATCACCATCCCCAGCGAGGGGAACCTGTCCGCGGGCGTCAACGTGTCCTATACCATTACCGTGGGCGATGCGTCCGAGGGCGTACTGGCCCCCATCTCCGCCCTCAAGAGCACCAGTGAGGGAACCTGCCTCTTTGTTAAGGCGGACGCCCGGCCGGAGAACGCCGTCGACCTGGAGGATGCGGAGATCCCCGATGGCTTTTACGCCGTGCCGGTAGAGGTAGGCGTGATGAACAGCCGCTATGCCCGCATCCTCTCCGGCGTGGAAGAGGGGACGGAGGTCTTCACCCGCTATCAGCAGGCGGCGCCCAGCGGCGGCGACAGTACCAGTCAGGGCGGCGGCAGCGAGGAATCCACCATGCCCGGCGGTATGGACTTCTCCGGCGGGGGCATGCCGGACTTCTCCGGGGGCGGCATGCCCGGCGGCAATATGGGCGGCCCCATGGGCTGAACAGGAGGGAATACCATGAGCCTGATCCGATTGGAAGACGTATATAAGATTTACGGCGAAGGGGAGGAAAACCAGGTCAACGCCCTGGACGGCGTGACTATGGAGATCGGCCAGGGGGAATTTGTGGCCATCATCGGCACCTCCGGCTCCGGAAAGTCCACCATGATGAATCTTTTGGGGTGCCTGGACGTGCCCACCCGCGGGGAGTACTACCTGGACGGCATCTCCATCCGCCGGCGTACCCAGAAGGAACTCAGCGACATCCGCTCCCGGCGCATCGCGTTCATTTTCCAAGGGTATAACCTCATCCCATCCCTCAACGTGTGGCAGAACGTGGCCCTGCCTATGGCGTATCAGCGCGTCCCGCCGGCCCAGCGCCGGGCGCGCGCACTGGAGGCGCTGGAGCAGGTGGAGATCCTCGCCAAGGCGGAAAACCGCCCCTCCCAGCTCTCCGGCGGCCAGCAGCAGCGGGTGGCCATCGCCCGGGCCATCGCCACCCGCTCGCCGGTTTTGATGGCCGACGAGCCTACCGGGGCCCTGGACTCCAAGACCGGCGCCCAGGTGCTCCAGCTCATGCGAAAGCTCAATGCGGGGGGGACCACCGTCATCCTCATCACCCACGACAACGGCATCGCGGCCCAGGCCGACCGTACCGTACGGGTCATGGATGGAAGGATCGTCCACGACAGCCTCTGGGACGGCGTTCTCATCCCGGGGCTGGGCGCAGCCGGGGCGGGAAGGGCGGCGCTATGAGCGCACTCATCATGGCGCTTGACGCGATCAAAGAGAAAAAGGGCCGTTCCTTTCTGACCATGCTGGGCATCATCATCGGCGTGACGGCCGTGCTGGTGCTGGTGGCGCTGGTGTCCGGGTACAACGCGGACATCACCGCCTATTACGAGAAGCTGGGCGTCAACAAGGTCAACGTCAGCGTGACCTGGTACGATACCAGCCGGGCCGTGGACGTGATGGACACGCTGTATGACTACGGCAACGGAGAGCTGAAGGACCTGGTGCTGGGCGTCAGCCCGTCCCTCACCACCGCTCTGCCGATGAAGTACCGAACCGCCACCCTGGACACCGGCAGCATCTACTTCGGCAGCGACCAGTTTGCCGCCTGCAACAACTACGTGCTGGAGAACGGCCGGGATCTGAGCCGCTACGACGTGGAAAACCGCAGCCACGTGTGCGTGCTGGGGGCCTATGTGGCGCAGAGCCTGTTCCAGTACGCCGATCCCATCGGGCAGACCGTCTATCTGGGCGGCGTGCCCTTTGAAGTGGTGGGAACCTACTACCAGAAGGACGGGGGGACGGAGGAGTCCATGGACGATATGGTGAGCATCCCCTATTCCATGGCCCGCTCCCTGATGAGCACCGATCATCTGACCGGTTTTACCGTCAAGGTAGACAAGTCGGACAATGTGGACACGGTCATCCGCCGCCTGGAAACCGTTCTGGACGAGACCATCGATTCCAGCGTCGGCACCTATCGGCTGGAGGATGGAAACTCCGCCATGAGCGAATCCACCGAGGAGACGACCTCCATGAGCGTGGTGCTGGGCGGGATCGCGGGAATCGCCCTGCTGGTAGGCGGCATCGGCATCATGAATATCATGCTGGTCACCGTGACCGAGCGTACCCGGGAGATCGGCATCAAAAAATCCATTGGAGCCCCCCGGCGGGAGATCGTCACCCAGTTCCTGGTGGAGGCCGCTATTCTGAGCGCCATGGGCGGGGTCATCGGCATCGCCCTGGGTTATCTTCTCTCGCTGATCCTGGGCAAGGCGATGTACGACCTGATCCTGTTTCCCAGTGCGCTGGTCAGCGCGGGGGCGTTCGCGTTTTCCGTGGTCATCGGTATCGTGTTCGGAATCTATCCGGCGGCCAAGGCATCCAATCTCCAGCCGGTGGATGCGCTGAGGGCCGATTAAATCGAGTTGAGAGGAGAATCACAGATGAAACAGCGTATTCTCGCCCTGCTGCTGGCGGCGGGGCTTTGCCTGGGGATCATCGGCGCCTGCATTCCGGCGGCCCTGGCCGCGGATGAGACCGGCGTGGAGGAGGCAGTGGAGGTGCTCGCCGGCCTGGGCATCGTCTCCGGCTGCAGCGACGGTTCCTATCACCCGGAGGACAACCTGACCCGCGCCCAGTTCTGCAAGCTGGCCGTGCTGGCTGAGGGCCATGGGGACAAGATCAATGCCGGCGCCTACCGCACTCTGTTTTCCGACGTGCCCGGCTCCAATTGGGCGGCGCCCTATGTGAACCTGGCGTATGAGGAGGGACTGGTCTCCGGCTACGGCGACGGCACCTTCGGCCCAGATGATGCGGTGACCACGGCACAGGCCGCTACCATCGTGCTGCATCTGCTGGGCTATACCGACGACGCCATCGGCCCCTTCTGGCCGGAGGATGCTATGTCCCTGGCCGATTCCCTGGGCCTGCTGGACGGGCTGGACAAGACGGCGGCCCGGGCGCTGAGCCGGGGCGACGCGGCGCTTTTGCTCTACCACCTGCTGGATCAGACCACCGCCGACGGCCGGGACTACTACACCGCCCTTTGCAGCTCCGCGATCAAGAACGCGCTGCTGCTGGACAACGACAGCGAGGCGTCCGACGGTACGCTGAACACCGCCCTGGTCTACGCCGACAACGCCCTGACCTGCTATGAGCAGGCTGACTGTCTGCCCGAGCTTCTGGTTGGGCGGAAGGGCACCCTGCTGCTGGACAGCGCCGGCAAGGTGTCGGGCTTTTTGCCCGACGACACGGTCTGCCGGCAGGTCGTGCCCGTCAAGACGACCTCCAGCGCCCTGACCGGAGTGGATGGGGCGGAGTATTCCGTCAACAGTGCGCTTCCCGTCCTGCTGGACGGGGAAAAAAAGACCTACGGCGATTGCTGGTACGACCTGGCGGGCCGTGCCCGGACGACGCTGTACTATGCAAGCTCCGGAAACCTGGAGCTGATCGTGGCCTCGGAGGCGGTGGCCTACGAGGGCGTGACCCTCACCGGCTACTATGAGAACGCCGCGCCCAACACCGGCTCGCCCACCCGGATCACTCTGCTGGGGATCACGCTGGACGTGGCCGATACCGCCCGGGCCGGTCTGTCCCGGTTCGCGGTGGGCGACCGGCTGACCGTGGTCCTGAACGGCGCGGGCGAGGTAGCCGCGGCCTATACCACCTCGGAGAAAAAGGGAGAGCTGTACGGCGTGCTGGGGAGCGACGGCAGCGTGGCGCTGACCTGCGGGCTTACCGTCAAGGGAACGATCGCCTCCGGCTCCGCCCAGGCGGGCGACCTGGTGAAGGTCAGTTCCATCGGCGTGAATCAGCTCTCGGTCAACGCCCTTTCCAAAAGCTGCCGGTACAGCCTCAACGTCTCTGCGGCCGCGCTGGGCAGTATTCCGTTGTCCGACGGCGTGAAGATCTATGAGCGGGTGGGCGCCGGCCCTGTGGTGGAGATCGGATTGGACGACATTCTGAGCGATACCGTCTCCTCCGCGCGCATCGACTTCTACGCCACCGACGACGAGGGGCGGGTCTGCCTGCTGCTGCTGGACGACGCTACCGGCTACGCCTATACCTACGGTTTCCTGGTCGCCGACACCAAGACCTCGGCGGGCATCAGCTCCGACGATACCGTGACCAACAAGACCATCGCGGTGAAGAACAGCGCGGGTACCACGCAGGCATACATTACCGGCCTGTCCCTGAAAAACGGCGACGTGGGCGGTATAGCCGGGACCGCCAAGGGGACCCTGGCGGGGGCGGTGACCCTGACCAAGGCGAGAAACATCGCCCGCTCCGCCTTTGACGGCGGCGATGCTGTGGTAGTGGATGAGATCCGGGTGCCTTTGGCGGACAACGTACAGGTCTACAATACCGCCACCGGCCGGTGGACGACGCTGGAGGCGGCCAAGTCCTACGCGGACCGCTTTACCGTCTATTACAGCGGCGCCTTGGGCGCCAACGCCCGGGTGTGGGTCATCTGCACGGAATAAACGCAAGCGGACTCCCGCATCCCGACGCGGGAGTCCGCTTGCGTTCAAAATGCTTCGATCACGCCGCAGGCGATGCGGCCGCCCGCGTCTCCAGCCGGCTGGGAGCGGTAATCGTCCGGGCTTTCATGGAGGACAACGGACCGGCCCAGCACCTCCTCTGGCCGGAAGCGCCCGGTAAACGTCACCGAAAAGGCCCGCCCGCGGTGGGAGAGCAGCACCGGCAGGTCTCCGGCGTGGTCCGGGTGAGGTTGCTGCTGCGGGTCGAAATGTCCCCCGGCGCAATAAAAGGGGATATCGCCTCCGGTGCGGCAGCAGCCCAGCGTATGGATATGCAGGGCAAAAAAGCCGTCCCGCGGCAGCCCGGCGGCCCGCGTGACCAGCAGAGTACCCTCCTGCCAGGGATAGAGCAGGACTTCTCCCAGCAGACCGGGATAGGCGCCGTTTCCACGCAGCACAGCGCGGAGCGCCGGGACGCCCTCCAGCAGGACCTGGGGCAGGGGAGAATGAGCACGGTTCATGGCAAACGCCTCCAATCTTACCCCAGCGTATGCGGCCCGGCCCCGTCCCGGACCAACCAAAACAGGACCAGCCGAGTTCGGCTGATCCTGTTTCCGTCTCACGATTACGCAGCGCGGGCGGCCTTGTTCCACCGGACTGCGGTGTATATTGGCGGCACCCGTCCCATCCGGACAGCAAACGCCGCTCCTGCGGGCGCTGTGGAGGCGGCAGGGAAAAATAAAACCGCCTCCACGGGGGAGACGGGGGACAACACCAGACTGACAGAAACGGATATACAGGCTTATTTAAACACAGGAAAAACTGGGCATACCCGAAATAAAAAGGCCAGACTTTTGGAAAGCGGAAAATCACCTATCCTCACGACTGCGAAGGCCGTAAAGGATTTCATCTTGTCCGCGATAGGCGGAAAATCCAACGGAGAAGTGCGTGGATACGGGAAGGTGGGGACGCGTTTTGCAGATGCAGTTCGTGGCGTAGACTCAACAGTCGACATTGACGGGTATTATCTCGAACTGGACGCAGACAGTTTGCGCCACGCTTATTTGCAACATAGCGACGCAAAGCAGGCAGGCGACATTTCTCTTTCAAAGCAGGACTTCTTCAATATCCCCGACTACGTGGACAATTTTGATTACATTCTTGCGGTCGAGAATTATCGGGGAAAACAGAAAATCAGGCTCGCAAAGAAAATCAACGGGTATTCGGTGATCCTTGAAACAGTTTCCGGAGAGCGCAACTCTCTACAGGTGCTAAACATGATCGGCATGTCCACAGAAAAGTTCATGGACAAGTATAAAAATCAAATTAGAGGTGCTGGTTCCCAGGGGGGCGCAAGCGCCCAAACCGTCAATACAACGTCCCTGCATACCGATAGCACCTCTAACTCTGCCCCAATTATAGCAGATTCCTCCGCAAAGGGCAATACCCAGTCTGCCCAAAATTCCGGGGGGCAAACCGGGGATGACGGCGTAGGGGCCGCGAATGCGGGATTTGCCGGGGATTACAACCGTTTGCAGAACCAGTCGGAGCGCTTCCACCCGGAGGGCGAGAAGGCGGCCCGCCCGGTGGACGTTCCAGTGGAGGATTTTCAGGGGCGGAGCATCCCCAAGTCCACAGCCGCCGTCCTGGAGTCCGGGGCGACGCCGGACAGGGAATTTACCCAAAGGATCGATTCGAATCGGAAGGGATCTCAAAAAGAAAAATCCCCAGAACCGGACGGTTCTGGGGATTTGTGCCTGATGTCGTGCCTATTACACAGCGCGGGTGACCTTACCCGAACGGAGGCATCTGGTGCACACGTACACGTGCTTGGGCGTACCGTTTACAATCGCCTTGACGCGCTTCACGTTGGGCTTCCAGGGACGGTTGGAGCGGCGGTGGGAGTGGGAGACATGGATACCGAACACAACGCCCTTATCGCAAAATTCACATTTGGCCATTCGCTTATACCTCCTCGCTTTAAGGGATAGCTTTATAAAGCATCGAATGATATATTAGCAGAATCAGGCGGAAAATGCAAGAGGAAATTTGAAAAAAACGCCCCTTTTCTCATTCCGCGCCTGCAATGGCGGTCACAGGGTCCATTCGCCCCACGCTGCGCAGGGGCGCGCAGGTGGCCAGCAGGCAGGCGAGCAGAGACGCTGCGGCGGCCTGAAGCACGGGGACGGCGGGGAAGGGGACCCATTGCAGCGTATCGGTGACGGCGGCCTGTACCAGGACGGTGCACCCGTAGCCTGCGGCAGCGCCCAGTACGGCTGCGGCGGCGCCGTAATAGACCCCCTCCCACAGAAAGGTGCGGTACAGGTCCCCGGTGCTCATGCCGATGGCGCGCTGTACGCCGATCTCGCTCAGGCGGGTATGGATGTTGGTGAATACGGTGTTGACGATGTTGAGTACGCCGATGGCGCCGATGAACAGGATCAGGCCCCAGCAGAGCAGGGAGATTTGAGCATAGCTCTCCGCCAACTGCCGGTCGGTGTTCTCATAGGAGAGCCAGTAGCCGCCGCTGCCGGCGCACAGCGCGTCCAGCCGCGTCTCCAGCGCGGCGCGGTCGGTCCCCTCGGACAGGGTGAGATAGAGCTCGTTGTATCCGCTCAGACCGGTGAGCCGGTCAAAGAGCCCGTCTGAGACGATGACCTGCACGCCGTTGAGAAATCCCTCTCCCTCCGGGGTGATCCGGGCGGGGCTGATGCCGGCCACCGTCAGAGCGACGCCGGAAACCGTAAGGCGCATCCCTGCCTCTACCTGGGTGCCTGGATAAGTCTCGCCGTCGAAGGAAAACGGGATCGGCCCTGCGGCCAGACAGGAGCGGCCCGCCAGCAGCTCCTCCAGAGTGGCGGGGGAGAGCCCGTCGGCCAGTTTGCACAGCCGCTTGTCGTCCAGCCCGACCAGATGAAGCACCTCGCCGCTCTGAAGGAGCAGGTCGGTATCCAACTCCAGCGCGCCGGACGCATCCTGCTGGTAGACCTTGTGCTTGAGGGTGGACAAGCCGGATACCGCCGGGTCGTCCGCCAGGGCCTCCACGTCGGCGGGCAAAAAGCCCGCGTCCAGATTGGATACGGCATAGTCGCCCAGATGCATCTGCTCCACGCGGCGGGAGGCGTCCAGCAGTCCGCTGAAGTTCTGCAGGGCCACGAAGACGGTAATGCTCATCACCAGGGAGCAGATCGTGATGGCGGTGCGTCCGGGGCTGCGCTTCAGATTCATCCGGGCATAGAACGCGGGAAAGGAGCGGATGGGACGCAGCCGGCGGCCGTGCCGGCGGATGCGCAGTGCCGGACCGGCCATGGCGGCGGTGGGGGAGACCCGCGCGGCGTACCGTGCGGCAGGCAGGGCGGCCAGGGCGGCGAAGAGCAGCGTGATCCCCCCGCTGAGGAGCAGGGACGGCAGCCTGACGGCGCTGTTCTGCTGGATGAGTGCGGCCAGTTCTTCCCGGCTGCCCGCCAGGAGCACGTTGGGGGCTGTCTCTTATACACATCTGACGCTGCCGACGATCGCATAAG